>Ga0315294_10000236_pt1 | contig 60034 bp, 52 predicted proteins | sample YL17G13_40_MG_FD_203626 | JGI IMG/M metagenome (GOLD analysis project Ga0315294, IMG submission 203626) | Sediment microbial communities from Yellowstone Lake, YNP, Wyoming, USA - YL17G13_40 | ecosystem: Environmental > Aquatic > Freshwater > Lake > Sediment | place: USA: Wyoming | collected... | reverse complement strand
ATGTTAGCATCGATGATATAACATTTAAAACCCTCCCTTTCCAACACTGCGGCAATATAAGCAATCCCTAAAGGCTGACTTACTGTAGATTCGTTTATACCCGAAGCATCTTTAGGAAAGGGATTAACTAAAACAATTGATTTCATATGGTAATATACGCCTTATCAAAAAACTTCTTCCTTAAAATACTGATAATTTTCAATTCCGGCGCAAACCTGTATAATTTGTGATTAAATCTAAACTTGAAATATCTAGTAATAGGTAAAATAAAAATCCGAGCAAAAATTCTTAAAAAGGGATTACTTATTGTCCTAGTAAGGTTTGCAATCGCAAAGGCAATTGTACATATATAAGATAAATTCCCTAAGGCATGCCTATCTTGTTTATTAAACCAAGGATTCTTCTTTTCTTCCGCATACTCTTGAAAATTCCAGCTGCTCCACTCTTCTAAGCTCTTTGGAGGATTAAGACCGTATTGAAGCGCCAAACTATACATTGGAGTTCCCGGTAAAGCAGTGTATATACTAACTGATTCCAGTTCCGCCTCAGGGTTATCTCTAATCAACTTTTTCATTGCCTCAATCGTCATATTAACTTCTTCCAATGTTTCGGTAGGAAAGCCTGCCATAAAGGCATATGCGGGCTTAATAGCCCACTCCTTGGCTTTAATATTGGAAAGAAATATTTGTTCAACGGTAATACCCTTTTTCATTAAATTTAAAATGCGGTTTGACCCAGATTCTGCGCCAAATTTTAGAACATAGGCACCGCTCTCCTTCATCGCTTTTATCGTCTCAGGCGTCAAATTTAAAAAGCTATCTACTCGGGTACCGGAAGAATACCAATCAATCCTTAACCTTGCTTTAACCATACCCTCACAGATTGCTCTTATCCTTTCCGAATTAAGATAAAAATTATCGTCCCTTAACCATATACCATCTAACTTGAATCGTTGCACATCAGTGATAATCATATCTAAAGCCTTATTTACAGACATGGGGCGCCACATTCTTTTACGCAAGGTCGCACTACAGCAAAATCCACATTGATAAACACAACCTCGGGAAGTTTGTCCGATATCTAGTGTACGATCGGTCTTCTTCAGATAAAAATCAGGGTGAATATATTTCTCTACATTCACTAAATCCCAGGGAGTAGGAAGCAAGGTTTCAATATCTAATAATTCCCGGGAAGCAGTAGTAATAATATTGCCGTTTTCTTTATATGCAATACCTTTAATATCCTTGAGACTCTTTTTTGCTTCTATAGCCCTTACCAACTCAAAGAAGGCGATCTCGCCTTCTCCAACAACCACCATATCCACAAGTTCATTGGCTGCGGTCTCTACGGGTAAAATACTGGGATGTGGCCCTCCCCAGACTATAGGCATCTTTTCATTCTTCGCCTCCTGCCTTACAATACGGGCTGCTTCCAGTGCAAAATTTATTTGCGAGCCGGTCATACTAGAAATACCTACACAAATAGAATTCGATTTTAACTCCTCTCTTAGTTCATCTTTCCAAAGTGAGTTGATGCGTTGGTCAATAATCTTTATTTTATAACCTGCTTTCTTTAAAGGCGCGGCTATAGTTAAAAGACTATGCGGCGGAGCAACCGTAGCTCCTAAATCAAATCCGGTTTTTGGAAAAATTAATATAATATCGCTCATTTCGTCATATTTTCGGTTTTAAGATTTTATAAAAAACTTTTATTATAAAGTTTAAATCATTTTTAGTTAAGTATTGGTGACAACCGATATAAAACCCGTTTGCTCCAATATATTCTGCATTAGGTAGCTTGTTTTTATATTTTGGTTTTAAATATCCGTATGCGGGTTGCTGAGTAGGTATGCAACCAAAAAGAGGCCGAGTCTCAATACCTTCTTTTTCTAATTCCTTACGTAACTCAAGACGCGATATAAGATTGCTATCTTTAATAATTAAAGGGTAAGCTAAATAACTTATATCTTTTGAATAATGCGGAAGTTGCAGTATAGCGCTTAATCCAGATAACTTATCATTTAGGTATTTCACATTGAAATTTCTTTTTTTAAATATCTCATCGGCTTTCTCAAGTTGAGTTAAACCTAATGCCGCTTGAAACTCCATAATCTTAAAATTAAAACCAATCATAACGTGATAGAAACGGGGGTCAAAATCTTCTTTGCCTTTGTAATTATCTATAGAAGGACAAATTCCAAGTGAACGCGTACAAACACTGCATTCACACATTCTGCCATGAGCTTTAATTCTTTTAAGTAGTTTAAAAATACTATAATCATTAGTTACAATAGCGCCCATTTCTCCGGCTTGGATATTATGTGCTATATAAAAAGAAAAAATTGCTAAATCTGATAATGAGCCAACCCGCTTGCCTTTATAAACGCTACCGTGAGCCTGCGCAGCGTCTTCCATTACTAATATATTATATTCTTTGGCAAGCTCATTTATCCGGTCCATATCAACAGGATAGCCCATCAAATGTACCGGTAGAATAATCGAAACATTTCTTTCTTTATTCAGGCTTATCTTTATGTTTTCCGGGGTTATAACTAAAGTCTCTCTATCAACATCGACAAATACAGGCTCAAATCCCGAATGCACTATAGCATTAACTGTCGCTATGAAAGTTAAAGGTGAAGTTATTACCTTAGAACCTTCTTTTAATCTAAATTTATATTTTAAAGCTGTCAAACCAGCAATTAATGCTGAGGTTCCCGAATTAACTGCAACCGAATATTTGGTTCCGATATAATTAGCCCACGCCTTTTCAAATTCAAATGTTCTCTTCCACTCAGAAAGCCTACCAGAATCAATAACATCTACTAATGCCCTCTTCTCTTTCGGCCCAAGTTTGAATTCTCCTACCCTAATTCTAATCATATAACTTATATTCTTCTTTAAAATTGCGTTATTATTTTATCTTTATTATATTGCTTTATCCTGTAAACTCTTTAAATCTGCATCAACCATCATTGTAACTAGTTTTTCAAATTTTATAGTGGGAGACCAACCAATTTTTTTTCTAGCCTTACTATAATCTCCTATAAGTACAAAAACTTCTGCTGGACGATACAGCTGCTCATCTATCACTACGTAGTCTTGCCAATCAAGCCCAGCGTAATGGAAGGCTAATTCTACAAACTCCTTTACTGAATGGGTTTCGCCAGTTGCAATCACATAATCCTCAGCCTTATCCTGTTGAAGCATAAGCCACATAGCCTTGACATAATCTCCAGAAAATCCCCAGTCTCTTCTGGCTTCTAAATTCCCCAATCTTAACTCTTTGACTAATCCTAACTTAATCTTAGCTACGCCATTTGTAATCTTGCGCGTTACAAACTCAAAACCACGCCGCGGCGACTCATGGTTAAAACAAATACCATTACAGGCAAATAAACCATAAGCTTCACGGTAATTGCGAGTCAAATCAAAACCAGCTACTTTAGATATTCCATAAGGGGAACGGGGATGAAAAGGCGTGTTTTCATTCTGCGGAGATTCTTTTACGAAACCAAATTGTTCACTTGAGCCAGCAAAATAAAACTTACATTTAGGTACTTTTTCTTTTATAGCTGAAAGGACAAAGTGTGTTCCGTTGATATTTGTATTAATTGTAGAAAACTCATCCTCAAAGGAATAACTCACAAAACTTTGCGCTGCTAAATGGTAACATTCATCGGGTTTGATTTTCTCCACTATCTTAAATATACTCGGATAGCTTTCTAAAGAACCAGCGTGTAATTGAAGCTTATCAAGAATATGTCTTATTCTCCATAGATGATGCTCGGGGTCTTCTAAGGCCACGCGCCTGATCATCCCGTGAACCTCATAGCCTTTTTCTAAAAGAAACTCTGATAAATATGAACCGTCTTGACCGTCGATACCTGTTATAAATGCTTTTTTCATAAACTTCTCCTTCTATAACAAAAATAAAGAAATAATAAGATAATTAAACTAAATAAAGTTATGCTATTGGCGGTGATAATAATTGCATTTTTTAAATGAATTCCGTAGGCTATCCACAGTGATACGCCTAAAGAAAGTTGAAGCAAGGTAAATAGACTTACGTCCTTTATAGATTTACTTTTAAATATCTTGATAATCTGGGGAATAAAAGCGAACGCCGTAAGACTCGCAGCGCTAAATCCGATTAGTAGCCACATTTATTTATATAAGAGGGCGACGGCTTTATATTTACTAAAAAGCCAATCTTTGTGTTTTAGGCACCAATTTACGGTATTTTCCAAGCCAACCTTTAAATTTATTTTAGGCTGCCAGCCAATTTCATTAAAGACTTTTTGGGAATTTAATCTATATCTTATATCATGACCGGGCCTATCTTTTACAAACTCTATTGAATCTTTGTCTTTTTTAATAATTCTTAATATTGCATTTACAATATTTATATTTTGTCTTTCCTGGCCGCTACCTAAATTATATATTTCTCCTATCCTGCCCCTTTCCATTATCCCTAAAATACCTTCGGCGCAGTCTGTTACATAAAGCCATTCTCTTATATTTTTACCCTCACCGTAGACAGGAACCTTTTTGCTTCTTAATATTTTTAAAATAGCTAAGGGAATAAGTTTCTCTGGATATTGCCAAGGACCATAGTTATTGCAGGGCCTGATTATAATTGCTGGAAAATTATAGGTTCTAATGTATGCTTTTATAAGCAAATCCGTAGCTGCCTTTGAAGCAGCGTAAGGGCTATTTGGCTTTAAGGGCGAATTTTCATTAAACTGCCCCTTAAGAATTTCGCCATAGACCTCATCCGACGAGAGGTGAATAACTTTATTAAGTTTATATTTTTTTGCGGCATCTAATAAACCTTGAGTTCCTAAAATATTGGTTTCCATAAAAGGCCTGGCATCCTGGATACTTCTATCTACGTGGGTCTGAGCAGCGAAATTCAAGATAATTTGAGGCTTTTCTTTTTCAAAAATTGACTCTATTTGTTTTCTACGACAAATATCCGCTTTGTAGAATTTATATCTTCCTTTTATCTCTTTTAATCTTACTAAATCACCAGCGTAAGCAAGGTTATCTAATACGATAACCTGATAATCTCGCTTTACTGCTAACCTTGTAAAAGCGCTTCCAATAAAACCCGCCCCACCTGTAATTAATATCTTATGTAATCTTTTACGCATTCTTCTAAAATATCATGTATGTCCCTGACCTTAAAACCTGTCTTTTCTAATTGCCTAGTAGATAAAATTAAATTAGTTCTATTTAAGTTCAGTTTTTTGAAATCGATAACGTCATAGTCAAAATCAGGAACATATCTTTTATAAACTTCCAAAAGTTCAGGGTACTTTAAGGCCCCTTTATTAACCATATTATAAATTCCAGTAGCACGAATTCCGACTAAGTGTTTCAGGGCTTTTATAAAATCAGGAATATAAGTAACCGAATTGGGAATATCAATTGCTTTTTTGTAATTAATTAGTTTAGTAAGCAGGTTCTTGGGATGCGCTCGGTTATCTAAAGGAACGCGAATTCTTGCAAGTAAAATAGGGTATTTTTGGACTAATACTTCTAAAGCGCGGTCAGAATAGATTTTTGTCCGACTGTAAAAAAGTTCAAAATAATCAGGAATTTTATCTTCAGCAATAGGATTATCGCAGGAATAATCAAAATGATAAATACAACCGCTACTTATATGAACCAATCTAATATTGTTCCGTAACGCGCCTTCAGCCAAAATAATAGGCACAAAGGTATTAGCCATTAAGGTCTTGTCTTTGTCCAATTCACAGTCATCCACATTCCTTCCGGTAAATCCGATACAGTTAATAATAATTTCGGGCTTGAATTTGTTAATCTCTTCTTCGGCATCCTCAAGAGAATAAATTTTTCTATCGGAAATACAGCAATCAAACTCCTCTGCCAGCCTGTTACCTATAAAACCTTTACCAAGAATAAGGATTTTATTTTCCATCTTTTAATATTCTCTTTAGATATTCTCCATAACCTGTGGTTATAGAATGAGCGAGTTTTTCTAGTCGTGCGGCATCAATATAGCCCATCCTATAAGCAACCTCTTCTATGCAACCCACTTTCAAACCTTGCCTCTCTTCGATAGTCTTTATAAAAATAGAAGCTTCAATCAAAGAATCATGGGTTCCCATATCTAACCAGGCATATCCTCTTCCCAACAGTTTAACTTTTAGTTTCCCCATTTTTAGATATTCATTATTGATATCGGTAATTTCTAACTCTCCTCTCGAAGAAGGTTTTAAGGTTTTAACAATTTTGACTGCCTCGTTATCATAGAAATAAAGACCGGTAACTACATAATTTGATTTTGCTTTTTTAGGTTTTTCAATGATGGAAATCACATTGCAATTTTTATCAAACTCAATAACGCCATATCTTATTGGACTATCCACATAATATCCAAAAATGGTTGCGCCGCTTCTTAGATTAGCCGCTTGTTTTAATTCTGTTGATAAATTATGGCCGTAAAAAATATTATCACCCAGGACTAAGCAAACTCTATCTCGAGCAATAAACTTTTCTCCAATAATAAAAGATTCGGCTATGCCTCTTGGTTTGGATTGCTGGGCATAAGAAATGTCAATTCCTAAATCAGAACCATCTCCGAGTAAATCCTTAAATCTGGGCAGGGTCTGAGGCGTAGAGATTATTAATATGTCTCTTATGCCCGCAAGCATCAACGTGGATAACGGATAATAAACCATGGGTTTGTCATACACAGGAAGAAGCTGCTTGGATATCGCTTTTGTCACCGGATAAAGCCTTGTTCCGCTACCCCCAGCTAAGATTATGCCTTTCATATACCACTCTCTTTCTTATTAGGCTAATCGGCTATTTATTCTAATAGAGGCGCAATCTTGCTTGCTGCTGCCATACCTATACCAAGTATTAGCCAAAATAGTATACCTAAATCCACAGAGTATAAAAAAGTATCTACGCCCATCTGTACACAATAACCTAATGCCGCTGTTAAACTACCTAACAGCACATACCAAGAAAATGTCGTTTGACCTTTACTTATTATCTTAATCCCATTATAAAAAAAGAATACCAATATGGACAAAAATGAAACCAAGCCAATTATTCCAATTTCAGATGCTATTTGTAAATAACAATTATGTGCGTAAGGGGGACCGTAAAGATAATCTTTAATCACAAATTTTTCAAAATTAAACATAAATGTTCCTAACCCTAAACCCAGCCACGGCTTAGAGATAAACATCTTCCAGGCCGTCCCCCAGATTATCTTTCTGTCGATACCACTATTATCTAAAAAGACAAAAAGTTTGGTTAAGCGTTCTTTTACCAAAGGAGGGAAAAATGTTAGTGAGACTGTTATAAATAGCCCTAAAAATAAAAGAAATTTTCCTAAAGAAGCAAGCCATGCGCTCATAAATAATGCCGATGCCATAAAAGCAAACCATGCGCCTCGGGATACTGTCAATATGAGACAAATAAAAAGTAAAATAAATAAAGCTACGCTAAGATACCGAAAAAACTTAAAACGAAATTTAGTGAAAAAAATAGAAAGAGTAAATGGTATTACTACAACTAAATAACACCCAAAATCATTGGGAGTGCTGAATGAAGCATAAATCCTATTTGTAAATATAGTAGGGCGGTTCCGTATGAAATCTTTATGCGTAAAATACTGATATATTCCGTCTATTCCTAAGACCGCGGAAGAAAAAAATAATATATAGATGAGATTTTTAAACCTACGCTCGCTATTTAAAGTATCCGTTACCACAAAAAAGAAAATCACATGTTGTAAAATCTTACCTAAAAAAGACCGGAAACTTATGGCAGGATTACTACTTATAAAAATTGAAAAGAAACAGATAATTGCATAAACAATAATTGCTAAATTAAGACGCGACTTCGGAATATCCTCTCTTTGAATAAACTTCTTAACAATAAAAAATACAATGGCTATAGAACTAAAACTCTCAATAATGGCTTTAGATATGGGGAGAAAAAAAACTACCGCATATATTGAAAATAAAGTTATCTTATCACAGATATTGATAATTTTAGTTCTTTCTAAATTCATCTATTTTTTCTCCATCTAAAATGCCTTTTACCCTTCTAAATGTTACACCACAATCTTGACAAACCTGGGCTATCTCAAGAAAATCTGTCATATCAATTTTTGACACTGCGATAATAACCTCTCTAATCTCGTTGTTTTTTATTAAATATTCAATTTTATCCCGCGAGCCTAATACAGGCACACCGTGTATCTTGCTTCCTGCCTTATGGGGGTCGTCATCAATAAATCCTACTGGGACAAAATTCAATGCCTTGTTTCTCTTGATTTCGCGGATTACCATTTCGCCCATATCTCCCGCTCCAAAAATAAGCACCCTCTTTCCTTCTTTTTGCATACGACTTAAAAATTCACCTAAAATCCTAAACATAAATCTTGAGCCCAAAATTAAAAATAATAAAATTAACCAATCGATAAAAAATACTGCTCGAGAATAATCCTTAAATCTAAATTTAAAAGTTAAAAATAATATGGAGGCAACAGAGCCCAAGCTAACAACTTTAAATACGGTGAAAAAATCGGATATACCTATATACCTCCATACCCCACGATAAAGACCAAAGATAAAAAACACCGACATCTTAATTAAAATAATCCAAACCAAGGACTCTCTTATGAGATACAAATTATTGGTTAAAAGTGGACCCTCAAACCGTAAAAAATAGGCAAAATAATAAGCAATGCAGATAAATATAAAATCTAATAAAACTTCTACTATTCTACGTTTATGTAAAAACATAGCATTTAAGAATGTTTTATTATTTTTATGATTGTTTTTGTGAATAACGTTTTTCTTATCCTGCCCCGATTGATCGCTGCAGGATGTCCCTTCAAACAAAAAGAGCCCAAAAAACATGAGTATCACCATACCTAAGAAGGCAATAGTTGAAACAACAAATATGTTTAACTTCGAATATAATATACCAATCGATCCAAATATTGCGCTTATCGCATATAACAATAAGACTGTTTTTGTTTGAGAAAAACCCAGGGTAACTAAACGATGGGAGGTATGGTCTTTGCCGCCTTCAAAGATTTTTCGACCTTGCAATTGGCGAATAATCATTACAAACATGGTATCAAAGATAGGGACACTTAAAATAAGCACAGGGATAAACATAGTGATTAAAAGATTGGAAATATGTCGCGGCGTTCCGGATATTGAAATTACAGCTATACAATAACCTAGAAACATGCTTCCAGAATCTCCCATAAAAATCCTAGCCGGATTAAAATTATAAGGCAAGAAACCCAAGGCAGCGCCTGTTAAAATCAGGGCAAGTAGACCTAATGGATTATCAGAAAACAATAAAGATGAAACAAATAACAATAAAGAAGCTATGGCAGCAATTCCCGCTGCCAGACCGTCAATATTATCCAAAAGATTAAATGAATTTGTAATCCCGATAATCCACAATAAAGTCAAAGGAATAGTTAAAAAAATATTCAAGTGCAAACCTATAACAACCCCAAAAAGAATGGCAATACAACCTGCAATAATTTGCGCAAATAGTTTAATATATGGCATAAAATGAAATTTATCATCCGCTAAGCCAACAATAAATAAAAAAGTTGCCCCGAGAAGTAAACCCAATACATTTTTATTTATATTTAGAGGTTTTAGGAAGAAGATAGGAATCAGCGAAGCCAGGTATATACTTATTCCGCCAAGAATCGCGGTTGGTTTCTTATGCCAACGGTCAGGACGAGGATGCGATACAAAACCATTTTTAAGGGCAATTTGGCGGACTATAGGCGTAAGAACTAAACTTAAAGCAAATGGTATTGCAAAAAACTGAATATATTGCATAATTTTAATATCCATTTTAAAATCAATGGGTTAACTCTCTATAATAAAGTTTAAGAACTATATTATATCATATAAAATATAAAATCATATTATTTTTTATTTATCGTTATAGGTGAGACTTACGAGGACTTATTGTAGCTTGGCAGATTATTGTATAGATTCTCCATGTCTTTTATTAATCTCTCTTTTGAGAACCTATTTCTTACGAACTCACGACTACGAATGGCTATATCTTTCGTTAAATTGTTATTTTCTAACATAAAAGTTAAGGCAGCCGCGAAGCTATCGGAGTCTCCGGCTTTAACTATTATTCCTCTTTCCAAAACTTTAAAATGCGCATCTGGCTTAATGCGGTTGGTTATTTCATCTCCTAACAGGTCCCTAACTCCGCCTACATCCGTAGCAACAACCGGCCTGGCTGAAGCCATGGCTTCAATCAAAGACACGGGTGTTCCCTCATTTATTGAGGTTAAAGCAACTATGTCCAAATCCGCATAAACCGAAACGATATCCTTTTGCCATCCTAAGAAATCTACCCATGTATTTATATTAAGCCGATAGGAATATTCCTCTAACTCTCTACGCAACTGTCCATCTCCAATAATTTTAAATCTTAACTTCACTTCTGGATTATCTCTAATAGTTTCGGCGGCAGCATCTAAAAATAAACGATGATTTTTTATTGGCACAAGCCTGCCGATATTACCGATATTTATAACCGTATTATCTCTGGGTAATATCCTTAAGAAATTCCCTAATTCAAAACCTAAAGGGATAACTTCAATTTTATTCTTATTACCGATGCCAGAAGAAATAAGCTCTCTCTTTATAGATTCACTTACAGTTATAATTTTGCAAGTAAAAATAGCCAATAATTGTTCGATGAGGATAAACATTTTAGTTTTAATCTTGCCGAAATATCCCTCAAATATATGGCCATGAAAGGTATGAATAATTTTTACCTGCTTTCTATAATTTAAAAAATTGTAGGCTATGCCGGCTAACCTGCCAAGAGTACCGGCTTTAGCTGTATGGGTATGGATTATATCTAGTTGTCCGGTTTTTATAATATTATAAATTTTTTTAAACGCAACTATATCATCGAAAAAAAATAATTCGCGTTTTAATTCAGGAATAAAATAAGGCTCTACATTCTTCTCGGCAGCATAATAAAGCATATCACCTTCGTAGGGGCTAATGCTTCCACAAATAAGCGATGAATCAAACTTTGATCTATCCAGGCCTTCTGTAAGTAAAACAGCATGAATCGCCGGACCACCGATATTAAGCCGAGCAATGATTCTTAATATTTTTATTTTTTTCATTAAATTATGAGGGTTTAAAGGAAAACCAATAATAGGAATTGCCTAATGAGATTTATCTTTTAAATAATCCATTATATTTTTGATTATTCCTGATAAGGTGTAGGTGGGTTTAAAACCTATTAATTTATTAATTTTAGTAATATCGGGAACTCTGCGTTGCATATCCTCAAAGCCCTCTTCATATGCTTTATCATAAGGAATGTATTCGATTTTAGATTTACTATTAGTTATCCTTATTATCTCCTTTGCCAATTGCTCAATGGTAATTTCTTCCTGGCTACCTATGTTAAAAACCGCACCTACCGCGCTCGGTTCCTCGACTAACCTAATCAAAGCGCTAACGGCATCCTTAACATGCAAGAAACATCTGGATTGTTTACCTGTGCCATATACGGAAAGTGGTTCATTCTTTAATGCCTGCTCGATAAAACGCGGCATAACCATACCGTACGCGCCAGTTTGTCTAGGGCCCACAGTATTAAACAACCTCACAATTACAGAGGGAACCCCTTTTTCTTTCCAATATACATATGCAAGCATCTCATCTACTGCCTTAGCAGTAGAATAACTCCATCGAGTCTTTAAGGGCGAGCCCAATATTCTATCGTCATCTTCTTTTAATGGCCCATTTACGTTTTTCCCATAAATCTCGGAGGTTGAGGTGATCAAAACTTTTTTATGATATCTGTGCGCCATCTCTAATACTATTTCACTACCCTTAATGTTAGTAGTTAATGACTCTAGCGGCTTTTTCACTATCAATTCCACACCCACTGCAGCAGCTAAGTGGAAAATAACATCACTTTTCTCTGCTAATTTATCTACCAAATTCTCGTTTAATACCGTGCCAACAACCAATTCAAAATCGGGGTTACCTTCTAAATGAACAACATTCTCAAGCCTACCCGTAGAAAGATTATCCACAACAACTACTTGATGGTTGTTATTTATTAACTCCTCAGCCAAATGCGAACCAATAAAACCTGCCCCACCTGTAATTAATGCTTTCATTATTTCTCTCCAATTTAACTACTAACCGTAAAGAATTCCCTAATGGGATTTTTTATGACATATTGCCCGCAATAGAAAACTCGTTTTCTTTATTTCATTCCAGCTAACATTACAAAATAATCCACCTAATCCTAAAAATAAAAATGCGGCTCTCGTAAGCCAACCGAGTAATCTTATTTCCTTATTAAATAATACGGAAAAAAAGATATTCGTTAAAATCATAGTAACCAAAATAATGCTACTTGTTTTTATGGGTAAAATGCATAGGCCATTTTTTACCTTTTTCGCTGAGTTCATAACTCTGCTTACGCTAGAATAATTCAGTATCTGATACTTCCACGTTCTATATATACCTAACAGATATCCAATAAATCTACTATTATCTAAGGTTACTAAGTTATCTTCTTTCTTCATTTTAGCAATCTATTTTTGTAAACTACACTTAAATTCAACACCAATCTTTATTTTAGTACTAAATCAAGAATCGATCTATACAAAATATAACTTCAATCTGTATAATATATTTATTTGCTATTATTTTGTCCTTCTTCAGGGTATTTTAATCCAATTTTAATTTTTGTTTTGTTTGATAAAATATTAACTTTCTTTTCTAATGTATCTATTCTATCAATAATCCTTTCTTTTTCTTCTACAGAATTCTCATCTTCCTTCTGTTTATCTATGGCTAGTTGTCTTTTTATTTGATCTACAAATTGTCTTTTATTAAAAATCTTATAGCCAAAATAAAACATCGGAGCAAGACAAAGCAAAAACAAAATCACCAAAAAATCAATCACATTTATTCTTCTAAACAATCTTCCCTTTTCATCGATTATTTTCATCTCTCTTAGCCTCCCATGGAATAAAAATCTAAATATACCCCTTCCACCAATAGTATAATATACCTAAATACTCATGAAATATACCTTTAATTTGCTGCAGGTTTATCTGTTTCCAAATTCTCCTACCATAAGCGTTTCTATCGGGGTGAGAATAGAATAAACTCTTTAGTAGTGGGGTATAGGTTACTTCTATGTTTTTAGCAATTTTATTAAAGACCAAAGATACCCGCCACATATGATAGGGTGAACTTACTAATAAAATTTTATTCCACTTTTGTTTATCTAAAATTTCCTTTGAAAATTTTACATTCTCATATGTATTCTTTGCCTTTTCTTCCAAGATAATTGCCTCTGGCGGTATCCCTAAAGATACAGCCAGCGTCTTCATTAACAAAGGTTCTTCAAAAACATATTTATATCCCGAGCAAAATATCATATGGCTGGCATATCCTTTTTCATATAACTCAACTGCAAATTGCACTCTTTCCTCATATCCTTGACCTGCCTTACCGGATTCACCAACTCCTCCTGCAAAAACGACTATTGCATCGGTTTTTTTGGGGACCTGCGAAATCTTTAATGGGCTTGCTATAAACCACAATAAAGACGTATAAAAAATAAATGAATAAGTTAATATAAGTATTAAAACTAGCCGAACAAATTTCCTGCTCGTTCTCCGATAAAGAAATAATAAGCCTTCCTTCCATCTTGCTTCTCTATCTACCATTTTCTTTTCTACAGTTCTATCTATAATATTGCTCATTTGTTCTATGCGACTCTGCCAGTTGTTGTCTTTGGCGGCTTCTATACGCATTTGCCTCAATGAATCATTATCTTGATTAACCGCATTGTTAATACAGGTACAAAGCTCTTGTGCTGTTTGAGCTACATAAACTATCCCTTCATATTTCTGGTTAAAAAATCTGACCTCGGGTAAATCAGTAGAAACAACTGGCTTGCCCATAGAAAGATATTCATTTAGCTTTGTAGGATAGACATTTCTGGTATAATCATTAATAAGATAGGGTATCATAGTTACAGAGAAATATTTTATCAAATATGGCAGTTTTTTATGGTCTTTATTCCCCAAAAAATATATATTTTTAACATCAGATAAAAATGAAATATCAGTCTGCAAAGGTCCCACAAAAACAAAAGCAAAATCTGGTGAATTTAAAGCGATAGCTTTTACTAACTTCTGATCTATCCACCTATGTATTCCACCTATATATCCTACTATAGGCTTACCAATACCCTTAAGTTCTTCGGGTACCTCAGTTCTGGCTAACCTTACTTTTTCAAAATTACTTATATTAACCCCGAAGGGAAAAATACTCACATTACTATTGTATTCACAGCAGTAATCATACAGCCCCTTAGAAGTCACAAAGACTAGATCAGCTTTTTTTAGTAGCTTCTTCTCAGTTATCCTCACTTTCTTAGCAGAAGATGAACTTACACAGAAATTATCAATACAATAGTATATTATAATTTTTTTATTAATACTGTTTGTTATTTCAAGTGTGATGCCGGTAGGCAAGAATGTCCAGATAATTGGATCGGTAAAATCTAACAATTTCATCCATTTTTCCAAAACGGACAAGAGCAGAAATTTATTGATCTTACGGGCTATCCAAGAATAAGGAAAAGGCAAAACTATAGGTGAAAAAATATAAAGATTATCGTGTTCCTTTCTAATCCCTTTTACTCCTCTGAAATAGTTCTTTATTCTTTTTTTGATACGCGGGATATCCCTTACGCCTGCTGAACGGACTCCGGTATTCTCGATAAAAAGTACTCGATTACTATTTTTGGCAAAAATGGACATAATCTCCTGATGCCCCTGCCAGATAAAATCCCAATCAATGCTTGAAATACAAATTATATTTTCATTTTTTAACATATTCTTCTATCCTTATCTACGTATTAGTCATCTTTATTAAAAGATTTATCCTAGTAAATAATCCAAATTAGTAGTTTCTTCCATTATAATTCTTCTGAAACAAAATGCATCTTTTTTTATATGATTATAGCCATGGATATTTAACAGGCAAGCCTGGAAACCTACATCTTTTACATAATCAATCAATTTTTGATTGTAATCTTTTGGACAACCAAACGGAAAAGCAAAATTCCGGCAGCTTGTTTTGATATTATTTTCGATAATCTCTTTACACTTTTTTATCTCCTGAGTCGCTTCGTTAAAGGAAATCCTCGATAAAGAACCGTGGCTGAGTCCGTGGCCTCCGATCTCCATACCGTTCGTACTCATTAATTTCGCCTGTTCCCAAGTTATACATCTATCATTTAAATAATCAGGGATTATTTTTTTGTTTGCTTGTTCATTCAATGAATTTAAAATATTTTGCCTTGCTTCGCAAGTTAATGATTTCATTGAATCGACAACTAAATAAACAAAAGATAATCTTGGTTGCATAATTTCCTGACAGATAACTTTACCAGCTACTTCAACGCGGCGTATATCTTTGTTTATATATAGTATTTTTACAAGTTCCTCGATCCATATTGGCCTATTGTTATCGATATAATCAGTGACAATAAAAAAAGAGGCCAATAACCCTTTTTCTTTTAGGATTGGATAAATAATCTCATAACTATCCCGATATCCATCGTCAAAAGTTAATACAACCTGTATTTTATCTTTTACATATCCTGATTTACACTGATTAATTGAGTCGCTTAAAGATATAATGGGGTATTTTTTTGCTAAAATGTCTATCTGTTTAGTAAATGTTTTCAAAGATATTATGGTGTTAAAGGGATTAAATTTAAACTCGGGAAGAACACGATGATATACCAAAATTATAAGTTTTGGCAAAGGATCAGTTATCGAATTCTTCAGGTGATTTATTTTTCTAATATTTCTTTTTATATAGCGCTTGGATGTTTTTAAAAGGATATCCCCAAAATTCATTTTTTAATAATTATTGTCTTGGTGAGCCTAATCTTTGTTAATAAACACAATATAACAGCAATTGGATTTAAGAGTCTTGCCAATAAATTTTTTAATTTTTTGTACTTGAAAAGTAAAGGAAAATTTAACATTAAATCTAAACAGAGGGTATTAACTATAAAAGCATCGAAATCTTTTATTATTTTAGACGTTTGCAAAATTTCATCTTTTTTTCTCCACGTATCAACATTAAAAGCATGCTCGATTATTATTACTCCGCCATTATTAAGCATATTGTAATATTCTTTTACAATTTCGATTGGTCTTGGGTTATCAACTATGTTTCTAGTAAGTGGATAAAATTCCCTAATAAGGATAAAATCAAAATTTCTTCGAGCCAGTTCGGGAATATTTTTAGGGTTTGTCCCATCTCCTTCAAAAAACGTTATGGCTTTGTTATATCCAAATAAACTTATAGCTACTTTTATAGCTTCTTTAGAGTAATCGAAACTAAATGTCTCGCCAAAAATAGACAGTACAGCGGAAAGAGAGCCTATTCCGCATCCCGGCTCTAAAATCTTTAATCCTCCTTTAAGTTTATCTGTTTTCAGCAGTCCCCAAAGCTGCAGTATTTTAGCATACCGCAAGACACAACTTAACCTAGTTGAAGGTTTCATTACGGTTGTTATATGCCACTGAGATGAATCAGAATAACATTTATCCTGCCAATCATTAAAAGATTCTTTTCGCAATACTTCCATATTAATTATCTAAAGCTACTGAGTTCATTCAGGATTTTATATTTAACTTTTAAATTGTGCACAAATTTTATTACCAGCCACTCTATGGGAAACAAAAAGAACTCATTTCTAACCCTGAAAGATTCTAATTTATGCAATAACCAATACATCCATCCCTTCTTATGGTCTTTAAATTTTTTCTTTAAATTATCTGATGGGAAGGCCAGTGGATAGTACATCTTAACAAAACTATGCAACCGGTCACTATATCCCTTTATCTTTATCCACGGTGTCCTGACTTCCAGTATATTCCAATTTATCCATCCTTCAAGATAAGACGGCACTATTAGCCCCTTTTTTATTGCTAAATCGTAGAGCGGCGTTCCAGGATAGGGGGTATAGAGAAACGAAGTAAATTGATGATTGGGATACAGCTTTTTTATTTCCTTTACCAGTAGAAGAGTTGCATTAAGCTCCGTTAAGGGGTCTTTAGGAAAACCGGCCATAACATATATCTCTGCTATGATTCCTTTTTTTGCCAACTTTGCAGCCATGCTGAATATATCACCGATTTTTATATTTTTATCAATAAGATCAAGAACCTCTCTTGACCCTGATTCGGCACCAATAAATAGTTTTAGGCATCCGCTTCTCTTTAATAATTCTAAAAACTTATCATCAAGCAAATTTATCTGATCAACCCTTACGCTTGCCGCCCATTGTATATTTAATTTTCTTTCTATTATCCCCTTTGCTATTCCAAGCACCCTTTCTTTATCAACAAAGAAGTTTGTATCTACGAAATTTATGCCATTTATACCGTATTCTCCAGCGAGCCATTCCAAATCTCTAATAATTTTTCTTGCGTCAAGCCCTTTCCAATGCCTATTGTATACTTTTAAACTGCAGCAAAAACCACAATTAAATGGGCACCCTTTGCTTGTAACCCAGAATATTGAACTAGAACCAAGTTCGGTTGGATGAATATAATCATATACGCTAAGCAACCCTATGGCTTCTTTAGAGATCGAATCCAGCATATCCAGATTATTTTTTCGTATATTATTTATAATCTCTCCGTTATTTTTGTAAACTATGCCTGGTATCCCAGAAAAATCGGAACTTCCTGATATTTTCTCGCATATCTGTTGTAACGCTCCTTCACCGGGACCTATAACCCCAATATCTATATAAGGACTTTCCAGGCTTTCCTCGGGTAATATAGATACATGCCAGCCTCCCCACACAACTGGAATTTTTTTGTTTATAGCTTTAACAAAACGCGAAGCCTCTAATCCTCCCTTTATTTGATAACCGGTCATCGCACTTACCCCAAAAAGGATAGCACCCTTCAATTTTTCAGGAAGGTGTTTTCGGTATTCAAAATCTTTTCTTTCATCTACTATTTCTACGCGATATCCACTATTTAATAAGTCAGAGGCTATCGATAGCACAGGCAAGGGCAGATGCATATTGCTGTTTTCTTTATCGGGTTTAGGATAGAATAAGATAATTTTTCCTTTTGTCATAACTTATTTTGTTTGATAAATTGGCCCTTAAAATTGCCTGATTTAATCTTTAAGAAATTTTGATATATAGAAGTTTACCATTAATCTCAAAAACCAATTATTTGAAAACTCCCATTCTCCAATATGCTCTATAAAATTCCCTCCAATGCCTTTCTTAAAATTGAATATTCCTTTGTGGCCAAATGGATCTACTCCACTCATATCAAGATATTCAATATTTCTTTTTCTGCACCAATCGATTATTCCCCAGATAAGAGAATGTGATGAATATCTTTTTCTTCCTTCATAAGTACCTGCTGCGAGTAAATCATATGCTTTTTTAGCAACTACGCCAATAATTCTGCCTGAAAGAATTGTTTTATCACGCATTGAAAGAAAAAGGTTTAAACTTCCTAATGGAGGCAAATTATTTTTTATTGAAATTAGGTCCTTTATTGAGTAGTGGGCCTTCATTTTATTCTTATCGGCCATTTGTAGATAAATCTTATAAAATTCAGAAAGATCTTCCGGGGAATCCGAATGCTTAAAAGTTAATCCTTCATTAAGTGCCCTCTTAAGGTTATGTTTCCAATTAGAAGATAAGCCATCTAATGTTTCCTTTTCAGTCAATGCGGTATTTATATGATAAGTAAAGTTGTAATTTATGCTCTGTATCGGTCTTTGAAAACCCATTTCTCTTATAGACAAAATAACGTTAGAGTCGTAATTTTGCATAGGATAAATTCTTACATAATATCCCTTATTCTTAAATTGATTTAAAACAGCTGTTAGTAAACAACGAAGGCTTTCTAAATTAAGAGGGAGTGCATCTTTAAGAAATACAGGGCCTCCTGGTATCCATACTATATACATTCTTAAGAATTTATAATATCTATATAAACACTGCAATAAGGCGATATCTCTATTGCAATTGTAGCAAATCAGCCTAAGCACGCTCCAACCCTGCCCTTTTTTAAATTCACCCCACCCGAATGTCTGGTATATATTATAATCGACATAACAGGATAACATATTATCCCATTTATGAGATAAATCTTCAGAAAATTCCTTTACTGAATAAGTATTTTCACTCATATTTAGTTACTGATTTAGTAACTTAAAGTAATAAGACGCGCTTCTAGCAAGGCGAGGAATCACTAATCGTGGATTTTTCCATGCCCTTTTTAACATAAAAAGAAAATGTTTCTTCTTTCTTACTTTTTGAAATTGCCAATATAATTGATAAAGCCTTTTTGGGGATATTTTTTCTGAAAGAATTATTATATCATCCTTGGATTCGTTTATATTCAGGGCCAACCTGCCCCAGGGCATAGAATCCGAAACCAAGCTTCTTTCTTTTGCATAATCCCAAATCGGAGTGCCTGGATAGGGAACCAAGGTATAGATACTAAAACCGGTCAGTGGGCTCTTATTAATAAAATTCAATGTCTCTAAAACGTCTTCCTCTGTTTCATTAGGTGCCCCAATTATAAAAAATCCATAAGTAAATATTCCTATTTTGTTCAAGAGTTCGATGACTTTCATGTTTTTTTGGACGGATGACGTACCGCATTTTAGGAAATCCAGGGTCTTCTGGCTTCCTGATTCAATACCTAAAGAGACAACCGTTACATTCATTTTCTTTAAAAGGAAAACAATTTCTTCATCAATACTATCAACTCGGGCCATCAAATTAAATTCGGTCTCTTTATTCATTCCCGAATTTTCTATCATTAATACTAACTGATTTAATCTGTCTTTGTTTGTCAAGAAATCATCATCATAAAAAGTTATAGCCTTGGGATGATATTTATCCATAACTTCCTTTAATTCATCAAATACATACTTTGCTGAGAAGAGCCTTATTTTTTTCCAGAAACGGCTATTCGAACAAAAAATACATCTATATCTACATCCTCGAGAAGAAAAAAGGTGTAAAAAACCATTTTTCTTCACGCCCAATAAATCTCTGTTTGGAAACGGCAGTTCATCCAGATTATCAATAAGTTTCCTTTCTGGCGTCATAACTATCTGTCCCGAATCATCACGAAAGACGATTCCTTCTATATTACGCAAGGCCTGCTTTTGGAAACCATGTTGCGTAAAAGACTTTATTAAATCTACAGTGGTATCTTCGCCTTCTCCAATAACCCCTACATCACATCCTTCCGGCAGACTTCCAGGTAAAGAAGAGATATGGATCCCTCCGATAAATACTGGAATTCTAAAACGATTACATTCATTTGATATAGAGTTAGCATAATTAAAATTTTGCGAAACCGAAGATATCCCTATCAAATCAGGCAAAAATAATTTTAATAACCCGACAACATCCTTGCCATTCGAATTAACAATTTTTATTTCTATATTTTTAATAAATTTGCTTAAATAACTGGCTATGTACCCTAAACCTAAATTAGGAAAAACGGTTTCTGAAATACTATCTGTATTTACAGCATTAATTAACAGAAGTCTCATTTTTATTAGTACTATTTGCTATATTATCTAAAATTTTAGCTAGTTCCATTGTTAAGTTTTTTCTCGTATATTTCTTAATACTTTCCTGCGGACCTAATCTTGGCTGTAACTGGCCATTTTTAAAGGACTCCAGAAGAGAAAAGATATTATCTTTAATACCAGATAAATCATTAAAATGCACCACAGATCCTGATTCTGTGTTTAATATTAATTTAGACAAAGAGTTTTTAGGATTCGTTAAAGCGATAATTAATTTACCTGAGGCTATATATTCAAAAGTCTTTGAAGGAATAATAAATTCGCCATCAATTACATCAAATTGCGTAAGCAAAAGAATATCTGACTTTCTTATAATATCAATGGCATCTTTATGAAACAATTGTCCTCTGTATTCTAAGACGCCGACATGCTCTAATTCCTTTACTAAATCTGCATTTAAATCCTCTTGATGCTCTGGCTGACCAACAAAAATAATCTTAATATCCTTATCACTTATTTTTCCTTCATCAATAAGAGATTTAACAGCTGCAAGAAACGCAAAAGGGAACATATCATGATAAAAGGTTCCAGTATATGCTATATTAAGCCTATCTGAAATATGCGCTAATTCCTGTCTTGCTTTAAAATCCTCCTCATCAAAACCATTGGGGATCACTGCGATCCGTATCTTCTCATGATTCCTGATACGGCTAATAAATCTATTCCTTATGGACTCATTAACAGATATTAATTGATCGGCGCTTGATAAAATTATCCTCTCTAACAAAATATCCAGCCAAGAGAACGGAGGAATCTTTTTGTAACCAAAACCACCTGTCCAGGGATCCTTAAAATCAGCAACCCAAGGTTTCTTTGTAATCCAGTGAAGAAGCATTCCTACAATATGATTGGTATTGGGATTGTCTATAGAATAAATCGCATGAATATCATTTTCGCGGATTATTTTTAGACCTAATTGCACGGATCTAAAAACCCAAAAAATAAATCTGTCCGGAACCATAATGGCTCTTGAAACTAACCTCGGAAAAAGTAAAAGACTATTTAGATTTATTATTTTGGCATTTCCGGGCAGGCTCATGTTAGCCCGGCCTTTGGAATTTCTTCCTGTTCTAAAAATACGGCACAAAGGAGATAACTCTTCAAGCAACTGATGGTCTTGGAAATCGTATCTTTTATTTACCGTCAAAACAAATGGCTGCCAGCCAAAATCAGGTAAGTATTTAGTAAATTTTAATTGCCTTAATACACCACCCCCTCCTTTTGGAGGAAAGGAATAACTTATCATAAGCACTTTTTTCATAACTAAATATATAGCCTTACTCTATTTCCCTTACTTCTTTTTCATGTTTCAAATATTCTCTTTTACATTTAAAACAAGAAGATTTTCCATTACGCTTAAAATTTAATTTTTCACCGCATTCGCATATCCATCCTTTAACTATTGCAGGAACACCAAAGACCATAGTAAAATCAGAAACATCCTTTGTCACAACAGCACCTGCGCCGATAAAACAATAACGACCCAGCGTTATCCCGCAGATAATTGTTGCGTTTGCACCTATTGTCGCTCCTTTTTTTACAATGGTCTTCAAATAAAATTCATCGCTATTTCTCGGATAAGCGCTACGCGGACATTTTATATTAGTAAATACTGCCGATGGTCCACAAAAAACATCGTCTTCTAAAACAATACCGGTATATAAAGAAACATTATTTTGGATCTTAACATTATTACCGATAATTACTCCTTTACCAATAAAGACATTCTGTCCAATTTTACAGTTTTCGCCAATAACAGCACCATCCATAATATGCGAAAAATGCCATATCTTAGAACCTTTCCCTATTGATACATTGACATCAATAAAAGCGCTAGGATGAACAAATATTATTTTTCTTGCCATTCTTTTTAACTCCTCTTTAATAAGGTAACTTTGACCGATTGAGTATCAACCTCACAAAACCCCGGTTTTAGGCCGGAGAAATTTATTTTGTATTCCGAAAAGCAATAATATATCCATTAAAGGACCAATATTTTCTTAAAAATAAAAAATATTGAATTTGGTTTATAATCTGACATCTACCAAATAGTTTAAGCTTCTTTGAAAATTTAAATCAAATAAGGCTGGCCGACGAAACCAAATACCTATTTCTTGTAAATCCGGCAGGCCTCTCAAAGTCGGTACAGCTGGACCATCCATTTTTGATTTCAAGAACATGCAGCGTAAAGCCATAGGGGGATAGGGCCTTACGTCTGCGGAATCGAAAAAAGTCTACTATACATAGGAACGGTAGTAATAGCGATAATTCCATTTGGTTTCACGACTCGAATTAGCTCCTTAAGCAAAGTGAACGCCTGAGACGGGGCAAAAACGTGCATAAGATGCGAACAGTAGACTCCATCAAACCTGCTTTCCTCAAAGGGAATATTTAGAGCATCGCCAAAATGCACATCCAGCCTTTTCTCTAAGCATATTTTTATTAGATCGGGATTCAGATCAATACCCACTATTTCCTTTTTCTTATTTTTATTAAGAAGCTCGAGAAATCTGCCTCTACCACAGCCAACATCTAAGATAGAATCGCACTCTTTAAGAAATTTAAGTGCTTTTTGATATTCTATTTTCCTGTAATTGCCAATCAACTTAAGAAATTTCTTTTTTAATTCTGGCACAATTTTATTCTGATATAACATTACCCCCCCCCTTTTTTTTTGCTTTCACGGCTTAATTTCCGAAACACTTGTATCCATAATATATCCTTTATAGATTTGGTGTCCTCTTATCATTTTTGTTTCTCTCCTTGAGCAAAATTGCTGAAAAAATTTCTGTAGTATTTTGATTCTATCACATCTAAAATCTGTTTAAATTTTACTAAATTCTCATACATTCGGCCATCCTTATTATCTAAATTAATGATTTTTTTAACTTCAAAAATATTACTAAATACGGAATTTCTTTTTAGTAAAATCTTGCGAGAATATTCCTTATATCTTTTACCGGCTATCCACCTGTTATATCTTAAACCGGCCCCTCGCATCTTATAAGTCAAAAAAGCTAATACCTTTCTAGAAATTGAGGCATTGTCTCGATAAAAAATAGGGACATTAAAATCTTGGGCAGGAATCTTAGCTAATTCTGGAAACTTCTTAATAAAGAAATGTCTCTGTAGATTCCGATTTATCATGAATTCTGGCTTCCAGGTTAATGCTTCATCAATAAAGTAAGGATCCATGAAAATTCCATATGATCTTTTTCTGCCAAGTAGGGAGCCAAGAGAACTATATTTGTTTAATCTTACCAAATACTTAAACAGGTATTCCTGAAAAATATTAAGATTGGTTTTGTCCCGATTTTCTTCTATAAATTTATGAACCTTGGATTTGGCCTGTAAAAACTCATCCTTGCTTATTACTCCGTCAATACTCTTTCTCCTATTAATATAATCGACTGAATAATTAAAATTAGCTGCATTCCCTAGCAAATCAAACCATCTATACCGTAATCGCTTGAAGAAATTTATATTCTTAGTTATATACATATTACTAAATATCTCTATTAACGCATCACAAAGTTTTTCTTTATCAAGTTCCGATATGTTACTTGGCAGATTTGTTCCGAGTACTTCGGTACCATTCATTCCGGTCAATAAAATATCGAAATTAGGCAGCGTATTCTTAAGGTTTATAAAAAAATTTGACATTTTCATGGGAGCATATCTTATTTCGCGGAAACTTTTTATATCGAGGCTTTCAGAATCATATTCAACTTCTTTATGATCTAAATTATAATATCTCGCTAACTTTCGTGCATTTTTATGATCTCGAGATAATATAAGTTTATGGGGCTTCCTTTCTCCTATTATAAAACTTACTAAATTCATATTGTGTCTTTGTGCATAATAAGGAATCAACCTAGAATCTAATCCTCCGCTCAAGCCAATGCCATACTTTGCATTTGGGGCATTTTTTCTTTTTATCCGCTCAGTAGCATCATTAAATAATCGATCCAGTCTATCTACGGCTTTATCAAGACTTAAGCTTTGATCTGGAATATATTTAAAATCCCAATATCGCTTTATATCGAAAGATGAACTCCTTAAACAATATTCTCCCATGCTTGCGGGTGGAAAATAATTTAAATTCTTAATAATTGTTTTAAAAGATAAAGGAGCACAAAATATCACAAATTCCTTTAAAGATTGAATGTCAATATCTGATATTGAAGGTTCAATTATATTAACTATTTCCCAAAAATCATCCGAAATAATAAAATTATCTACGTCGTGAAAATAAAACAATGGCTCTCTGCCCAACTTATCATTTGCTAAATATATTTTTTTTGAATTAAAATTATAATACACTATAAAAAATTCTCCTTTTAGTTGAGGTATTATATTTATTCCCTGCCGAATAATTTCTTTAAAAAGAAACTCCCCTTCTTCAAGGTTATAAATATCTCCTTTGAAAAATAATAAACCTTCTTCGGACTCAAGGTAATGCCCTTTTACAAAAACCTCGCCTTTTTTTTCTCCATTCGATATTTCTTTAGTTGAAATCACAATAGACATAGTTACCTCCTAGTTAATTCAACCTGATTAATATAATAGCCGGATAAGTTAATAAAGAACGCTTGACAATAGCTGCTCCAATTTTTGATCGGGATCGCTTTCAAAAAAATAGCCTCTATTTATTACGGTAGTTCTTTTCCACTCAGAGTAAAATATCTTATCGCTTACAACACTATTAAGTATATTACATAATTCATCTGGGGAAGATGCTAATTTTGCACTGCCATTCTCAACAAGGGTATACACTTCTTCGCATCCGGGAATATTTAAAATTATTGTAGGGATACCAAAAGCAACGCTTTCAAATAAGGTTGTAGAATGAACGCCGCAATGAATATCGGAATTAGTCAAAGCTTGATACAATTCTATATTTTTATCGAGTATCTTAATAACACGGCCTAGTTCCTTATATCTGTCAGTCTGTTCGGCACTTTCAAGCGGATGCGGCTTAATAGTAATCAAGACATCCTTATCAATCAAGTCAATAATCGGTCTAAGGAAAGCGATAATTTTATCAATAACTGTCCATTGAGAAGAAATAAGTAAGCTAAGCTGCGAATCCTTTCTGTGTGAATTCTTTAGTTTTTTTATAAAGTATTCTAATCTGGGAAATCCCACAGCAGGCACATCTTCTGGCCCCCAAAATTCCTTCTCTTGCAGTAACTCTGAGAAATATTTGCCAAAAGTGATTATCTTGTTGGGTAAAGGCACATTTTTCTTATACTTTAAAGCTATGCCCCCATACGCATACCCTACATGCCCTCTACCAATAAGCCCGTGTTGGACTTCAAAAATAGGAATATCGCACTTTTTCGCTGCAGCGATAAAGCCTTCCTGACCGTAGCTATTTTCAATGAAAATCAGTTTGGGTCTTATAACCTTAATAAAAAGCGAAAAAATCAATTTACTAGATAAAAAATACCGTATTAATCTGTACCATTTTTTAACATCAAGTGTAAAATTCTTTTCTACATTGTTTTCTTTTAAATAATGTTTAAAATCTGAATAAAGCCCATTAATATAATCTAGGTAGAATTTAACTCTATATTCCCCATAAATTACCCTTGCTAACAGAACAATATATCCATCTATATAGTCAGAATGATAGTTCTTTAATCTATCCCCTGTAATATCGTTATACCAATAAATAGCCCTACCGGATAAATCTTTAAAATAATCAAAATAGATATTTATATAATGTCCGTTTTCCATATCTTTCAAAGAGTCATAAAAAGTTACTATAATAAAATCTTTGTTTTTTCTTCGCAAATTTAATAACTTCCATATTTCTTTTGGCAAGTTCAATACAATGTGCCTAATAATCTGCGACTTTTTAATCGAGCGCGAAAACCTAGGCAAATAATTATAAGTATTAATTTTTAAATTTTCATAAATGGCAAATCGTAGTATAGGCCAGATACAAAAACCTTCGATTTTATATTTAAAAGGGTCGTATTTCTCTTCAAAATCAAAAATTATTTCGTTTGGCGATTGACATAAACCATCTCTATTTTTTTTCATAAGTACTATTAAACTTCAGTATTATTTAAATATGCCTTTGATTTCTCTGTGAAAAACTATTAAACAAAACGCTGCTAAAACTATAAACTTTATTGATAAAAACAAAATAGAATTTAACTTTAGAAGGCTTATGAAATAAACGACGCCTATAAAGAAAAGCATTATTAAAAATGGTTCCCAAATCATTAATAAAGGTGTTGTTTCTTTTCTTAAGATTATCTTTACAACCATCCATGTTATAAAAAACATAAAAAAATAAGAAGCTACTGTTGTATATGCAGCAGCGATATAGCCATATCGGGGTATATATATCATATTCAACAAAATATTCAAAACTGCTGATAAAAGAACAGTTACTGAAAGATAGAAAGTCTTTTTATCATATAAAATATATCTGTTATATACCGTTGTCATGCCATAAAAAATAAAACCGATTATTACTATCGGAACTATACCTAAGCTTGGGTAAAACTTTCTATCGGCAAGAATCATTAATATTTCTTTAATAAAAATGATAGCCGCCAAGGCAACGGTTAAAACGACGGAAAATATTTGTTTTGTTAATACGTTTAAACGATTATATTCTTTTTTTTTATATAAAATGAAAAAATCTGGAATTAGGGCTCTTTGAGTTGAATCAATTACAAAAATTAGAGGGATGGCGATATTATATCCGAGACTATATAATCCAGCGGCTGAAGCATCGATCATTTTATTAATCATTATAGTATCGAGTTGTAACAAAATAATAGAGCCTAACTCATAGGCTATAAGTGGAAATGAATAAATTATTATATACTTAATGTGCCTAATTTTAAACGAAAATTTCAAAAACTGTGACATCATTATTATGAAGTAAACTGAAAAAATAGAATCTATTAAAAGTATCCCCCATATTTTACCTAAGTATCTGTTTTCCTTTAGCATATAAACAAATAACACAGAAATGCCAAATCCAGCATATCCTTTTAAAATACTTATATTTGCTACCTCCCTACTTCTCTTCTGAGGTATTAATATTTGATTATATATGCTATAAATAATATTAAACAGGCAAGCAAATAATAAATAGACGGGTAGCATTTTAGGAAGATATATTAAGCTTGTTATCTGTTTGTAAAATAACATAACGATAACAACGGTTGCTGTGAAGATCGGGCCTACGAAAATAAAAGTCGATCCCACAAATGCATCAAAATCATCAGTCTTCTCATAATAATACCTGCTTACTGCAGTATGCGAGTTTAAAGTCAAGATTACCGTCATAATCATCACGTAAATGTTAAAAATTGAGAATATCCCATAATCGGCCCGTGTAAATAATCTGGTAAAAACAGGAATAGATATAAAGGATAATGCTATTGTAGCAATATGTGCAGATATATAATTACTTGAGTGTTTGAGTGTTTCAAAGAAATCGGTATCTTTTATGGTTTTCATATAGTTTTGATTTTCAAAATTTATCTTTTTTAATTCGAGAAATATATTTGAGATTCTTCCAATAAATTCACTGGGTTTTATAATTTTATCTTGATTATCAAGAATGCGGCACGTACCTCTATAATCCCAGAAGCTGTATAAATGAAAGCATTCTTAAAAAGACTATACTCTATAATATATGAAAAATTAACTTTTTTAAACATTTGTAGCATACAATAACGGTGCTAAGTTTGTCGGAAACCCCGGAAAGTTACATCCTTCTTTGAATACAACCTTTGAGCATCTTTAATTATGGTAGAAAGTTTTTTTCTAAAATAATTCGTAAGAAGTTTACTATTTGCTTCTAAAAGACACCGGTTAAATTCATCATCGCTTAACTCTGTAAAGTTTATGGTTAACAAATCTGAATTAACATGTTTATTTTCATAAAAATCATGGCAGTCTTTTATAAGTCCTTTTTTAATTGCATAATAGTATAATTGTGAACCTGGATATGGCGTAACCGGCCGAATCGTACGCATCTGTGCTCCATCGTCATACTTTAATAAAAACTCAGCACCCTTGCGTAGAGTTTCCCTTGTATCGCCGATATTGCCAAAGATTATATTAAGACCCGGGCTGATGCCTGCCTTTTTTGTCGCCTCCACTCCCGCAATAATCTGTCTGGTGGTAAGGCACTTATTCATCTTCTCCAAGACTTCATCATCCATTGCTTCGATGCCATAATTGATAAATACGCATCCCGCTCTTTTCATGAGCTGTAAAATCTGGGGTATTGCATAATTCAGACGGCCCTGACAGTACCATTTGATACCTAATTTTGCTTGAATAATTTCTTCGCATAGACTTACGGTCCTGGCAGGAGATGACATTAAAAGCTCATCAGAAAAGGCGATATACGTTATACCGTAATCTTTTTTTAACAGCTTAATCTCTTCAATGATGCTCTTGTTGCTCCTGGAGCGGAATCCCTCCTCCATACGATAACAGAAGTTACATTTGAAATTACAACCCCTTCCCGAAAGGACAGGCATGACAAAATCTCTATTTGTGGCGTGGGGCATCCTAAGTAACCGATAGTAATCAATTGGAAAAATGCTATATGCAGGAAACGGCAGGGTATCGATATCCGTTATCAATGCCCGGCTTTGATTTATCGTCGCCTTATCGCCTTGGCGAAAGGCGATACCTTTTATTCTTGATAATGACCGTTTATTTACAATAGCATCGGCTAATTCGAGAATAGTAACCTCGCCTTCGCTTATGACTACCGCATCAGCCAACGTTTTCCTTAAAAAGAACTCTGGTTCTGGCGAAGGACCGTGGCCTCCGATAACAAAGAAAGGTCTCTTCCTGGATTTATTGACCGCATCAGAAATCTTCAGCAATTTCCTATATTGGAAATATCCGGCAATGACACCGACGCCCACAAGGTCAAATTTTTTAGTGTCTAAATACTGGGTGAGATGCTCCTGCGGATAATGGAACTTATCCTGACCATATACCTCTACCTCATAGCCGGCTTTCAGGAGGACCGCCGCAATATACGCCAGCCCCTGTGGGAACCAGTGAATATATGAATCGTTATCGTAGGCGATTAATAATATCCTCATTATCCTATCGCGCCTTGCGCATGATTACCTCCACCAACAAAAAATCAAATATGTCGTCTATATCTACGGAGCGCTCCTTTGGCATGATGTAAGCATGGGTATCGCTCCCGAAGAAACCTCTATTTTTCTTTATATAGTCCAGGAAAGCGACATAAATTGCACCATTCAACCTATAATATACGGGCAGTTCCTGTCTGGATTTATTCTTGATACTAGTACTAGCGCGTAAAAAATTCTTCATGCATCCATCCGCAGGTAGGGTATTGGACCAAAATGGATGGTGCTCCGCGGGTGATACGGATATCACTGAACAGCAATGTTTTTTAAAAAGCCTCTCTACGGCGCTATCAATATCAGCAGCTCTCCTGAGCGGCGATGTTGGTTGTAAAAGTATAACTATTTCAAAAGTGACACCCTCTTTCGCCAGAGAATCCACCGCATGCATGATGACATCTATCATCTTTGTCTTATCCGTGGCTAACCGTCGCGGTCTTAGAAAAGGAACCTCTGCGCCATATCTCTTAGCTATCTGCGCTATATTTCTATTATCGGTTGAGACGATGAATCTATCAATATATCTACTCTCTTTAGCTGCGGCTATTGTCCAGGCAATTAAAGGCCTTCCTGCTAACAGCCTTATATTTTTTCCCGGTAACCCCTTACTTCCAAATCGCGCAGGTATTATCGCTAAAATATTATTTTTCCGGTACATACAATCTCCTTTTATTCAACCAACCTGATATCCTCTTTGGTGCTCTTTAAAAAGTTTTCAATCAAACCATTTTTTAGGTTTTCATTGTACTTAAGCAGAGTACTCTCATTGAAATCATCTTTTCTATAGTAACGTATCTTCTCCGCTTTCCACTGCTTTACCCTTCGTAGAATTTCTCCTTTTCTTAATTTCTCCATGATTTCTACTAAGCGCAGCGCACTTGCCTGTATAACCTTGCAGCCAACGCTGTGTACATCATCTCCCATTTCAATCCGCGGTCTTACATGCACGATAATATCCCCTGTGTCCACGCAAGAATCAATATGCATTATCGTTGCTCCCACATACTCCAGTTCCTTATTCACAAAAGGCCAGAAATTTGTTCCGCTTCCTCGGTAATATGGAGAAAGCCCTAAATGCAAATTCACAAAGCGGCCCGGAACAAGGAGCGAAAGGAACGGTTCTCTGATAAGGGAGGCGCCAAAACATAACATTGCTTCTGGCCTAAATTCCCTTATGGTTTCAAAAATGTACTTCGAGTTTACCTCGCCACGCATAATAGGGATGGTCTTGCAAATAAAATAGTCGTTTCCATTAAAGAACTTCTTCTCGGTAACAAATCGCTGCAAAAAATGCTCTTCTATCAAGGAACCTACTTTTGTAACCTGAAAATCTCCCGAAGAACATTCTGATACCACCAATGCTTCACTAACATTTTTTGCGAGCTCATTCGCAACAAATCTATGACGAATAGCATTGCCGGTAAACACAACTATCTTCATGCCATTGCCTCCGATTTTTCAATTATCCTTTTCAAGGCTCTTTGCAGTGCACCTGTATTATCCCTGCTTGTAAGCATGTACCTACCCAGCTCAAAAGGAGAAGTCTCTTTTGTGTTCATCTTCTCTTCAATGGTATAGGCAAGCATATACTCTTTTCTTCTCTTAAACAATTCATCAGCCCATAGGCATTCTTTTCCTTCGCCATGAGGATAACTAAATGCCCTGACGCGGACGTTAAACATCCTCTCCAGTATCCTCTTTGGCTCAACCATTTCTTGCATAAATTGCCTCCCTGATAGCTGCTTAGCAGCAATCGAAATATGAGAATGGGAATGTACCCCTATACAGTGCCCCATCTGTAGAATCTGGCGGATCTGTTTTTGGGTCAGATGTATTGTCTCTAGGATTTCAGGTTCATCAGCAAAAAGGAGATTTCGGTAAATAAAAAGAAGGATTTTCCTCGATTGAATATGCGTAAGTTTATACTGAAAAACCGATTTTATCACGGCGATCACCTTCCAGGGGTCATCTTTGTACTTATCATATTTTATTTCGTACTCGCTCCTATCCAAGCCGTATTCTTCAAGTCCCTCACGGTATACCTGTAGGAAACGGCTCATGGAATATTTTGCCAGGGCATAATGGATAATCATCGGGTTTGCCGGTAACTTCTCTGCTAGGATAGTAGTAGGGATAAAAAAGACACCTTGGATGCCCTGTTCAGCTAGGATCTGAGCAGCGAGATAGTGGTCAGAGAGACCGTCGTCAAAAGTAACGAGGATCCCACGTTTTCCAATGGAATAATCAGAATAAGAAAACCTCTCTGCCTCATCAAGGGTAATCATCCGATGATTATTCTTAAGCATTTTGATATGATTGAGCAAGTCATCGATAGAATTTCCCAGCAGCTTGGGAAAACGTCTTTTCTTATCCTTCGTCAGGATATAGTGGTAGCATAAAGCCAGATAAGAATTTTCTTTTCTCTCCATAGCCTTAAATCATTCCTTCTCCAGGTAAGAAATGGAATAGGAGAAGGGCAATTTCCTGATTACTGTCTTGCGCTTTTTGAAATAATCGTCTATTGCCTTATTCGCTCCCGGAAAAGCACCGTAATCATCAAGGATAACAATACCCCGTTTTGTAACGTAGGGGTAGAACTCCTCCAGTGCAAATTTCGTGGATTCATAGAGGTCTACGTCAATGTTCAATAGTGAAATCTTCAATTGCTTATTCTTTTTAAGGAATCCCGGGATGGTCTTTCTGATATTCCCTTTGATCAGTTCGATATTCTCACAGAGGTTTAACCTCTCTAAAATCTCGATAAGTTCCTCTCTTGGAATACTCATATCTCCTGCCTCTCTGATGAATCTGTCGCGTTTCAGCCTATCCGGATTATATTCCGTCTTGGGAAATTTTCCGAAGGTGTCAAAAGCAATAATCCGGCGGCTGTAGGGATTCTCAAGGAGGGCACGGAACTTCACCCACCGGCATAACGAACTACCCTTAAATACGCCACACTCGACGATATCTCCAGTAACTCCCGATGATTTTTTGAATAGCTCCAGATGTGTGACAAACTTACTGAAGCGGATGATATCCGAAGTTAAATAAAAACCATTCTCGTAATCGAAGACTCTTGAGAAATCTATCTCCATAAAAAATCCTCCCTCTTGGTATTTGCTACGTGGTATTGAGTATATCGACACCTAACCCTAATTTGTTCCTTTGGTCACGGTAATCCGAGAAATCCGCTACCACCGCGTCCTTACAATATAATCTTGCCAATAGCTCTCTGTGCATAGGTCCCAGATCATTAATGGTAAACCGCCTACTTGAATCCCTTTGCCTTAATAGGAATTCACCAACATCAAGTGGACAGGTCACTGTATTTGCCCACCTGATATTTACTAAGTAGACATCTTTTTCCCTGCGAAACCTCAACCGCTTGGGAGCCATAAATGTACCGCTGGCATCGATATAATTGTAGATCTTTTGGTCTGTGACAAGATTAAAAGGTTTTTTAATCTGTTCTTTACCGGTCATCAGGTAGTCGCGCTCATTCATCTTTCCGAAGTAAGCCTTGGCAGACATCCTACAGCCAGATTTGCACACATCCAGGTATTGACACCCTTCGCATCCTGTGTAGCGGTACTGCTTGCCATACCACTCCTTCATATTACTGTATGCCTGGTGGATCCCGATTTCAAATATATTGCCGTGTGACATCTCTTCGTGAACGCAGGCATGCGTTTCACCACTTGCGGTAATACTCATAAAATGGCCAGATTGGCCAGGACAGCCCCTTCCGACAAAATCCTTATACCGCTGAAGGTCTCCTAAGAGACACAGGGGATAGCTGACAAGTATCCCTATCATTATCCCTGTTTCTTCCTTAATCCTAATCAGTTCATCCAGTGTGCGCAAAGCATCCTCTTTTGAAAAATAAAGCTCGGATTCGTTGACGTTTCTCACGGGGAAAGGCGGAACGATGCGTGTCCCGAATATCTTCTGGCAACCGAGCTCATGAGCAAGCCTTCCTGTACGGTACAGGTGTTCCTTATTCTTTTGTGAGACGATCATATTAACACTGATACGCAAACCCTGCTTCACAGCTATCTTAATGCCCTTAATAATCTTTTGAAAGGCGCCTTTGTGACAGACCATATAGTCATTCGTCTCGGGGTCATACGAGTTCAGACTGGTGAGGATATGGTCAAGCCCTTTGTCGACAAGCCGCTTGATCTTTTCTTCAGTTGCCAGCATCAGATTAGAATTACAGCTAACCGAGATGTTCTTTTTCAGCAACCTTCCTATTGCATATTCCAAAATATCAAAATTGGCAAATGGCTCGCCTCCAGAGAGAACCACATGAAAAACTCCACTATCTGCGAAAATATCAATAAGCCTATCCATTTTTTTGCGGTCAAGGCTATGGAAATGGATATTCTTCCTCCTCCAATAGTTATAGCAATGCCTGCACTGAGCATTGCAGACATCTGTGATCTCTAAATTAACCGCTGTCGGAGCTGAAAACATCTATCGGTGTTCTCCTTATCCTTCGTATTGCAAATCCTGAAAAAGCTTTTGCTTACCTATCCTCCAGAAAAGTCCGGAATTAAGAAGTTTCATAAATAACATACTGCTGTTTCCGCGGCCGAAATGCCTATCCTTTCTAATCTTCTTTACGCGGGCTTGCTGGATTGCCTCCAGGATATCTTCTTTTGCATAACCGCAATGTATAATCTCCTTAGACAAAGCCCGACCATTCTGCCTGCTACCGATATTGACCGTCGGGACACCGTAGTATGGCGCCTCGCGGATAGCAGAGCTTGAGTTTCCGATGATGAACGTGGCATGCTGCAGCAACACTAGGAAATATTCAAACCTAAGGGATGAAAAAAGGCGTATCTTCTTTTTATTTCTAAATTTTTGGTACGCCTGGATAATCAGGCTTGATCCTGAGTCATTATTCGGATAAATCACCACGTAATTCAATCCGGATTCAAGCACTGCTTCCACCAAGTTTTTTGCCTGCCGCGGAATATCATCGATTTCCGTGGTCACCGGATGGAATATAAGGATAGCGTACTCGTCAAAATCAATATCATAATAACGCTTTACAAAGCCAATCTCTTTCAGTTTTTGCGATTCTATAATATCGATATCGGGCGAGCCGATGACAAAGATCGAGTTTCGGTTCTCTCCCATCTGGATAAGCCTTCCTCTTGCCTGCTTGTTTGCCACCAAGTGAATATGGGATAATTTGCTGATGGCATGGCGCAATAATTCATCCACTGTTCCTGAAAGCTCTCCTCCCTCGATATGAGCAACTAGGATATTATTTAGCGAACCAACCACGGCTCCAGCTAAGGCCTCAACCCTGTCTCCATGCACTACGATAAAATCTGGTTTAATCTGATGTACATAACGCGAGAAACCTTCGATTGTATTGGCAAGAATTGCATCCATCAAATCGTAACGTTTTTGGTTCCGGTATAAAAATATATTTTTATACCCGCATTTCAAAATCTCATTCGCAGTCATCCCGTACCGGCGCAAAAGGTGCATCCCCGTGACAAAAATGTACACCTTGAATTTCTTCAATTCTAAAGCAGCCTTTATAAGAGATTTCTGTTTCCCGAATTCCGCACGCGTTCCGGTTAAAAAAACTATCTTTTTCTTAGACATCGATATCGCTCCAGTTAATCTGCAAATTCTTTTTAATATCTCGTTTGGCCTTTCTGCCTAATACTTTTTTATAGTCAACCGCTTTTATTGCACCGGTACCTGGTCTTTTAACCCATATATTTTCTTCTGTAAAAATATCTCCTGCTTTGATATCTTTTATTGAAACTACGCAGGCATAAGCAAATTTGATGGTTGGTTGTTCTTCTTTTAAAATAGTTTTAGAGCCTCCTAGCGCTTTATAAATAGCTCTGCTACCAATAATTAATTCTCCTAGTTCATGAGGATCTATTGATATAGGAATATCCGGGCCCGACCAATTTTTATCTGACGTAAAATGTTTCTCAAGTATTCTTGCGCCTAATGTAACAGCTGCAAAACATGCGAAATTTTCCAAGGAATGGTCACTTAATCCCAAAACAACATCGGGAAATGCTTTCCTTAACTCTTTCAAAGCACCAAGTCTTACTTTTTCATATGGTGTAGGGTATACCGATGTGCAATGCAATAGAACATAAGAAATCTTATGTTTCTTTAAAATAGAAACTGCTTTTTGTATTGAAGAAACATCATTCATGCCTGTACTAAGTATAACGGGCTTACCTAACTTCGCTATATACTCAACTAAAGGATAGTTGTTACATTCTCCCGAGCCTATCTTGTATGCCATAACTGCCATTTTTTCAAGCCTATCTACCGCGGCTTTTGAAAATGGAGTTGACAGATATATCATTCCTTTTGCTTCAACATATGTTTTTAGCTTGACCTCTTCTTTTTCTGAAAGTTGACACCTATTAATAATGTCCCAAATACTTTCCTTCGCATTTCCTGGAATTACACGATTTGGTATCATTTCATCTTCTATAATATGGCATTGAAACTTCACACATTCGCACCCTACTTTATAAGCATCATCTATCATTTTATAGGCTTTGTTAACTTCACCGTTATGGTTTATTCCGATATCTGCAATAACCAAAGGAGGGTAATTCTCACCGATCTTGCGTCTCCCTATTGAAAATATATTTTTATTTTTTTCTTTTATCAACATAAATTTTAGAATAAATGATTTCTTCTTTGTAAGTTACATACTCTTTTTTTCTCAAGAAGATACTTCTCAGCTGCTTCTAAAACCTTTAATACCTTCAATGCTTCGATACCGTTAGTTTTGGGGACTCTCCTTATCTGCACGCAATTAATGAAATGCTCTAACTCTAATCTTAATGGTTCTGTGTTATCTGTCGGAATAGGTATAAAATCAGCTTTTTTTACTACTGGCACTTTTCCACTTATTAATTTTATTTTATGAGGATAAATAAACAACTTCTCTTTGCTTAAATCATCAAAAACCGCCATTGCCTCTGATCCGACAACAACTATCTTTTGTTCCTTATATGGATGCAACCAGCTGACAAAAACATGCCCTTTTATTCCACTCTTGAATTCTAATGTTGTCAGCGTAACATCAAATATATCTTTATTTAAATAATCCCCACCAAAAGCCGTTACACGAACCGGTTCTTCTTCTAGCAACATAAGAATTGCCGATATGTCATGGGGAGCAAAACTCCAGAGAATATTCTCTTCTATCCTTAATTTCCCGATATTTAGACGGTTAGAGTAAATATACTGAATTTTACCAAGCTTACCAGATGAAATAATCTCTTTAAGTTTTATAATGGCTGGGTGATACTGCAAAATATGCCCTACCATTAGAATCCTTTTTTGTTTCTTGGCAAGATCTACTAACTCTTCTCCCTCTTTTACCGTTAAGGCCAAAGGCTTTTCAACAAAAACATCTTTTCTGGCAAGTAAAGTTCTCTTTACGAAATCATAATGAGTAACTGCGGGTGTAGCTACTGCAATTACTTTTATATCAGGATTGTATAAAACTTCTTCGAAAGAGATACTATAGTTAATCTCCGGAAACTTTTTTCTTCTTTCTGTAAGAATATTTGAATTGGTATCACAGGCCGTATGAAGCACGCCGAGTTTATAAAGATTCCTTAGGAGATTTTTTCCCCACCAACCAAGACCGATAAGACCGATAAATTTAGCTTTATCTCTTATCATTTCATATAAACTATTTTCTCCATTTTTTTATTTCAAAGAGAAACCTATTCAATGGAGACTGGATATTTGCTCTTTTAAAACCCATATCCTTTATGGATGGAAGATTAGAAATATAACTTGAGTAATCCATGTCAATTGCGCCTGTCCGTCCTTGCACCGAATATCTACCCGATTTAATTACTTTAACGTCTGCTAGGCTACCTTTATTATTTTTAAAATAAACTCCACGAAATGGATCAAAAACACACCATTTTTCTTTTATTTTTACAAAAGAAAGTGGTATTATGCGAATACGATCCTTTGTGTCAACCAAAGAAAAAAATGCATCTATGCCAGCATAATTACAGAGAGTAGTGAAAACATCTGAATATTGATCCGCTGCCCCATAACCTCTCACGATGATATACCAAACATGATCATCTATAATCGGAAATCCATATGGCACCCTTCTTATATTCTCACAGGTCCAAGTAAATATTTTCATTACCCGCTCTTCGTCATTCTTTGCGTCCTTGATTATTGTTTTAGTTAGTTCTTTATAATTATAGTGTCGATCAAAAAAATCTAATATTTTGAGGTATAAAGGTATCTTAACTGAATACCATTGATAGTTAGTCCCTTTTTGAGTAGTAACATTAATATTAAGAATTAAGGCCATAATTATTACTATAATAATAAATAAAAAAAGGGTTAAAAACTTTCTCATTTAATCGATAAACTTCTGATGCCAAAGTTCAAGCATTAAAAGTGCCCAAAGTTGCGGCGTATAATCTGCTCGTTTTTCTATATGCTGTCTGACCATATTCTTAATAACCTCGGGTTTAAAATATCCTCTATTAAAAGATGGCTTAGAAAAAAGCGTATCACATAAAAAACCTTTCAATTCATTTCTAAGCCACTCACCCACTGGTAACCCAAACCCCATCTTTCTTCTATTTATATTCTCCGCTGGGATTAGGTCTTTTATTGCCTTCTTTAATATGTGCTTTTTGATAAATCTTTTCATTTTATACTCTGCGGGTAATTTAACAACAAACTCTATCAATTTGTGGTCCAAAAATGGTGAGCGCGCTTCTAAAGAGTTCGCCATGCTTGCTATATCAGCCTTAACCAAAAGATCGTTTGGTAAATAAGTATTGGTATCTGTCATTAAAAGGCTATCAAGCATATTTAAGCTATGGGAATTATTAAGAAATGAGGTGACTAACTGTAAAGGATCTTGAGTCGATACATATTTTATAAAATTATCAGAATATATATTTTTTTTCAAAGATTCATCAAATATGCCTACCCAGCTCACATATCTCTGCCTAACAGGCAAATCTGCAACACCAAGGAATCTTTTTATTCTCCTTAATCTATTTTTGGGATTAATGGGAAGGGGTAACGTGTCAGCAATATTACCAATTAAAGTCTTTGCCAACGGCGGTATCTTCTGATAGAGTTCTGCAGCTAACATTGCCTGATATCGCTCATACCCTGCAAACAGTTCATCTCCGCCGTCACCATTTAGGGCAACTGTAACATATTGTCTGGTCTGCTGCGATAGATAATATGTAGGGATACAAGAGGAATCTGCAAAAGGCTCTCCATACCGCTCTACTAATAACGGTAGTATTTCCAAGGCATTGGGTTTCACAATAAATTCATGGTGCTCAGTGGCAAATTTCTCTGCAATATTTCTGGCATATTTCAATTCGTTATAATCCCCCTCTTCAAAACCTATAGAAAAAGTATTAACTCTCCTGCCTGATAACTCACTCATTAAGGCAACAACCGTGCTAGAATCTATCCCTCCGCTTAAAAATGCCCCTAGAGAAACGTCGCTGTATAATCTAATCTTAACCGCTTCTTTCAATAATCTCAATGTCTCCTGCGCCGCCTCATTTTCAGATATATTGATTTTTTGAGAATAATCTAAGCGCCAATATTGTGCCACATTAATTTTATTATCTCTTAAAATAAGTCTATGACCGGGAAGTAGTTTAAATACATTATTATAAATAGTCAAAGGAGCGGGTATATAGCCAAAGGTAAGATAATAATCTACGGCATTATAATTAATCTCTTTTTTAACCAAGCCGCTTGCCAAAAGAGCTAAAAACTCGGAAGCAAAACAAAATACTCCTTTATTATAGGAATAAATTAATGGCTTTTTCCCTATCCTATCCCTGGCTAATAAAAGAGATTTTCGCTCTTCATCCCATATGGCGAATGCAAACATACCTCGTAAAAAATTAATACATTCTTCGCCATATTCTTCATAAAGATGTATTACTGTCTCGGTATCAGTAGCAGATTTAAATATATGCCCTTTATTTTCTAGTTTAACTCTTAGTTCCTTATAATTATAAATCTCTCCGTTCAATGTTATCCAAATTGTCTTATCCTCATTGGACATCGGTTGCTTTCCTGCATCGGATAAATCAATAATTTTTAATCTTCTATGCCCCAGGCCTACATAAGGTAATTGCCGCGGGCTAATATAGGCACCCTCTCCATCAGGCCCTCTATGTTTTAATTCTACGCACATCCTAGCGACTACATTTTCCTTATTGCAATCGGCTCTATAATCTACAACCCCGCATATCCCACACATTATTGCTTAGTTAACCAATCCTTTCGCGTAAGTTTTTTAACAAGCTCTTATATAAAAATTACGGGCAATTATTTTTTCTGTGGCTTATTTCGTTTTTTGTCGCTATGGCAATGATATTAGGAGCAAGATAGCCAATCTTGTTTAATCTCATACGGTATTCAATTAATGACAGAATATAAAACGCGATTCGGGCAAATTGCCTTTTAAAATCTAGAAGCCATGGCGATGGATATTGATAATATTGCCCTACATATTTATGCCAAACGGGAAGCTGTATGGGTTTACCTATATATACCTTAATTACTTTAAAGCCCGATTTATTAAGCATTAACCGCAATGTTTTTGAAGAATAATGAACTATATGTTCATAGGAATCAAATATATCGTAATTCTTAATATGTCCAGTCATCTTAGCGCTATAAAATTTAAAAAGGTTAAAAAGCCCGTTAGGGACTTTTATAAAAAGAATGCCGTCCGCTTTTAATATTCTATACACTTCGGCTAAAACTCTTCCCGGCTGCGATAAATGCTCAAAGACATCTGTCATGGTTACGACATCAAAGAACTCATTAGGAAAATGCGCTTCTTCTAAAAATGCCGTCTTTACATTTAAGCCGAAATATTTTCTGGCTATATCAGATAAAGCAACAGATGGTTCTACGCCGTAAAGATTCCATTTCCAGCCGCGGGCTTTTCTCAAGAAAAACCCCATATTGGTCCCTATATCCAAGAAATTACCGCCGGGTTTATATTTATAAATTAATTTCAAATCGTCTATGTAGTTTTTATCGCGGTGATGTTTGGCTTTACCTTCAAAAATTAATCTGGCTTCTTCAAGATAGTTATCCACATCGCCCCAATAAGTCATCTCAGGATTCTTCAAGCGGGGGTTGACATAAATTAAATCACAATTTTCGCACCTGACTATCCCCAGCACCCCTCTTTCCCTGTAAATCTCTTTATATTTGGTCTTATTGCAAAGAGGACATACAACATATTCTACCTCTAACTCGGTATAAATCTCTTTCTGCTTACCACCTCTTTTGTAATCCATAATCATTACTTATTCTTTAGTTTATTCTGGCTATAAACTCTTTGTAGTACTTCTAAAAATTTAGGGGCATTCATTTTAATTGAATACCTATCTTCCACCGTCATTCTACCTGCAAGACCTATCTTCTTTCTTAATTCGGGGTTCTTAATTAAAAGGGAAAGTTTTTCAAACCATTCATCTTCCGTATCTACCAGAAAACCGTTTACGCCGTCCTGGATAATTTCCCTATTCCCCCCGATTCTGGAAACCACCGAGGCTACGCCAACCGACATATATTGCACCGTCTTAAAAGGTGTCTTTGCCATCGCCCTTTCATCATTCGGAAGAGGATATACGCCTATATCCAATGATTGAAAATTTTCCACATCTTTCTTGAGGGTCCATTCTTCATTAATTACGTTTACCTTGGGTATACTGTAATCTTTACTCCCGCCGATTATTTTTAATACAAAATCGTATTTCTTGGCTAATTCAGTAAATACCCTTGTTAACGGCTTAAGGCAATACGCTGTTGTATGGCTGCCGATCCAGCCTATAACGGGTTTTTTGTTACTGTAATTTGAATTAGCCACTTTGAATTTTTCGGTATCTATAGATGTTGGTATAACCGTAATATTGGGATTATAGGGATAAACAAAATTTCTCATATATTTATTACAAACAATAACATGGCTACTTAAGCCTAAAATTTGATAAAACCTATTTGGATACCTCAAAAAATTCATAATCCTTCCCCTGCCTTTAAAATCTGACATGTAAATTGCATCCTCAAAATCATATATAATGGGTTTGCCTAATTTTCTATAAAACCATTCTAGTATGGCTGGCCCAAAAGGTAATGACTCTATATGGATAAAGATTAAATCATATTTAGCGCATTTTATAGAATCAAGTAATCTTTTTGTTGTGGCAGAAAGAAAATATAAAAATTTTTTTGGTCGGTTACTGTTCTTATAAAGGATTTTAAAAAAGTCCGAAGAAATAAATGGCCTGAGAGAATACTGTGCCCCTATTTCTTTAAGATAAGGCAAATATTGTTCTACCCTATATCTGTTACTGGGGCCTTCAGAAGGATACGGAACAATAAATAGAATCTTCATTTTCTTTTATTTTCTATTTCCTTAACAACCCTCTTGCCGCTAAGGATGGCTTCATCCATCCATAAATATTCCCATTGCCCATAACGGCCGGCGCTATAAATATTGTGCTTTTTTAAGAATTTATTTATTACTTTAAGATTACCAAGGCGATGATGGTCATAAATAACATACGCATATTTAATATCTTTTGTATTGATTAACTTTACTTTATCTTTAGGTTTAATAATCTTCGCTTTGATTAAATCCTGAATGACTTTCTCAACTATATCCCTATATCTAATTGGCCTGGCATTGGAGTATGAAATTTCGGCCTGTATAGAACTCCATCTTTTAGGGACTGTAAAATAAGAAAAGTTTCTGGGAAAGCTGATACGAAATGCGGCATAATTTTCTTCAGGAAAATATATCCAGTGCGCAGGAGTAATATTTGTACTCTTGATACCTAAATTCACGCATAAAACAGAATTATGCCTTAAGCCGCTGGCGGCCTGTATAACTGGCTTTGGAGCTATCTTAATAATTTTAAATAATTCCGGCAAAGGCAGAGTGGAAATTAGGTCTCTATAACAAATAGCTGTATGGTCGTTGAAATAAACTATCTTCTTATCAGGTTCAATATTGATAACCTCCTTGCCAAGCATTAATTTTGTATCGCTCCTGCATAGCGCCTCTGCAATCTTTTGAATGCCTCCGCGTTGTGGATACCGAAATACGGCATTGGGCCCGAATTCTTCTTTTTGAATAGATTCAGAACCTTTGATTACCTGTTTTAAACTCGGCCGAGGGATTCTGACATCTAGCCAATCAGTAGTCAGTTCTTTTGCTCTAATTGTCCAAAATTTTTTACTATATGGCAGATAAAAATTATCAGCTATCCCTCTGCCAAAAATAGCATATACCCAATCCTCATAATTATCATAATTCTCTCTGGATTTATTAAGTGTTTCCATAAATCCAGCTAAGCACTGCTTTATGATATTTTTCGGTAAGCCAAATGTATTAGCTTGGAAAGGGTACTTAGTCAATATCTGATGGGAATAAATCCAGGCTGAACGTCTTTTATTTTTTAAACCTGAATTTTTATATTTTGATAATAACTTCAGAACATAAAAATCTCTGGTGTGTAAAACATGGATGCCTAAATCGAATATATAACCGTTGGTTCGTAATGACCTGCAAGTTCCACCGATTTCTTTTTCTTTTTCGTATACTATACCACCGCCGTGATAAGCAGCACTCAAACCTGCTAAGCCTGCTCCCAATATTATTGTATCCAGATGTTCAATATTAGCTTTTGACATTATAAAATTAATTTAAATATTATTCTGGCTTTATTCAGATAACTCTTTTAAGTAGTCCCTAAGAGCCTCTCCCCAGGGGCGCATCTTGATTCCCAATAGTTTTAATTTATAATTATCTACGGATTCAGAATTAGGCCTTGGGGCTGGTAAAGGGAAAAATTCCGAACCTACCGGCTTAACGGTGATATCCTTTCTCCCTAAATACTCTACTATTTTGCAAGCTATTTCATATCGGGAGGCCGACCCTTTGTTTGTCACATGGTATAAGCCATATTGACCTAACTTTATTATTTTTATAATACATTCTGAAAAATCTTTTGTAAAAGTTGGATTTCCTCTTTTATCGTTAACCACGTTTAAAGTATCTTTTGTTTTTAAAAGCTCCACTATTTTGGCAACAAATTTTTTATCTTTTTTACCACCGCCTATCATCCAGCCCGCCCTAAATATAAAATATTTACTGAGCGCATCCTGGACTATCTTTTCTCCTTCAAACTTAGATTTGGTATATATACTTATAGGATTAGGTTTATCAAACTCATTGTAAGGTTCTTTCTTTGTCCCATCAAAGACGCCACAGGTACTGATATAAACCATGGGGATATCCAGTTCTTTGCATGCCAGTACAATATTTTCTGTCCCCTTCACATTTGTCTTATATGCATGGTCTTTATTTAGCTCGCACTTATCCACATCTGTCTCAGCAGCTAAATGAAAAATGATATCTGGCTTATTCTTATTTATAAAAATCTTTACATTATCAAATTCTCTTATATCAAGAAATATCATCTGCGAATTTGCTATATTTATATCTGTCGCTAATACCTCGTATTCATTTTTCGATAATGCGGGGCATAAAGCGCTACCCAACATACCTCCTGCACCAGTTACTAAAGCTTTCACGATTATCTTCTCCTTAACTTATTTTGGCATAATTAGTTTCTGATAAATCTTCCAATATTTCTCTACGCCCCCTGTTAAAGAAAAACAATCCTCGGCAACCTTTCTACAGGTTGCTTTAAGATTATCCCCCTCTTCTAACATCCTAGATAGCTGATTTATGGCTTTTATATATTCCTCGTCGGAAAATTCTTTGACTACCACGCCTATGTTAAAATTATTGACGAATTTATCCGTATCTCCTATACCCCGATTAATCACTACCGGCAATCCGCAGGCTAAGGCCTCGGAGAACTTGGTAGGACATGAACTTCTCTTCGAATACGCTGGTTTAATAAAAGAGATTGACGCATCTGCCAAAGATAGCCAAAAAGGAAGCTCTTTATAAGGGACATAATCAATAAAGTAATCTTCCTGCCTAACATTGTTCTTTATCATTTTCTCTAAAACAATGTCCTTCTGCGGGCTCAAAAGAAGGAAAAATGAACGTGGATTTGTTCGTTTAGAAATTTTAAAAAAATTAATCATTTCATCTAACATATACCAAGTGCCAATGCTGCCAAAATAAACAAAAACAAATCTGTCCTGCAGGTTAATTTTTTTTAATAATGCTGTATCTTTATTCCTAATTGTGAATTTCGATGTATCTACGCAAGTAGGAATTACGTCCATAAGAATTTTCTTCTTTCTCAAATAAGGAAAATTTGCGGCAATGATTTTCGCCTCTTGCGTAAGACAAATAACCCAATCTGCATGAAGTAAAAAAAGCTTTTCCCACCATTTAGCGAATTTATATAAAAATCCCCTGGTTTTCCAAATATTACCGTCCACGCGTTCATCTGCCCAAAATCCCCTCATATCAAAAATAAATTTAAGACCGAATAACTTTGCTAATAAGAAACCCGGTATGGCTCCAACAAAGCTGCGCGCATGAATAAAGTTAATCCTATCTCTTATAACTATCGCTGCTCCTTTTATTATGCCCATAACGATGTCAAGAGTAGTAGCGGGTAGAGTCGGGGATTTATGATATCTTAAGGCCTCCCATTTAATACCTTGATTTTCTAATATTTTTTTTAGATTTCTTACCCTATCCATATCCTCCATTTTTTCCTTCTTTTCATAAGTTATAAGTGTAAATTTAATACCTTTTCGCGTTAAGTCTATAAGATAAGAAATAATCTGCGAGGAACCCAAAGGGTCTAAAGCGCCGTCATAAGAAATATAAAGTACATTCATTTATTTATCCACTAAAAGAATCATTCTGTATCAAATACAAAATTTTAAGTAACCCTACCGAAGAAAATAGCAAAATAATTGGCGTTAACATATCTCTAATTCTAAAAACAGTCCCTATATTGCCACCCGTAAAAGAAATAATGCTTCCTACGATTAGAAGATAAAGTACAAATACCAAGCTCTTTCTCCAGTTATGCTTTAATTGTTCCGAGATTCCCGGAATGCTAAATATTAATAAAAAATACCAGATTATTATCTGTAAATAGGCAACCAATACGCTCCATTTGAGAGGCATATTCCACGGAAAAGGTTCGAGAAAATAATATATCCAGCCTTTTAGTAATCCCCTAAATAGGCCAAAATCGCTAATCAGCTTAACATTGGCATTGGGAGCATATAACCAATCATCATATATATGATACATAAAACCTCCCGTAGAAATAACTCCAAGATGGTAATTAATAACTTTATGCTTAAAGATATTGAAACCTATTTTCAAAAAAGGCAAGGTTATTATCAAAACAAAAATTAAAAAAATTATATGAACCATTTTAATTTTTATTTTGATTGACATATAAGATAACCCCATTATTAATACTGTAGGCAAAATGAATATGGGTCGCAAATAAAACTGAAAAAAGAATGTAAAGACTAATAGAATTAAATATATAACTTTATTCGCTTTTAATAACTTTGTAAACAAGAATAAACTCAATCCTATAAGAAATATGACTAAAGTATCTTTTAAGTTTACGATTGACCAAAGAACTAAACTGGGGAAAAAAACTATCAAAAAAGCAGTGATTCTTGCTGACCTTATGCCCGCAATCTCCTTAGCTATAAAATAATAAATGATACCTGTCAGAATACTAATAATGCAATTTATAAAAATAATGCTTAAAGGGCTATATCCAAAAATATAATAAAATAAGGCAACAAGATATAAATAACTATGATGGCCATAATTTGAAAAAGCCGAAAGAAATATACTTTTATCAGCTAGCTGTATTCCTAAAACATATTGAGCAATCCACCAGCTACGCACAGTACAAAAACCACTATCTCCAAAAAAAGAGATAACGCTCATATCTCCCGGGAAACTCATCCATTTATCTTGCAGTAAAAATATGAAAACTGAAAATAGCAGCAAGAAGACTCTCAGGGATAAACCTAGAATAAATAGCCTTATTAAAAAATGCCTATCCTCTTCAGATAAAAATGAATGCATTATTAGAATTATAAAAACAGCTAAAAAGAAAATAAATAAAGAGCCGGGCGAATAAAAACTTAATACTCCCAAAAAAATGCCCAACCCTATTAATATTGCCAAGGAATCTTTCTTTCCTGATCTTAATAATAAGTGATTTTCAGGCATATAAAATAATAATCATCAATAATAATTAATTGTTTTCTAATTCAATTTTATATAAATATAGCCTACCTTGGTATACTTTGATATTCTTCGGCCTGAATTCTTTCATTAAAGAAACGGTTTTTAAATCGGTTAAATTTTTATTATTTACCATCCACGCACCGTTAGAGATAGCATATCGGATGTTATTTTTTTTAAAAAAAGCTCCTGCTTCTTGTTCACTTTTAATATTTCCATCCCATCTTATAAGATTATACTGTGGTTTTTTTAATAGGCTTTGTATTCTTAATTCTCTAAAAATGCTTTCGTATTTTTCGTTATTATCCATTTCTTTATAGGCGAGTTCACGACCTCTTATATCTTTGATACGTGGCGCCGTCTCTATTAAATGATTATAGGATTCTCTAGTCATATTAAGTTGGGGAAGGTGACTATTAGATGCTATACAAATATTGGTAAATTCGGGAATATTTTTTTCAATAAAAGCCCTTGCTTCCTGTAAATATGTTGGCTTTAAAGATAGGCCAATTAGAATATCAAGATAATTAAAAAACAATATTATAAAAAATATAATTAAAATCGAGATAAATCTCTTCTTGTATTTAAGTACGTAATTAACTCCCGCACTAAAAATTAACACTGCTATCGGAAGTAGCGGATTTAGATAACGCAACGGAGAACAAGCACTCAAATATATTCCAAAATAAAACTCATATATTAAAATAACAAAAAAGAGAATAGTAAATAAGACTTTATCTTTTTTAAATAACCTCCAACTACCAAAAAGCAGCAACAAGAAACCAAAAAAATTAAAATATAAAGTAGAACTTAATTCTTTTATGTGCGTTAAAAGAAATACCACAGGGGCATAGCCTTCCCAGTAATATTTAACTTCTACTCTACTAAATAACGAAAGGTTATAAATATATTTTTTAAATAGAATAATAAAGAAGGGGTCTCCAATAAAGAACCCTAAAAAAACAAAAAAAGCAAGCTTAAAGCATAAAAATAAAAGGCTTTTATAGTTTCTACGTATATGATTTTGATTTCTTAGATAAAATATCAATGCTGGTATAAAAATAGAGCCCAAAAATAGCGCATTATATTTAGTTGCCGTAGAAAGGCCAAGAAAAAATGATGCTAGGAACAAATATTTTAATTCCTTATTATCCAGATAATATTTTAAAAAGAAATAAAAAAAGAGCGAGGTATTCAGAAACAAAAGCGTCTCAGGACGCGTTGTAGAAAAATCAAAAATAAACCTCGGAATTAATAAATATGATAAAGTACTGATATGTGAAACTACCTTGCTATAAAATAATCTAGAGGTTTTATATATCATTATTGCTGACAGCCAGTAAAAAAGGTAGCTCGTTATTCTTCCTATCAAGAAAAAATAATGGGTGTTATTAAAATAGAGACGCACAAACTCTATCTTATCGGCGAATATCCCTGTCAATTTTCCAATAATGAAAAACATAGATATGGGAATAAAAGTCAAATAATGATACAGCGGAGGGTGAAAAATATGTTTAGGCGCAAAATTTAGCGTGCCAAAAGTCATAATATCTGTAAGTGTAATTCTTTCATCCATCCATTCGGCAAAAAATCTTTCTATATCCGGAAAACCGTGAGTTAATGCCTTAAGACCTAAAAAGAATATAACAAGATATATAATAAAAAATACTAAACTACCCTTACGAATAGTGGTCACCATATATGGATTTTCTCAAATATATTTCTTGTAACTATCTTTAATTGATATGAGTTTACATAAAAAAATAAATTTAATAATAAATAACCACTTGTTATTAAAATGGGATAAACCTTTTTAGAAAAACGGCCTATAAAATAAGTGATTCCTACCGAAGCGATAATTATCAAATATGGCTCAATGGGCAAGCGAAATCTCGGAGACCCATAAGTTACTAATGCAATAAAGAAGCTATAAATTATAGGTAGATAAATCGGTAATAATTCCCTAAATCTTTTAAGAGTAATAAATACACCGCATATGAAAAATGGCACAATAAATCCGTACATAAAATTATATACTCCGTAACCGATAATCTCCCAATCAAAGGGGCTCCAGAAATAAAGCGTTTTTAAAAACTCGAGTTTTAAGAAACGGGTAGGATTATTTTTGATAAATTTTAAAGTCTCTTTTACCCAAAAAATAGTTTGATCTGCTTTTAATGTTAAGAACTTCGCATTTTCATTAGTAGCATCAAGAACATTAAAACCATAAAATTTTCCATCTTTAGGAAAATATGAAATATATAAACCGATACCTGTTCTACTAACAATAGGTATAAATTTATGGAAAACTAACCAATTCCTCAATGTCCATACTGATATAGGTAAAATAAAGAAAAATATCAATATAAATATGGTTAATATATATTTCTTAATACTATAATTTTTTGGAACCAGTCTCCTCCCTGTAAGAAATATAATAAATAGTGGAAATAAAAAGATAATGGAACGCGTAAGAGCAGCTATTCCTAAGGCGAGTCCTAAAAAAACTAAATTATTAATTCCTTTCTTGTGGACTTGCCTGAAAAGAAAAAATATCGCGATAATAAGTATAAAGATATAGAAATTCTCGCTTAATAACTGTTCGGTAATCTTAATAAAAGCGGGGTTAAAAGAGGCAATTAGGGCGCTTATAAGCCCGGTTTTAAAATCGAATAATTTTCCAGAAATATAAAAAATAATGATGCATATTAAAGCACCAAATAAAGCCTGAATAATCCTTACGGCCATATAATTATAGCCAAAAGTATAATAGATTGATGCCAAGAAATAAGGATATAATGGTTCTCTAAATGCATTCGGTTTTCCATCGTCGCTGAAGCCTTTGCCATAGAGAATATTAATTGCCAAATGATCGTATTCGGAGGCATCAGATATTGGAAGTGCGGTAGAATAAAAAGCTAAAAATAATCTTGGCAATAATGCAACTAAAAAAATAACGCTGACTGTTAATATTATTTTTCTTCTACTATTTTGCAATACTTTTATCATATCCTAAAATGATATTCTAATTTTTTATGCCTAATTTTAATAAAATAATCGGCCTTAATATGCTCCACCAGCTAAGAACGGGAATCATTTTAGTATAACTTATGTTATCCTGAGGATAACTTTTGGTTACGGGAGATTCCGTTACTCTAAAATTACTCTGATTAACCTTATAAAAGAGATACGGCTCTAATTCATAACGGTCTAACCATGGTTGCCATATGTTAATATTTTTATTATTGAATATCGCTAATTTGAAGGCGCGGAATCCGTTCGTACCGTCAGAAACCGGAAATCCTAATATAAACTTGAATAACTGTGAATATATCCTTGTTGTAACCAATCGGAATAAAGGAATATTCACTACTTTCCCGCCCAACATATAACGGGAGCCCTGCACAAAATCAAAGTGGTCGTAGATTATCGGGTAAAGCAGGCGTTTAATCTCTCCAGGATTATCCTGATTATCCGCGCCTATCATTACCGCGATGTCATAGCTATTTTTTAAGGCGTATTCAATGCCCGTCCTCATTGCAGCCCCAACTCCCCTATTATGTTTGTGAGATATTACAGTGGCCTGGTTATTCCGCGCCTCTAAGACGGTATTATCCCTGGAACCATCATCAACTACCAATATTTCATCAATCCAACCCGAAGCATCCTGTTTTATGCGCGAAATAACCGTGCCGACCTTACCTTCCTCATTAAAAGCCGGAATAATGGCTATTACTTTTTCTTTTTTATCCATATTCGGATGTCCTCATTTTTTACGCAACACAAACATAACCTGATGGCTGCAGTCATCAAAATTAGTTATTTTTTTGCCTATTTCCATTGCTACTTGATTAAAACGTGAGATAAATTTCGGTTCTTTGGGAGCAGTTAAGAGAGGATACATAACCTTGGAAAGGAACTGGTACATCCCAAATCTTTTAATTTCTGAAATAGCAAAATATTTATTTACAAAAGGAATATAGCAAGCTTCGTCTAAATAAAGATTGTGCCAATATTTCTCAAGAATACTTAAACCAAACATTTTTCTATAGTAATCCATTCTTTCATGGCCCTGCATGGTTACTTCTACGCAAATATATAATCCATTTTTATTAAGGACTCTGGCGATTTCTTTTATTGCTTTCTTCTGTAAATCCCAATTCGGTAAATTTATTAATAATCTTTCCCCTATTACCACATCAAATTTTTCTTTTTCAAAAGGAAGCCTTAATACATCTCCAACCTTAAACTCAATATTATCCAAATGAGATTTCTTGAGTAGCTCTTTTGCGCCTGCAATAAGATTTTTAGAATAATCAACGCCATAGATATTATTTACATCCTGGGCATATTGGATAGTAGAATAACCGTTACCACAACCAATATCTAAAACTTGATTTTTTCCTTTTATAAGTTTTCTTATTTCATCAATCTCTAATAGCCTAAAGTAATGATCTCTGATGGTAATTCGGGGATCGGTAGGTTTTACTTTACCGCTTTTCTCCCAAAAACTCTTAACATTATTGAAAGTTCTCTTGTGAGCTTTACCCTGCCAAGTCATTTAATATCTCCTTTCGTATAAATAAATATTTTTGAAAACTGTTGTTAAGTTAATATCTATATATATTTTATTTTCTGAATGCGGCCGTTATTGTTTATTGATAATTGGATAGCCTCTAAGATATTGCTTATATGATGAGCAAATACGGCATCGCTAATAGGTTTTCTTCTCTTGGTTATACACTCTAGAAAATAAAAGTTCTGATTTTTTAACGGTTCGGTTAACTTAACCAACGGACTAACAACTTCGCCTTCCCGGGGCAACAACTGAAATTCACCGTAATCAGAATAAAATGGTTCTTTGATTACTCCTTTGTTAAATATTCTTATGGGCTCAGCAGTATTTAAATCATCCCATATAGCCATCTTATTATCGCCGACGCAGGTAATCCTTCTGACTTTCCTGGGGTCTAGCCAACTTACATGGATATGCACTAAAATATTATCAGGATAATAAAGAGTAATAAAAGCAGTATCCGCTATCTCTTTGCGCAGAAAAAAACCGGCATTAGCAGAAACACTTTTAGGCCATTTATCCAGCAGGAATGAAGCAATAGATATATCATGGGAAGCCAAATCATATATTACGTCTACGTCGTCTCTAATAGGGCCCAAATTTGTTCTGGAAAAATGTAGATAATAAACCTTCCCTAAACTATTATTTTTTATATAATCCTTTAATGCTATTATCCCATTATTAAACAAAAAAACATATCCCACCATTAAGGTTTTTTGTTTTCTCTTTGCTAACAAAATTAATTCTTTACTTTCTTCTCTTTTGACTGTGAGCGGCTTCTCGCATAAAACATGTTTTTTATTGTTTAAAGCTAACTTTACTATCTGATAATGTGCGGCTGTCGGTGTTGCTACTACCACTGCATCCAAATTTTTATTATTTATCACCTCATTATAATTTGAAGTAAAAACTAAATCGGGATACATTTTATTCAATATCCTTAATCTGGCTTGGTCTTTATCGCAACAAATCCGCAGCTTTGCTTTTTCAGACATATTCAAAATCCTAATATGATTACTGCCCCAGTGCCCGCAACCGATTACGCCAATATTAATCAAGTTTTCCTCCCTTCCTTTAATATCAATTTATTATACTGTATCCTGCTATAAGCTCCTGATAAAGTTAAACTTTCTATTTCTTCTTTTTTACAATATGTAAAAAAAATGTCTAAATTTTTAATATATTTTTCACAATCTCTTTCCGTGCGTGTATACGGACTATTTTCCGGTAATACTTCTACATTATGGAACATCATATTATAAATTACTATACCGTTTTTTTCGTATTTTTTTGAATACTCATCAACTATCATAACAAGGTTTTTATAATCTGAATAAACAGGCCTTAGCCAATATGTCTTTTCCCTGATGAATTTTCTTTTCTTGATAATAGATACTGGAATTTCTAAAACCGTACCATTACTATCTTGTTTTAATAATGTTCCTTCCTTAATAAAATACGGCTGCTCATTGAGATCTGTATAATCTACAAAGCCCCAATTAATATGAGGAGTAACGCTTGTATCAACTTTATATCCGAGATTTTGTAAACATTTAACGGTGTTTATACCTGCACCAAACCTTCCCGCGCGGAAAGATAGCGGTTTCTTATTAAAGCATTTTTCAAACAATAGTGTGATATTTTTCATTTTTTCAAACTCAGTGTTTGAATCCAGTGAACACTGGATTGCCTTAGCATCCTTGCCAGAATAGTCATAGAATTTCTTCTGTGGCTCAATAAACTCAGGATGCAGATGCGTCCCCAGTTCAAAATCTCCTTTTAAATTCTTTAGTGTCTCAACACTTTCTGCATCTTCCAAAACAACATTATTTATTAAATAAGTAGGGCGTATCTGGTATTTATTAAATAAGGGCTGTAATCTATTCTTTATTCCTATTTGTACGCCGTTAAACGTCAACGGCCTTGAATAATGCCAGCCGGGAGTACAATCCGGCTCTACATCAATTGTCACGGTTAGGTATCTCATCTATCGTTACTAATCATTACTCAGTATTGCAAATACTTTTCTTCCTCTTTCATAATCACCAATTTTTGATATTTGGCAATTTAAATCTTTGCTTAAAAAATTAATATCGTGATTATATGGATACTCTTTATCTTGCACCGTATCAATAATAATTCTTCCCTTTTTTTTAAGGTTGGTATTAAAATACTCATTAATTTTATTTTTTAATACCGCTGGTGCAATATCGTGAATCCAATTAACTAATATAATTACATCATACTTATCGTTTAATTTTGATTGAGGAAAAACAAACGTTTGAAAATTTATTTTGCCGTTAAAACTAACTGTAGATAAAAATCTTGCTGCGCGTAAAACATTGGCATCTGCGTCTAGGGCAAATCTCTTCTTAAATTGCAGATGGCGTATTATATCGCCTACCCCACAACCAATCTCAACCACAGACTGGCGATTATTCTCTTGTAAACAGTTTAAATACTTTATTATATCCTGCGCATATTGCTTTACTGATAGAGGACCGATATGCCATTTATCAAAATGAAAACAAAATAAAAGAATTATTCTAAAAAATCTAATTATTTCTCTTTTGCCATAACTAATTAATTTCTTAACCATCTAAAAATATTAAAGTTATACAATCTAGACCTGATGCACAAAAAGTGAACCCACTTCTCAGGCTAAAGCCCGGGCTTGCTGGCCGATAATTTCAAAACGGTAAAGATTGATTTTTTATGATTTTAATCTTATTAAATATTCTCCATGATCTTATGTATTTGGCAATGTTGATGATATTGTTTATATCAATCCCTTCGCTACCTATCCATAATCTCTTTCCGTCTTCATTATATCCACCAAGAAAAATTTGATATTTATACAAACTAAATGGCTTCTGATAATATTCTCTCTCTGCATCGTGTAAAACTACCACGCCGTCTTCTCCAATAAGTTCATGCGCTTTAATCAGGCAACTTTCTCTTGCTCTGCCATCAATCAAAATAAAATCAAACTTTCCAAATCTACTTGGAAATTCTATATAGTTCTTTAAATCAGAATACGTACCATCACTATTATCATCTGTCGGAGGAAATTGATTGGGTCTGATATAAAATATTTTGACATTTGTTTTTTGGTTTATATTTGTAATTTTTGCCATCCATTCTTTTTCGTGTTCTATCGAAATCCACTTTGAATTTTCCGCTAATAATCTTGAAAAATATATTGTGCCATAACCCGCTCCCCATTCCAAGCAACTTTTAGGTTGTAGACACCTTAATATCTTTTCTATAATTTCAATTTGTTCATAGGACATGTACGGCAAGTATTCTAATTTTTTGAATAGTTTATGCAATGCCTTGTTTCTAAATCCTCTATAAATCCTGCGTAATACTGAAATTATAATAAACATTCCTTCATTCCCGCCCCTCAATATCCTTTGTCTTTTTGGCGATGGCTTATGTTACTAATCTCCTTACTGGTTCTACTGTTTTAAATCCTACCAAATAAAAACTTGGTGAAATTACATTCCAAATTTTTTAATTTCTGACGATAACTGGGGTTTTTCTCATTTTTTATTATCTATCTAATTGCTAACCTATTATATAGTTCAAGAATCTGATTTATATAATTTGAGGGCTTAAATTTTTCCAATACATACTCTCGAGCAGTCAGGCCAATTTTTTTAGCTACTTCCGGACCATATATAATCTGGTTGAGCGCCCCAAGCAATTCTTCTGTGTTACCAGGAGCGACTAATCTTCCGGTAATATTATCTGTCAAGACTTCCTGCATTCCACCGACACGGGTTACGATACAAGGCAACCCTATAGACATAGCTTCAAGCAGGGCAATCGGCAAACCTTCACTGATAGAAGTTAAAACAAAAATATCTATGGCATTAAGAATATTAGCTATATCTTCCCTCCAACCTAAAAAATGAACTTTATGATTCAGACTTAACCCGGAAACATAATCCTCCAACTCTTGCCTTAGAGGCCCGTCTCCGACTAAAATAAGAAATACGCCATTTTTATTAACCTTAGCAAAGCCATCTATAAGAAATTTGTGATTCTTAATCCAGCCTAAAGAAGCAACCGTACCTATAAGTATTGAACCCATATCAAATCCTAACTTATCTCTTACTGCCTCCCTTGGTAAGTTTATTTCTAAACGTTTATCATCAATCATATTCTTCATCACTAAAATCTTCTGCGATGGAATATTATAAACTTTTGCCACCTCTTGCTTCATCTGATCGCTGCAACATAAGATTATGCGAGCTGCCTGAGAAACATAATGCCCAATAATCCTGTGCAAAAAATGCCTTTTCTTCAGATGAAAACTATGTTCGCCGTGCTCTTCCATTATCAATATAGGAACCCGCGCCATTAATGCTGCCAATGCCGCATGGTAATTAGCAAAAAATAAAGATGAATGAACAATATCAAACTTTCTAACCTTTATATATTTGTAAAGTTTAAATGTCGTAAGAAAATGGAATAGATGATACTTTCTGTTAAAGGCCTCTATTTTATAACCTAAATCCTGAAGCTTTTCTCCGTATAGTCCTTTCTCGCCTAAACAGCAAATAGCAACATTAAAATTCGCAGAGGATAAATATTTCAAAAACATATAGCGCACTGCTTGCGCTCCGCCTATACTTAAAGAAGTATGAACATATAAAACGTTAATTTTAGCTTTCCTCATTACTTGGACTGAATTCATTAAACAGCTTATTTTTATAGCCAACTAACAACTGATATCCCTTCTTTCTAAGAATTATGCGCGCAATAACACGCAGAAAATCTGCGTAAATGAAAAAATTAAGCCATTTAGCTATATGTAATTCAAAAGGAGTAAAGTATATCCTTTGGATAGATTCTTCTTCAAGCATAATTTGAGTTCTATTATCTTTGTTCGTACTTATGCCTCCACACTGAAAAACAGAGATTATCTGTTTTATATGTTTATAGCGTAATCTATTTTTATACAGCGCTCTTAAAAGCCATTCATAATCAGATAATATTTTATATCTTGTATCGAAATAACCCACCTCTTTAAAACACCTTCTATATATAAAAGTTGCCTGGTGGGCTATGGTACGCCTAGTTAGATATAACCTCGTAATAAAAGATGGGTATTTTCCTAAAGAGAAACCCGGTTTTTCTATATATTCACTAAGGATATCTCCATATATAAAATCCACTCTGTTTCTATTAAAACTATCCACCACTCTTTCTATAACTTTTGCATCATAAAATCTATCGTCTGAATTTAGCAAATAAATTATATCTCCCGTTGCTTGTTTGATGCCTTTATTCATCGCATCATAAATACCACTATCAGATTCACTGACCCAATAACTGATACAATTTTCATATTTTCGAATAATATTCAAGGTATTATCGGTAGAACCACCATCAATAATTACGTGTTCAATATTTTTATAGGTTTGCGATAGGACGCTACAAATGGCTCTTTCTAGGTATTCCGCAGAATTTAAGCAAACCGTTATTACCGATACTTTTAGATTTAAAAGATGCGGATTCATAAGTTAATCTAGAACTTTTTGATATATATTAAAGGTTTCCAAGGTTGTCTTCTCCCAGGAAAAATATTTAGACCTGATTTTTCCTTTTTCTATATAATCGCTGCGCATTTTGTTATCATTGATTATACTTCTAATGCAAGTGCATAATTCTTCTATATTCTCGGGAGAAAATAATAATGCCGCATTATCTGTTATTTCAGGTATTGATGCAGCATTAGAAGCGATTACCGGGCACCCGAAAGCCATCGCCTCTAATACAGGTAAACCAAAGCCCTCATAGAGGGAAGGATATATAAATACTCTGGCATTCTCATAATAAGCCCGCAGAAGTTCGTCCGGGCCAGTAACATATTTAACGGCATTCTCTATTCGTAATTTTTTAAATTCCGATATTTCTCGCCTTGAGAATTCAGTGCCTCCAAAACAAATAAGTTCAAAATCCTTTTCCATCTTTAATTCATAAAAAGCCTTAAGTAATGTTTTAAAATTTTTATAAGGAAGATCCCTTTTGCCAACATACAATATATAAGGCCTGCTAGGAAAACTATTTTTATTGCCTGCTGGTTCTCTCTTGGGGGGCGCGCCAAGATAGATAACCGAAATACGCTCATCGCCTATATTATATATTTTCTGTAAATCCTTCTTGGTATTATTTGAAATGCATATCAAATGGTCAGCGTTCAATATTGAATCCTTCTTTATCGGTATGCCGCTTTTAGAATTATTTGCTCCTGATAAATTTAATTCGTGAATCATATCATAAACCGTTACGATAGTCTTGATGTAGCCCCTTTTTTTAATGGTAGCAGAATAATAAGTAGGGTGATATATATCGAACCTGCCTTTAGTTAACTTGAAATTTAACCATAGATTATTAAACCGCGATAATTTCCAGTTTAGCCTTTTGAATATATATACCTGTGCATCATTATATTCTCCGATGCGTCTTATTATCTCGGAGAAATACCGCGATATCCCGCCATATTTTTGGAAATTGAAGATTGCGTTATCGTAAATTATTTTCATCGCTTTATTGCCTTAACTTATAAACTAAGGAAACTAAACCTTTCTACTTATGTAGACAGAGACGATATGCTTTCCATCCAGATAATATTTTTCTTCCTGGCAACTAAAACCATATTCCTTTATAATATTATCTATATCCCTGCCAAAATCTCTATATCCAAGTATCCCGCTTGTAATATCATCACCGTGAATTGCTGGTGGTAATAGATGAGTTATTTTGCCATTCTCTTCCGCTACTACCCTCATTCTTGTTCTGTTCATTGAATAGTTTACCGGGACAGTAAAAATATGATAACCACCAAATTTTAAAACCCGGTGAATCTCAGACAATGATTTTGATAAATTTGAAACGTGTTCAAGAACTTCACCAGTTATTAATATATCGAATGATTGATTATCAAAGGTCAATTTTTCAAGGTTTTCATTTCTTACACCATTCACTTTTTGCCCAAAGGGATATTTAGGATGAAATTCAGAAATTAAATAATTAGGAATTTTTTTGATTTTTTCATTACGGAATAAACTATAATTTGCAGCCTCATAAACCATAAAAGAAGGATTTTCTTTAAGGAAAGAAATAAAATCGGATAATCTCGAAAGTTTTAGTAATTTAAGGATTGTTTTGGCATGCACCCTTAACCTAAAGACACTTCTGCAATTTACACAAAATTCATTTTCTCTTTTAATCATTTGCTCGATATAATCATTCCCCATATCCCATTTGGGCATGAGCTTCTTAAGTAAATTTTCATAATCGTTATCCCAGTAAAATAAGCTATAGCAACCGCAGGAACAACAATATTTAAATCCGGTCATAACAAATGACTTCTTTAAAAAGGCATTTAAAATAATATTTAATTGTTTATTAATAAACATTGCTAATGAAATTTTCTTGAGTTGATTTTTTATATAACGACTAAAATTATGCCTAATAAATAAAAAATGTCTGAGGCGTATTTTTATTGAATCTAATTTATACATATAGCTCATAAAAATATTGTATAGGCCTGATTTCTCTAAATTAACTCCAAGGTGAATAAAAAAATTAATTAAAATCAAAAAGCTTATTGGTATAAATAATCTATTTTTGTGGCAAAATTCTATAATTTCCTTAAGTGACTCTTTAGCAGAACATTTTGATTTTTTGTTTACCATTTCTCTATATTTCCTTATCAACAAAGCTGAACTCAAACTTTTGGCATAATATTCCAAACATTTCATAATCTGTTTTTTGTTACGCTGGCTGTATCCAGGGTTATTTTCATATACTTGCAAGCAATAAGATTGCATTTGTTTTATAGAAATTAACTTTTCAAAGAGATTATCCGCAGTAATCGATTCTGCTTTATCATGGATTCTGGTGTAGATAAGCGCTTTTTCTGAAAAAGTTAGCATGTTATCAAAAGCTAAAGAAAAAATAAACACCGAATCTGTGCACATCCCAGATGGAAATAATGGATATCCGCCTATTTTTTTGAATTGCCCTAAATTAAAGAATATGCTTGATGACCTTATTTCACGTCTTCCAAGACATCTTAAAGATAAGTAATCTTCGGCTATCTCAAGTATAGGCAGTCCCCCGTCTTGGTCTATTATTTTTTTATCGGCATTTATAAAAACCTGCTTGCCGTGGATTACTTTGAACTGTGGATATTCAAAATGGGTCTTGATTGACTCTTTTATGAAATCTTTATCTAAAAAATCATCATTATCAAGGATTATGCACCATTCAACATCTTG
>Ga0315294_10000234_pt1 | contig 60354 bp, 40 predicted proteins | sample YL17G13_40_MG_FD_203626 | JGI IMG/M metagenome (GOLD analysis project Ga0315294, IMG submission 203626) | Sediment microbial communities from Yellowstone Lake, YNP, Wyoming, USA - YL17G13_40 | ecosystem: Environmental > Aquatic > Freshwater > Lake > Sediment | place: USA: Wyoming | collected... | reverse complement strand
TCAGAACCCAAAGGTCATCTCTATTAAAATTTTCTAAATCCACGTCATTTAAACTAGTTACACTCCCAAGTTTAACATTGAAAATCCCGTCAGTAACAACTATATTACTTTGTGTTTCCTGCCAAAGGTTGTCACCTCCTGATGAAGCACTATATATAGTAAATCTGAAATCGCATATATTTGTAGCAATACATGTCGCAGAAGCATTTGTTCCATCGCTGTCAACAAGTTTTCCTTGGGCGTTTATAACTTCATAAATACCTGTTGCTGCATTTGTGGAATTTTTTATACTATAAATACCAAATAAGACGAAAAAAATAGGTATTAAAAACTTGAGAAATACTGTATTCTTTTTTAAGTTATTTTTTGTCAATATCATTGGCAGGTTTTTCCTTATAGAATCAACTTCTTTTACTAATATAATATAAGAGAAATTTAAATATTTGTCAATTCAATAAAATGAAAGTTACGTTTTATTTTCTTGACAATTTATAGGATATTAAGTAAATTATATAAATAAGTAATTAGAATTTATTTTAATCTGCCTATGAAGCATAAAAAATATTCAATTAGAAAATTCTTAATAATATCAATATTTTTACTTTCTTCTTTATATCTTTCTCCTCAAAAAGCTCATGCAGCTGCTCTAACAGCAGTAAAGGATAGGATGAATAGGATGGAAGATAGTTTGGCAAGTGGTGTTGAGCATAATTTCATATTTACGACTGCGACTGTCGTTGAAGGAGGAGCAGGAGCTAATTTTGTAAGGATAGAATTTCCAGCTGCTGATGATACTTTATGGTGCAGAACTGCTGATGCTTTAGTTGCGACTGGTATTACTTCTGATCCATCGCATAGTGGTGTGATTACAGCATTACCTGGAACGTTAGCTGCTACTTGTACTCAAGGAGGGGGTGGAACAAGTGATATTATAACTATATCAGGAGTGAATAATCTAGCAGCAGCTACAGTATATGGTGTGAATGTAGATGATACAGGAGCAGGTGCATTAGGAACTCCAACAACAGCTACAACTGGAATTACAACACTTTATACACGCGATGACAGTGATGATATTGACAGTGGATCTTTTAATTTGGAAATAGTAGATGATGATACTGTTCATATAACTGCAACAGTACCACCCACTCTTACATGTTCTCTTGATACACTTACAGTTGCTTTTGGGACACTTAGTGTTGGAGCTCCTGCTACAAATAATAGTCTTACAATTTCAATTGAAACAAATGCTGGAAATGGTTATGCATGGATAGTTTATGATGTAGGAAGCGGAACCAATCCAGGTCTTTATGATAGCGGGACTACAAGTATCATAGGATCTGCTAATGATGCATATGCAAATGATGCTGTTAATTTAACTGCTGTTGAAGGATATGGAGCTTTCATGAGTGATCCGGGAGCTAACGCTACTGTTGATGCACGATATGATGGAGGTGCTACAACTGATGTTGGAGGTTTTGAAGTTGGTACAGATAGCTCTATAGCAGCTATAATAGGTGCAGCTAGTACAACTGTTGCTGAAACATCTGATGTAACTTTTGTAGTGAATATAACTGCATCTACTCCTGCTGGAAGCTATGTTGATGATGTAACTTTTGTATGTGTAGGGAGATTTTAAATTTATCTTCAGCAAATTAATATTCCTTTTTCTTTATATTCATATAATCCTGTTTTGTGTAATTATTTTCCTATTTTACAAACTGAAGTAAGAAAAGCTTAGAAGATTTCTTTTTGCCACCTTTTGATGGCAAAAGCTGGCGGTAAAACCAGGCAGCGTGATTCCATTCAGAATAAATCTAAACTCATTCACTAAAGTTTCAAATTGCTCCGCAGTTGAAACTTTATAACGTTCTCTTCGTTAAGATTTATTTTCTTCACTCCATCAAAGCTGCCTATTAATAATCTATTATAAATAATCATATAAATTTTTATTTTTATGTAAGTAAAATTTTATTCTGCATAACCTAAAAGTTTCGATTTAATCGCCTTTAGTTATGAACTACACTATATTATAAGAATTAGATATGAATATATTTTATGTAAAACGATTGATAAATCTTGGGGTTTGGGTGTTTTCCCTTTGGGTGGATATATTAAATTATGATTGTTCTCCCCGCTTAGCGGGGTAAACAGTCAGTTTATCCTCCGTAGGATGGACAAATTTGGAAAACCCTAAAACTTTCCCGTTTACCTGCCTTTGGTATGACCTGCCCCGTATTACGGGGCCAGACGTCCCTGTCTGCCGCCAGGCAGGGGGCTGGTGGTAGTACTTTTTGCCTGTCATGGCGACATGCCATGGGTTACAAAAAGTACGATAAATTCTTTTTAACAAGAAGATATGAAAGATAATAACTTTAAAATTATTCAAAAATTGAATTTTTTAACTTATTTCAAATCTTTATGTTTGAATCTCAGAAGAAATAAAATATTCCTTTTTTTCTGTTATTCTTATATACTTTAATATATGAAAATAAAACGTAAAATAAAAAGTATATTTTTTATTATATATTTAATCTCTTTTCTTATTTTAAATACCAAGGGTATCCAGGCACAAGAAGGAGCTAATATAACTTATAGTCCAGTTGTTGAGTATCTATCCTTAGATCCAGGTAGTAATTATTCCGGAAGCATAAAAATTACAAATATGGGTAATAATTATATGAATTACGAGGTGAATATATTACCTTTTACTAGTTTTCCTGACAAACCTGGTGTACCGCGGCCTATGTCAGCTGAAAAGGCAGAGACATATGCGTATAATGCATCAAAATGGTTTGGAATTACAGTTAAAAATTTGTCTCTTGATCCATTAAGTGTTTCTGATTTTAACTATACGATAACAGTTCCAAAAGATGCAAGTCCAGGAGGTTACTATGTAGGAATATTTTTCAAAGATGCATCAATAAGTATAGAAGACAAAAATGTAGAAGCCACACTCATAGGCGGACCTATTTTTCTGATAAAAGTATCGGGAAATGTTGTAGAAGGTATAGATGTTTTAGAATTTAAAACTAATAAATATTTCTATGAATATAATCCTGTTGATTTTATTACAACAATTCAAAATACAGGGAATGTTCATGTTGTTCCGAGAGGAGATATAGAAGTAATGAATATGTGTGGTGATAAGGTTGCTACTCTATCTTTCAATAAAGAAAAGTATAATATATTAAGGGACACAACAAATATATTCGAAAATAAATGGGATGAAGGAGATAATTTACTAAGTAAATTAATTAATAAAGATAAAAAGATACTCTTTGGCAGAATGAAAGCAAAGCTTGTTGTTTTATATAGAAGCGAAAATCCGGGGTATGATTATAAAACTGCTTATACAACTTTTTGGATTATTCCCTGGAAATTGATTCTTATTTTATTAATTATAATAATTATTTGCATTATTCTAATCCGCAGAAAGAGGAAGCAGAGGGGAACTGGTAAATATATCAAAGAATAAATATATGAAAAGATATATAACAATCATAATTTGTATTTATTTATTTCTAATTAACTTTATAAATTATTCTAGGGTAAGTGCTAGAGAAAAGATTGAGGGAATAACAGTATGGCCGACTTTTCAAGATATTAAAGTTAAAAGAAGTGAAACTTTTAACACTACAATTAATATCGAAAACTCCAATAAATACGATATAGATGTAAATATATATTTTCGAAATATAAAAATCAGTGATTCTCCTAAACAAAATATAGAATTATCAGAAGAAAAAGATAAACTTCCAGCATCGTGGCTTTCATGTGATAACGAGTGCAGTATTAGTATTAAACAAGGAGAAAAAAGAGAAATAAATGTAATGCTTAATATCCCTGGAGACGCTGAAATAATTGGATATTATCCGGCAATAATTTTGGATTTTCATATAAAAGGAGAAGAAAATACAATTACTTCTCAAAGTCAGATAGCAAGTGTTTTGTATTTATCTGTAATGGATGAAAAAGAAGAAGAAGCCCAAAGAAAGATTTATTTAAAAGGTTTTGGAATAAATAAAAAGCTTTTATTCAAGCCGGAGTTAGAATTTACCGCGAAAATACAAAATGTCGGAGATCTTCATGCAAGACCAAGAGGAACTATTGAAATTTATGATCCAAGAGGGACAAGACAGAAAGAAGTATTAACTATAAATGATAAATTAATATATTTATTACCAAGCCAGGTTTTAGAAGAAAATTTTGAATGGAAAGATACAACTCTAAATAGTTTTTTTCCTCCGATAGGAAATTATAAAGCTGTATTAAATGTAATAATAGAGGAAGATAGGAGTCAGATTATAAGCAGTGAATTAGAGTTTTTTGTTTTTCCTATTATATATTTATTTTATGGTTGTATTTCCCTAAGTAGTATTATCTTACTAATTGTTTTTATTAATAAAGTAAAAAGAGGAATTCGCTAATTTTCAATTTGCGATTAATAAGTACCAACAGCTACAAATGTAATATCATCTTCATAGTCCGTTGCTGGGGGTGTGGATAAGCTAGATTTTGCTTTTACATATATACCAGCTCTTCCTTGGTATATTGGATTTAAAGTTGTGTTATATATTTTTTTTGCAGTTGTTGAAACACCGCCTACGTTGTTACCTCCGCTACCAAAATCTGATTCAACTGCCAGTGGACCGAGATAAGATTCACTTGCTGTATACTCCTGTAGACCATACCCATCTGATACGACATTTAAGTCTTCTGTAGCAGAAGATAATGTATAAGTTTCAATAGCACTATAAAGACCTATATAATCATCCTCAACAAGAACAAGAGTTCCACCTGGAGCATTTGAACCAATATCAAACCATATTAAATCAGTTGCAGTTGTAACACTACCAATAGTTAAACTACCTAAAGCAATAGAATAAGGAGATGCAGTTTCTGAGCTTCCTCCGCCTGTATCGTCAATATCTATATCAAAAGTAACTTCGGGCTGGCCTGTAGTTGTGTTTGCATCAGGTCCCGGGTCAGATTCTGTAAAATCTCCATGCAGAGCAGTTCCTCTTATGTAATATGTTGTACCTCTTTCGAATCCGAGTATATTTGTTGCTGTTCCCTCCCAATCCGATTCAGTACGGTAATCATTTATATTATGGCTAGCTGATGTCTCGATTAAATAAGTTGCCCCGTCGATAAAATTCCAAGTAGCCCAAAGAGGGTCAGTTGAGATTTGAATTGAATAAAGTGTATCTGATGGATTATTTTCATTATTAATTTCAAAACGTGCTCTATCAAAACATCCTCCTTCTCCGCAGACCATAACCATTCCATCAGGATTTACTTGAGCATCATCGCAGTTAGTAGAACCTTCTGTAGTGGTTTCAAAGCAATTTATTGAAGGTGCAGTTGCCATCCAGTTGTAAGCAACACCTATTCCAAGTTTATAGTTACCTGATGCAAATCTGTCATCATTCAAATTATCTCCGATTGATTGCAAAAGTCTATAATTTGTACCTATTTGATCCCCTTCTCCGCTTGCTCCGATTGTTAAATCTTTTATATGGTAATTTGTTGAGTCCATCTCGTCTGCGTAAATAGAATTCACTTTAATGATATATAAAATTTGTATGATAATTAGTAGTGGAATAATTAAAATTTTTTTTATTCTCTTTTTACTTTTAAATTTTTTATTCATTGCTAGATTCATTACTTGTAAAGGTTTTCAGTACTTTTTATAACTAAAAAGTACTACCACCAGCCCGACGTCTGGCGGGAAAGTTTTGGGGTTTTTCAATTTGTCCATCCTACGGAGGATAAACTGACGGTTTACCCCGCTAAGCGGGGAGAACATTCGCAATTTATCATGTCCACCCAAAGGAAAAACACCCAAACCCCGCTCTTTTTCAACCTTAATATAGTAAACTTTATATCTTAAAATATTTAAAACTCTATGAATTTTTTATCCTAGAGCCAAAACCCTTGAACCATGAACAATAAGTAATCATCTACAAACTAAGACATTTTAACAACAGAGAACTAACAATTAATCATTAAGTATAAAACTACGAGCCATGACCCTCGAGCCATGAACATTCTAGCTATAGTTCGAATCCCTCACTATAAATTAAGTTAAATATGATTAAATATATTAATAACTGATAACTTAATTTATTACCCACCAATCAAATTTTACCTCTTCAATTTCAGTATAATTAATTTTAACTTTAAATGAGCCATCTATAACTTCGTCAACGTATAAAGAATTATTTATTAAATTAGTTCTTGGTGTTAAGAAAACTTTAGATGTTGACTTTATAGAATCTGATTCGATAATTAATTCTGTTTGATCAATAGGAATTATACCTGATCCAACAGAGGTATTCTCACTATCAGATTTTAAAGATATCTTACCAGTGCTGTCAACTTTAAATACTGATTCACCAAGACTGTTTTGAATTTCAAAAGCAGTTTCTCCCAAATCTTCAGAGAGTTTAATAATGATATTTTTACTGTCATATGCTTGCAGTTCGTTTGCTTTAATCTGGTTAGAAGTTAATATGCCTGTGATAGAAAGATTACCTGAAACTGATAAATTCCCAACGTTGATAGACGAAAAGATGCCGTTTTGGGCATTTATATAATTAGCGGTAAGAGTATTTGTAATAGTTAGATTTGTTAAAGTATCAATGCTGCCACCAAGTAACCCTGTATCATAATCAGAAATGATAGAGTCAAGTTTTGAAAGGTATGATTCAGGTTCATACCAGCTGACATTTAAAAAGATCATGATTTTGCCAACATAAGTTCCATTAGGAAGTCTGAAGCATGGTTTTGAAGGATTATTACCATCATCATCTGGCCAGATGATTGAGTCAACTGATTCTACAAAAGGACAATTTTGTGTATTCCAATTCTCTGTAGATTCTAGTGATTTGCCAACAGTAGGTCCAGCTTTTGTTGATTTCATGCCTATCCCAGCCAGTTGAGATGAAGTAATTTTATCGCTTATTAAAATAGGTTCATTTAAATTATTTACTAGGACTTTAACAGGTACTCTTCCTGTTAATGCTAGAAGTATGTCACCGCCACTCCCAGTTCCGAATTTTATTGCTGGAGAAGTAGAGATAACTCCAAGCATATTAGAACTATAAGGTGATTTAATCTTTTCAAGATATACTGATTTAGTTTGAGAATTACCTGTAATATCACCAGGTTTTAAAGAACCATTACCTTGATAGTGCTCTGCAATATCACCAGCAAGATCACAAGATTTAATAAATTCATCAGCACCATCATGAGCAGTTGTACAGAGAACATAACCGGTTGTAGCATCCTCTGAATCGATTCGAACATATCCACCATCAAAAATATATCCTCCAGTTGCTTCAGAAAATTCAATAGCGTCTTCAATACTTATATCATAGCCAATTCTTGCTCCGTAATCTGCGGTTGAAGTATCACTAAAATCAATATAAGCACCAGAAGTGCCATACATTTCTATATCTGCGAAATTACTAGCTATACCCATATGGATAGCTTGTGTTGTATTTGGTGTAGTATCTATATTTGTACCAGCGATCATAAGAGAGCTAACTGGTAAAGATGTTCCGATACCGACGTTACCGTTTGTATCTATTCTTACTACCTGAACTGGTGTCAAATTATTAGCGGTTTTGAAATCTATGTTTTGTCTGGATTCAATACTAATTCCATGTGCTCCAACAAGAGTTTCTAAGATAAGGTTTTCTGATGCATCTTGACGTAAAGCGCCACGTACACTGCCTCCATCGATACCAAATTGAATTTGACCAATTCCTGCTGTATCTGCTTTTGCTATACGTAAATTAGGGCTGCCCGTATTGTCACCTATTTGAAGAAGAGCAAGTGGATTTGTTGTTCCGATACCGACGTTACCGGAAGTATTCAGTACTATTCCGCTATTCCATGTTATAGTACTACCAGTAGCTACTCCACTATCGTAAGTAAACTTCAAGAGATCAGTTATTTTATAAATCTGGAAGTTAGAACCTGCATCAGAGCTTATCCATGCTCCGTTATAATATGAATCAAAACTTAAACCAATATTATCGTGAGTCCAGTTAAGTTGTTGAAAGACTGGATATGTATCAGTAGAAGTAGTGGCTACAAGATGAGGACCAGCTGCATTACTGGCTGTTCCATAAAGTTCTAATTTACCAGGAGCAACACTACCTGGACTTGTTGTTCCAATACCGACATTCCCGCCCATAAATTCAAAATAGTTATTTGTATCATCAAAAGTAAGATAAGGTTGATTTGCGCCAGTACCAACACCGATCCAATCACCATCTCCAAGTTGTATATCTTCTCCGCCGCTAGGATAAAGATAAGTGCCGCCATCAGTCCAAAGAGATGCTCCTACAGCTATAGAATCAAAGGAAGTCCAGCTTGATGCGTCTTTGTCACGGTATTCAAGTTCACCAGAAGCAGAATTTAAACGAATACCAGGATCATTCGTATAAGCTAACGAAGCATCTTCAAAATAAAGATATTCTTCATTAGAGGTAGTATTGATAAATATATAATCATCATTGTCGCCTGATGCAAGGAATCTAAGATCTCCAGTAAGATCAAAAGCGGAAAATGTTGCAGCATCAAATACTATAGTTTGATCAGTAACTATTAAATCACCATCGACATTAATAGTACTTCCAGATGCAGCTGTAAGAATAGTTGCATTGTCAAAAGTAAGAGTACCAGAAGTATAATTATCTGATGTATCACTCCTTAGAAAAGAGGTGCTTGCAATACCGGATAAGTATTTAGAATTGAAAGCTTGCGCAACTGCTGAAATTTCTACTGTGCCAAAATTTTCCTCATAAGAGCCGTTGTCATCTGCATCAAGTTCAACTCGAACACACATATCGTTATCATCAAAATCAAGCGAGGATAAACTTGAACCGGCTCCTTCTCCAAGCTTTATGTTAAATATACCATCCGTTACAACAACATTAGCAAAAGTTTCCTGAGATACCTGGCTTGGAACACCAGAGCAGGTTTCAAAAACAGTAAAACGGAAATCGCATGCGCTACCGCATGCACCAGAAAAGTTTGTTCCATCAGAGTCAACGAGCTTGCCTTGAACGTTAATTTTTTCGTTGATTGCAGCTTGTGCAGTATTATGTATAATTACAAATAACGTAAAGATAATAATAGAAGTAAATAAGAAGTTATTCAATTTAAATTTTAATCGATACTGATATTTCATGAGCAGTTAAGCCATTTAAAAACTTTACACCTGTTAATAGAATAAGATAATTACATTGATTTGTCAAGGGAAAATATTATTTTAATTGTGAAAAAATTTAAATTAGACAAGATTAGATTATATATGTACAATAATATAATTAAAATTTGAAATAAACTTGTATGATTGAAAGCAATTTTTTCCAAAAACAAAATGTTAATCAAATATCTACTGCTAATAGATTAAATGTTAAAGACAGATCAGAAGTAAAAGTAGAAAAAAGACTTGGCAATTTACAGTCGAAAGTTGCCAAAGTAGATAGACTTATGGTATTTATCTTATCAATAACAACTTTCTTACTACCTTGGATTTTTACTCACTATACTTACGAATTTTATGAAGTAACAAAAAATACTTTTTTGATAATTTCAGTAATAATACTTTTAGTTTTGTGGTCAATTAAGGTAACTATTACAAAAAAATTAGTTATTGTAAAATCACCGTTTGATATAGCAATACTTGTTTATTTGTTATCAAAAGTATTATCTACAATTTTTTCTATATATTCACCTACAAGTATTTGGGGTTACTATTCAAGATTTACTGGAGGGCTTATAGCAGATATAACACTTGTTCTACTGTATTACTTAGTTGTAAATAATATAACAATTAAAAAAGATCTTAAACAGATTATATTAGCTGGAAGTTTTTCTATTGTTCTATTGGCATTATTTACTATTTTCAAAAGTTTTGGAATGTTTGATCCGATTTTTGATAAATTAATAAGTGCTCATCCAAGTCTATCTTTTCTAAAAAGTTCAATTTTTACCCCAATTGGAAATACTAATTGTTTACCTTTTATCTTTTTAATGGTTTTGCCAATTTTGATTTCATTATTAACCGGAGAAGAGAAAAATATAGGGGAACAGATATTTGCTATGATTGGCAGCTGCATATGTATTTTTGCTATCGGTATTACAGCTATATCAAGTTTAAATTTTTACTTGATAATTATCTGGGTCTTGGTTTTTGTCGTCATAGCAAGTGTTTTCTTATTAAAGCTTCCGTTAAATCAAACGGTACTTATGAAGTTTTTCCCCATATTTATTTTTACAATTTTTTCTATACTTTTTTCAGTAAGTGCACCTTTTAGGAGAATGATTAGTGAGGATATTAATTTTGCTAGATATCCAGAGATCCCATTTAATACATCTTGGTCAGTTTTGATGGGTACATACCAGAATCATAAAATAGGGGGATTTTTAATTGGTACAGGACTCGATACTTATGCTTATGATTTCTCTAGATTTAGACCTGCTGAACAAAATTTAGAAATTAACTGGAATCAAAATTATACCAAAAGTACAAATCAGATTTTTGAAGTACTCACAGACAGCGGACTCGTAGGATTATTAAGTTTTATATTTTTTATTCTTATAATATTTATATTTGTTATCAGAAAAATTTTAAGAAAAGATATAAGTGATAATGATTTGACTATTGGTATAGGAATTTCGATACTAATTATATTATTCAGTAGTATATTAACTTTTTATTCAATAAATATACTCTTCATTTTGTGGTTGTTACTAGGGGTTGTTGTTTCTATGTTTTATGTTGATAATGAAAGGAAAAAAGAACGTTTCGAAATTTCATTGACTGTATCTAAAAGTAAGATAGCCGTAGAAAATGAAACAGATATAATTCCGTATTTTCTGTTAGTTCTATCATGCGGAGTCTTGTTAGTTTGTTCTTTCTTTGTCATTAGAAACTATGCAGCTGAAGTTCAATACAAAAAGTCATTAGTTGCATCAAATTGGGGTGATTTAGGTGGTGCAAATGATTATATTCTTAAAGCTATCCAGAAGAATAGCTCGAGAGATTATTACCATAAACAATTTGCATATGTCGCTTTACAAGCTTTAAATACGACTTTATCTCAAACTACAGAAGATGAAAATGAAATGCAGCGTATTCAAGCTTATCAGAATTATCTAATAAATCTAATAAAAGAAGAAATAAGTACAGCTATCAAGCTTAATAATTTAGATTCAACAAATTGGGAATCTGCTGCAGTTATTTTTAAGCAGTTGGTAGAAATAAGTGAGGGTAAAATGTTTGGAGATGATACTTTATATGCAGCTTCTCAGGCAATTAATCTTAATCCTTATAATCCTGATAATTATATTATATTAGGTTATATTTATCAGTTTAATACAAATGAGGAATTGAAAAACCAAGCGGAGAAGGTATTTATACAAGCATATAATTTACAACAAAGTTATCCTTTATCGATATTTGCATTAGGAAATTATTTTGAATTTGCAGGTAAATATGATGATGCTATTATTTTGTATCGAAATTCTATAGATACCTATTATTCTTCTGATTCGCAGATCCATAATTTATTGGAAGAAAGAATCGAACTTGCTCAAACTAAAAAAGAAGGTGCAGGAGAGGGAACCAGTATTCCTACTGATGAAGAAATAAACGAGGAAGTGAAGAAAAATGTGATCCCTGATCCAACCATTGAAGAAGATTAAGACTAAAGAATAAAGGATATCGGAAATGTAATAATTTTTATTATAGTTAATTTGGAAATTATAAGGTAGATTGATATTACTTTTCTCTTACAAGTTCTTTTACTTATTTATGGGAAATGAGGATTTCAGTTAGAGCATTTATTATGTAATTATCTATATCAAAAGGAATTTATACCTTCTTGAAATTATCTCATATAATTTAAAAACTTTATCATTATTTTTAAAACAGAATTGTTTGTTTAGGATATATATATCCCGCTGGGCGTGATACATCCCGCTTCAATTGGTCAAAAGTCGTTCTTTTGATCAAAATGGTTTTTAATAGAGGGGTTTACTAACTCCATGCCCCAAGTAGTATTTTTTACACCCTTCGGTTAGAACTCAGGATAAACAAAAAAGTACTCCACCTGTCTGCTAATAGTTGGTTCAAATCTCTGGTTTGAACCTTATTGAAAAGATTCAAATTGTTATAAAGTTGTTTATTGAGGTTCCAAGCAAAGCATTGGAACCATCAAGACTCATCAAGGTTCCAGACAGAGACCGCCTGACGTCGGACAGGCCTGGAAACAACATTTAATTTATAGTGTTCACCTAATTGTAAATCCCAAACCCCAATCTTTTTTCTTCAAATAGCATCTGAAAATAGGATTTTTCTAAAAAAGGTACAAAGGAAATTAACAAATTGTTTTCATAAATTAATTTCTTTAAAAAAAACGTAAAAAAATTTATGAAGAGTTTTCCTTAATTAGCTCTGTTTTACGAGGCTACATGAAAGCTAAATTACCTGACGGTCGGTAGATCTGTGTATGTTTAGTCTATCCAGATAAATTCATAGAATTTTTAATATTTAATTGCTGGATAATAAAAAATAAATTCTAGTTGTTTATCGTCGTTGTTAAGAGTTGCTACGCCACTATATTTATATAGTGGTTGTATGTAAGGCAAGTAGCTTTTTGAAGAATAGTAAATAATTTTTACATCTGTCAATAGGAAAGAATTAACATCATAAGGGCTATAGGTTTGAAATGGATTAGCATTTGTTTCGAGTAAAGATTCTAGATAAGCTTTTCCTTCCTTTACTTGATTCCAAGCATCTTCAGCAGTTACCAAATAATAAGTTGTTTTATCTTCAAGTTCCCAGTTTACATAACTTAGTTCATATATATCATTTATACCTCGTGTTCCACCTAAAATTATATAAATAAGGCCTTCTGAAGGATTATCAGTATTTAGTTTTGAAAAAAATCGATATTCTAACCATTTATTTATTTCTTTCTGAGATAATCTTTCAGGGAATTCTACACTTACAGTTTCTATATCTCTAAAGAAATCTACTCTAACAAAATTTGCATCCTCTGCTGAATTAGCTTTTTCAAAATTATAACTTTGGTTTAATTTTAAATATGTTACTATATTTGATTCTCCTTCTTTATACGATTCTGGTAAAATATCTGCTGCTTTAAGATATGAAATAGCTGTTTTGGAATAGACTGAAGAATCCGGAAATATTTCATGTTTTGCTAATGCTTGTTTGTCTTTTTGATAATTAGTTGTAATTGAAACAGTATTGTAGAGCTTATTTATGATAAGCTCTTTTGTACTATTTACCCATTTTGTCTCAGTTGGAGTAATTGGGATAGCATTTTCGTTAAAGCCTAAAGAATTTGCAATTTCATTAGCTTCGTCTTCAGCTGTTAATGATTGTCTAGGGGTTTTTGTTTTAAAGACATTTACAATCGTAGGAAGAGTTGGTAAAGTCCCATCTGATGTTTCGATTTTAAATTCAGGTTTTGAATTTTCACTTATTGCTACAGATTCGAAATCTAATTTAGGTAAATCGCCAAACCCTTTTTCAGCAGATGTTGGATAAGGATTAAAAGGAGGAGGCGGTTTTTTGAAAGCATTTATAATAAAGTTTGTTGTTAATATTAAGACTACAAATATGAGACATCCTAGAATTATTTTTTTCGAACTTTTAGTAGATTTTTCGAGTTTCGATGTCATATTAATTTTTATTTAAAAATAATAGTACTTACTTCTTTTGAGCCGGATACTGGAACTATTTCTATCCATGTTTGTCCTCTATTTAATTCAACCTCTTCATTATTATAGTAAAATTTAGTTCTAGATGTCCTGTCTTGTTTTTTCCAAGTTCCTTTTAATACTTCTCCGTCTCTGATTATATCAGCATTTCCCTCTCCAATAGTAGTAAAAACTAATCTTCCATTCCTGTCTCCAGTCTGTCTGTATTGACAGTGTTCTATGATAATGTTTTTTGCTGTAATTTGTTTATTATTATTTTCATCTATATGCGGTTTATCTGCTAATAATCTCTTATAACTATTGCTATCTATGTCATAAATCCAATTAACTTTGTAATTAGTTGAACTTAGATTCAGAAATTTTATTTCAATTTCTTGGGATAGACTTCGTTCTTCTTTTTTAGCATCTTTCTTAAATTTCAATGATTCAAATTCTGCTGGTCCTACCCATCCAAGTGTTTGAGCATCTTTCCAAAGTGTTTGTGTTTCAGAATATGCGACATGTTCCCATGCTATTCCTTTATTATATTTTTCTTTATCCCTCCATGTAACATTTCGGCCGTACCAGCTATAGGATTTTATGTTATATCTAATGATATAACTTCTTGCATCTGCTTCAGGTACTATCACTTCTTCCCAGCTCTCGTACCCTGCTTGACCGATATTACATAAAGGCGGGTCATCATATTCAGAAACCCAATCTAGAAAATAAGAACGTACACTTCTTATTGGTCCAACTTTCTTTGAATCTTTTCCCCAAAACACAACCATATATCTAGTAATTCCGCTTTCGACTAAAGTTTCATAAATTAAATCAGCATCTGTTAAACCAGCTTGAGGTCTTGCATCAAGGTGATTTTCTATCATTACTATTAGAGGTTTTCTTTTCACTAGTTCTTCAAATTCATCTTTTGTATAAAGTTCTCCATTGATTGGATTTTCACGATCTTTTATTGCAGGAGGTATAGGTAGTTCTATTAAGAAATCGAAGTTTTCTGTGCTAGAAGCTTCAAGTAATTTGTATGAAGTATCAATTGGTGTATATGCAGGTTTAGTGAAAATTATATAACCGTATATTAAAGCAATGGAAGCAAGAATAGTGATGGAAATTCCTAAGAAAAATAATATCGCTTTATGTGAAGTTGGCATTTTTGATAAATTAGACTGCCATACTCTTATTTTATTTTTAATACGGCTTTTAAGATCAGCTTTTGGGATATTAAGATTATGTTTAATATCAATGTTTTTTCCATTTTGAATATTCTCTTGTGATAAGTCTACTTTAAGAACCATTGTTATTTAATATTATATATTATTTCAATTTTTTTATTGTAGAATTTAGAAGTTCCTTTTCCTCTTCTGATAATTTATTTTTTGATTCACCTTTTTCAATAAACTTAGAATAAATTCTTGTAGCTTCTCGTTGATGCAAGCTTGTTATTATAAAACCATTATTATCTTTATCTAACAATATTAATATAAAACTTTGATTTCCGCCAGTCTCATGAAAGGGATTAAAACGTTTAAATCCGATTTTTTGTAAATGACATTTTGATTGATTTATAGAGTTTTGTAGATCATTTCTTGTAGAAACTATATCTTCAGTATTTTTATCCAGCTTTTTTAGATATTCTCGAAGTACTTTCTCTAAATTACCTTTTTTTACACCTTTTGTTAATGTCTTTAAAGTATTAGTTATTCTCTGTAATTTAATGTATAGATAAATAATGCCACATATTAAAAGTACGGTGAGACTTAGTAAGACAAGTTCAATATTATTAATATGCATTAAATTTATTTTTTCAAATTAACATTTTAGTTAATTAATAATAGCAAAATATATTTATAAGGTGAAGTGAAATTTTCCAATATTAACATATTTCAATTTATAAAGATAAAATAATGTTTAAAAAACAAATATTAGGTTTTAGTAATTAAATATGGAACTATATTATTAAATTATATCTATTTTATTTTAATACTAAAACACATAAAGTATAAATTTAAATTAGCTCATGGTTCATGGGTCATAGATAAAATGTTCATGGCTGATAGTTCTTGGCTCGTGGATTTAATAGTTCTTGTTTTAAGTAAATTTTTTATTAATCTATTACAATCTACCAAGATCCATGAACCTAGAACTAAGAGCTAATTTTTACAACAATAGTACTTATTAACTATAATAAAAATAATCAATATGAAACAAAAAGATATAAAATTTTCTTTCGAAGATTTGAAGGTAAAGTTACGTTGGTTCAAAGCTTAGGCTTTGAATCCAGTTGATGCAAAATGAAATATATAAAATTTCATATTATAAATTCAACATGGTTCTAGACAGAGTCCGCCTGCCGTTGGACAGACCTGGGATCAACAATGAGATTTTATATTTACCCAAGAATCTAGAACCAAGAACTTAATTCTACAATTAATGGACTTATAAGTTATCTTGAAGCATAATTTCTTTTAATCTAATAAAAAAATTAATAACTAATTTTTTAAAATCTTGTTAATCGATATATTTTATGCTAAATTTAGTAATAAGAATTTATTATTAATTATTTCACATGACAGACAGACTAGTAACAATATTAAAAATAGGTGTAATTATCCTTTTTGTTATAGCATTAATTATGGGTGGTTGGCTTATTTATACGAAATTTATTAAAAATAGGGAAGTTGAGAATATTGAGGAAGAAAATATTGAACTTGTATGGTGGACGTTATGGGAAAAAAGAGAAGATTTACAAATACTCGCTGATGCTTATAAAGTAAAAAATCCTAATGTTACAATAAAAATTGAACCACAAGAAATTGAGTCTCAATATAAGTCTAAATTAGTAGGTTATTTAACTGATGATGTAAGCGGTAATGCTCCTGATATTGTTAGAATTCATAATACTTGGGTGCCGTCTTTATCAAGTTATTTAACACCTCTTCCTTCAAGTGTTATGAGCGAAGCTGATTACAGAAACATTTTTTATGATACAGCTTCACAGGACTTAAAAAGTAAGGATGGAAGAATTTATGCCATACCTTTAATGTTTGATGGACTTGGTTTATATTATAATAAAACTCTTTTAAAAAATGCTGGATATTCTATCCCAGAAGATAATTGGGATGATTTTGTAACTCAAGCTAAAACTTTAACGCAATATGATAATGAAGATAAAATTATTATTGCTGGAGCAGGAATTGGAAGTGCTGATAATGTTGATTCCTTTTTTGATATTGTAAGTTTATTAATGTTGCAGGAAGGTTCAACTATTATAGATTCTTCTGGGAAAACGGTATTTTCTGGGGAAGATGATATGAAAGCTGCAAAAGCTATAAAGTTTTATACAGATTTTTTAATAAGATATAAAGTTTGGGATAGAAGTTTACCAAGAGATATAACAATGTTTTCTGAAGGCAGGTTAGCTTTTATGTTTGCTCCAAGCTGGAGAGTATATAATATAAATGACGCTGTGGATAGTGTTGGGGCAACGTTAGATTATGATATCGCACCTGTACCGCAGCAACCTACGGTAAGCGGGGAGCAGGTGAATTGGTCAAACTATTGGGCGGAAGCAGTTTCTTTGGAATCTAAACATGCAGATATTGCTTGGGACTTTTTGAAATTTATATCCGAACCTGATCAACTTAAATCATTTTATAGTAAAACTTCTGAAAATCGAGAATTTGGAGAAATATATCCAAGAAAAGATATGGCAGATGATTTAATAAGTGAAAAATATGTTGGAGCTTATATAAAAATGGTTGAAAGTGCTCAAAGCTGGAGAATGATAGATGATGTTAAAGTATCTGATGAGTTTAAACAGCTTATAGAAGAAATTGTCTCATCTGGACAAGGAGAAGTTAGTGGTATACAAACACGCTTAATAGATATATCTCCAACACTTGATGCAATACTTACTTCTGGCAATAATTAACAACGAATTTTTAGAGACTTTTATTAATATGATCCAGAACAAAAAGAGTTTAAAATATATAGCGCGAAAAGGGAGCGAATTAGATTTAGAAGATTTAAAAGAGGGATATAAATCATTTGAATTTAAAAAAACAATAAACTTAATTGATAGTATATTTTTTAAAAATCCTCCTAAATTTTTAGCCTTTTTAATATTAATCGTAATACTGCCTATATCTTTATACTTAACATTGCGTCGAGAAAGTGAAGATATCGGCACTCAGGCGTTTGTGGAAAGTGAGATGTATCTTTCTTCAGCTAATATATCAAATTTTAATTTAAATAAAATCGAAGAGATTACTTTTAATGTTAATACGTATGGTATAAAAAGTATTGATTTTATAGAAATTAGATCTCCTGAGTGGTTCATAAGAGGAGATGAAACTGAAAAGAATTATAATAATAATGAAAGTTTATATAAAACTATAACGTATAGCGGAAAAGTAATTTCTGAATTAGATGATAAATTTGTACTCTTAGTTCGGGGATCGAAAAAGGATATAGATATAATATGTAATGGCTGCGATAAAGACCAGAAATATTTATATGGATTATATGATTTTAATATAAATTCGAATGCATGTTCAAATCTTGCAGTTTATGGGAGGTACCCTCTTGGATTTTCAAAAGCTTCAGATAACACATCTTACTGCAGTAAGTTTAATAATGATTGTATAATTCCGGCTTCTTGGAAGAGTTTCGAGTCAAAAGAAGAATGTTTATCTTATAAAAATAAACCAGATATTATTAAAGTTCCTGAAAATAAAATTTATACATTCAATGTTGATTGTAATGGAGATTTTGATATACCAAGCCAAAAAATAAACGAAACAATTGAAGCTTTGGATACTGATGGTGAAATAGTTAGGTTTAATATTATTTCAAAAGATGATTTTATTAGTTTAAGACAAGATAGTACTGAAACTATTGTTAGAGAATTGTCTAAAATGTTAGATAGTAAGTATGAAAGTTATAAGTATACTGGTGTTTTATATGGAGAAATTCAAAATGATTTGATAGGTAAAACAACTTCAGTTACTGTAAATGCATGCGATTTATCAAATGATTGTGCAAGCCGTGAGTTCGAAATAAGCGCCTTTAAAAGGAGTAACTGTGATTTTTTATTACCTGAGACTGGTGCTTCAATAACAGTCAGAATTAATACACCAGAGCCAAACGCAGAATTTAGAGGTTTAGAAAATATAGTATTAACTTTATCGGGGAGTAATTTATTTGATGTAAAAGTTGATTTGTATAATGAAAATTGTCAGCTGAGTACAGATTTTATTAGTAATATAGCATCATATAATAGTTTACGATTAAATGGAGAGAAAGGGATAGCTGTTAGTTTTGATAGTAGACTTTATAATGATAATAGATATTGTATTAAAGTATTTGCTAGAAATGCAACGACCGATACAACAAATTCTAATTGGCAGGATTTTGCTTCTCAAATTTTTGAAATTAGAAATGTTAATCAAGATCCGTATTTTTTAACAAATCCATCTGATACAAATTTGATTACAGGTGAAAGTTTTGATTATACTTTTGAAGCTTTAGATCCTGATGGAGACGAGCTAAATTATGATGTTATTGGAGTGCCTGATTGGCTAAGAATTGAGAATAGAAGAATATTTGGTACAACAAGTATTCCTGGCAGTTATAACTTTGTTGTGTTTGTAGATGATAATCATAAGGGTTATGCAACCCAGCAAATTACAATAAATGTTTCACCTCCAGCTAACCAACCTTCACAGATTAATATAATATTCCCGACTATGAATTCAGTCTTAGGTGGAAGTGATAATCAAATTCGATGGCAGGTTGGTGATAATGAAGGTGTTTATCAAGTGCAGCTTTATTATTCGCAGGATCAAAGACAATGGAATCTAATTGGAACATTTGGTTCGGATGTAAATGAAACGAACTGGGACACATCAAGTTTAGAGAATGGTATTTATTATTTTATGCTGGTTGTTACTGATGCTAGTTCTCAAAATGTACAAACAACAAGAATAATAGGTCCTATTTATATTGCAAATGAAGAAGAAGAAGAACAAACTACGGATGGTGACATTATCGGAGAGGATACTTCTATGCCTTCAATAAATAATTTAACACCAGAGCCTGATATAGAGATAGATTCAAAAAAACCTTTGATTTCAGCATCTTTGCATCCATCCAATAATGCTAAGATCGATTTGAACAAAGTAGAAGTGTTTTTAGATGATGAGAAGATAAATTCAATATGCAAAATAAGTGAAATAGAAGTTATTTGTGAACTTACAAATGAAATAGAAGCTGGAAAACATAAGATAAAAATAAGTATTACAGATACAAAAGATAAATCTATTACTGAAGAATGGTATTTTTCAATTATCGAAATTACACAAGAAGAAACGCAGAGTGTCCAGGAAGGAAATGATACTATTCTAATTCCAGGTTTTGATGTAGAGATTAGCAGGAATGTTATAATAATATCATTAGCATTATTCTGCAGTGCGTTGATTTTAATATTTATTCCCTGGTTTATATATTTTCTACTAAATAAAAGACTTAACAGGAGACAGGAATTACAAAATTTACAAAGTAGTTATACTCAAAAAGATGTTGCGACTAATACAGGTACAGATAATATTAATTCTTACTATCCTAGTTACCCGCAATCTGATTATCAGCCACAGAATCAGTATCCAACTTATCAGGATCCAAATTTAACTTCACAATCACAACCACAGTCACAGTCACAGTCGCAAGTTAATTCTGAATCTCTACCCCATGGTTATAGTCCTCAAAGTCCGACGACAGATGATATTAATTAGAGTTATTTTTAAGGGCTATAGTGATTATTGGTGATTTGTTTAGTAAAGTGAACATAGGACTTGATCAAGTTAGTAATTTCATTTTATTCAATATAAATTCTTTAAATATAATAAGATTTTGTATTAAATATTATATTATGTTAAACTCGGCTCGTGAGAACTAATCAAAGAAACATTTCAAATAATTCATTTCCCAAATTCAAAAGATTATATAAAAGATAAATTTCATGTTTATATAATGTATATATTAGTTCCCAAATAGTAAAGGTACGCGAACCAACCCCCGTAAACCAAAACGGGGGTTTTTTTTGTTATTTGAGGGTATTAAATTTAATAATTATTAATTCCTAATTATAAATTATTCAGATGGTTAAATTACTTTAGTATAAGATAATCTTCTTCTATAAGTGGAAATAAAATATTAAAGTGCTGTTCTTTATTATCATAACCTTCAAAAACATATACCGGTTGAATGTATTCTTGTTCTGTTAATTCTATTTTATAAACTACTGAAATATTATTAATAGTCACTTTTTCAGGATCATATGCTTCAAATGGAAGAAATATTTCCCCTTCTCCATAAGATATTCTATTTAATGCAAAGTCAGAAGACACTATGGGGTAATTAATGTATTTATCTTTTAACACAGGACGATAAGTATAAGTTATTGATTTAATATTTTGTGATAAATCAAAAGTAACTTCTATTTCACCAGAATTAGATGTTTTTAAGATGATAGGGTAATTTTCTATAAGACTTGAGAAGTTTACTTTTAGAAGAGCTGCATTAGTATCAGTATCAGATTCAACATAGTTATTTCCGGATATATCATAGTATTGATAAGTAACTCTGTAGTTATCTTCTTCATACGGCCAAAGACCTAAATTTTCAAGTTGGGTTTTTGCATAAGAAGAAGCTTTTTCCTGACTTAAAATATGAGTATATTGTTTATCTAAGTTATTTGTGTAAACTATTCTAAATTGATATTGACCAACATAATATTCGAGATGTTCAGTTTTATCATCATTTCCATATAAGATAATATTATGTTCATTACTAATTAAATTTAGATTCATTTTGTAAGCTGTTTTTTCAGCAAAATCTTTTGAGGGGAAATATTTATTTTCTTTATCAATTTTATAAACTTTTTGTGTAGTTACAATACTTGCCATATCTTTGAATTCATTTTCTACTTTAAGTGTGTAGTTAATATTTTCTTTAGTAGGGTTTACAAGTTTATTTAAGTTTTCTTCTGAGATCTCAATATTATTAGAAGTATCAATGGTTTTTTGAGGGTAATTTCTGGTCAATATAGTGACAGCAATAATACCTCCAATAATTGAAATTAAAATAAAAAGTAATAATATTGTTTTTGTTAGTTTTAATTTATTCATTTTATTTAAGTACAAAATTAAGGAGCTCTTTTTGGTGTTGATGAACATTTATCTACCCCCTCACCATGAACTTCTTCTAATTTTCCGGGTTCATAATGATATGCTCCATCACAAATCTTTAAAGTAGATTCAAGACAAGGATTATAGAAACCAGAATCATCTTTAGTCATAAAATGAAGATGGGATCCCGTAGAGTTTCCAGTTTTTCCTACATAAGCAATAACCTGGCCTGCGGATACTTTATCACCTACTTCAAGTTCATTACCATCACCTAGGTCATCTTTTCCAAACCCTGAAAGATGCCCATAAATAGTTGTTTTATTCATATTGTGTTTTATTATTATTACGTTACCTAAACTTTTAAAATCAAAATCGATGGGGATATTTGGATCATTTTGATAATACTTTTCTTTTACTGTACCATCGGCAGGAGAATATACCTCGGTTCCTTCGGCAGCTGCAAAGTCTATCCCTCCGTGGAAACCTTCTGACTTAGCATAAAAACATGATGATATAAAACTTACTTTAGCAGGATCTATGGGCAGATTTGTCAAAGGTGCTCCACTAACACTTTCAGTATCAGTTACATCTCCGTTGATATCTATACATATACTATGAGTGATATCTGTTACCAAGGGTTTATATGTTGTGCCATCATTTTTCTTTACTTCATCTATAGTTATCCAAAGCATATTGCAAAGTTTACCATCATCACCTACTATTTCGTTTAAAGGTTTAGATAGGGTTATAGTAAATTCTCTTTGTATCTTGATATCATTATCTACGTAACTAGGATCAGAATAAGTTTGATTTAATGCAGTTACATTCAGATCTCCTTCTAATGTAGTGTCCGGTTTAAGCTTTTTAGGCTCAGTTGTTTCTTTAATACTAACTACATTATCACCTGGTAGCTTCTTAAATACATCATTTTCACTTATTGTTATTGATTTAATATCATTATCTTTAAACTTTTCAATACTAAATTTATATTCATATGTTAATTGGTCTTTAGTATCATTTATTTTTTTAAAATCTTTAAATGCGTTTGTTATGTATGCGTTCTCATGAACGTCAGCTTCTGCTGCTTCAGTTGGGGTATAATAAGATAATGGAAAAGTTGCTCCACTTGTTGTAGCAAAAGTTAAAACTCCTCCAACTATTAGCATTACTAAAGATATCGATATACCTTGTATATCTCCTTTTATAGCAGATTGAATTAATCCAAAAAAACCAGCTACTAAAGATACTACTCCTGAAGCAAAATTAAGCCCATGAGTTTTTAAAAATTCAAATAATTTATCTAAAAGTAATTTAAAAGGTGTCCATAATCCATGAGTAATTCCAAGAAGTCTTAGAATTTGATCTGTGATAACAATTCCTCCAGTTATTGCACCAGCAGCTATCCAAGCAGGCATACCTAAAACAAGAGTACTTGCTCCTGCTCCAAAAGCAGCCATCGTACCTAATGTGCTTAAGTACATTCCTGGTAATGTCATAAATTTCATTAAATTGGGAATAGTAAAATGACGAAAAACATCAAATAAACCCGTAAATCCGCTAATATCTAGTGCATATGAAAGTGAGCCGAGATTAAATATATTTCCTATAATACTTGTAGCTTGAGCCCATGGGCCTACTGCTGAGAAAAATTTACCAAAGAATTTTCCTTTTCGAAGTTCGCTAAATAATTTAATACCTAAGTCAATTCCAACAGGGGCCCAAAAACCTATAGGTCCAAGACCAAGTGAAGCTAATATTGAACCTATAAAAATTCCATCGGAAGGAAATAATTTAAAAGCAGTTCCAAATGCTTTCATACCACCTGAAACATCTGTAAGTGTTTTTAATTGACTTATTGGTGTATTCATAACCTTTGCCAAATTCCCCAAGAAAGGAACGTTAGATAAAATTCCAGATGTTGTATATTTGCCAACCCATACTAACTGATCTCCTATTTGTTGCCATCCAATAAATCCACCTGAAAAGACGGGAGTTGTTAAGAGCTGACGAAGTGCCCATCCACCGCTATAAATACTACTTATAGCAACTGCTGCTACAGGGTTTCCCGTTAACATAAATGTTAGACCATATGTAACTAAACCTCTTAATGCTCCACCTATACCTATTTTTATACCACTCCATACCCCTGATGAACCTTGTACAAATCGTCCTACTTTGTATAATCTTGTAAATTGATTATTTATTTTTTGAACTTGATCAAAATATCTTTGTGCATCGGGTGGTATGGAAGTATAAAAAGTAAGAGGTCCTGGGATAGCTGGACCACCTAAAACTGGCGGGGTATATGTGCTAAAAGGTTTTACATCTTTGAATAAACTACCTAATGCAGTATTTTGTAAATCAATAATTGTTCCTATATTAGCCCAACCTCCCCCATAACTCCAAGCTTTTGATAAATTTCCCAATTCATTCCCCTTTAGAAAACTTACAAGACCAGGAGCGAGTCCTGTTGCTTCAAGTATTTGAAGTGTAGCTGCTTTTGTTATTTCCCAGAGGGGTGCTATAATAAATAAACTTATTGGGTCTCGTCTTTTTTCTGTGTCTTTCCACCTTATACCTATTCTTTTTAGGATATCTCCTCCAAAACTTTTTGAATATTCTTTTGCTTGTGATCTACCTAATGAAAGAAATTTATTATCATAAGCTCGAATAGCTCTTTGTCCCATGAGATCAGTAAGGATGTTCCACCCTGCTGGGATTAACTGAATCCCATAAGTCGGTCTTCCTATCAAATCTGTTTTCGTAAATGGATGAAATGATACAAGATATCGTACAAAACCTTCATAGTAGCTTCTTACAGTTTTGATTGGATTTACTAATAATCCGTATTTTTTATTTATTTCTGTCTGGAGTAAAAGATTTGCATGTGCTAATCCCATCCCTAATGCAGGACCAGGCCCAATTAAAGGAAATGCTGCTGTGGCAAATAAACCTGCTCTCTCACCAATGGATGATTCTTTTATAAAATCTGGTGCAAAGTTCCATGCTAAAAGTAAAGGAGCTCTAAATGTAGTTCCTAATGGATCTCTTGTGAAATCACGAGCCATATCACCAGCTAATTTTGCCCACTTTTCCTGAGATTCTAAATGTTTTGAGCGATTTTCTCCAAATACAGCTTCATTTACTTCTAATGCTTGATCTTCAGTCCATTTCCCTAATTGATAGCCTTCATTAAAAGAACGAGTTATATCTATCATTGATGGACCAACTATACTATGCGTTACACCTCTAATTATATGATCTAAATGATCATAATCGGGTATTTCTACTGTTTTTGTTACTTCAATAACTTTAGTATTACTTCTGGGAATACTAAGTTTAATATGGGTTACTGCAGTATCGGGACGATTCAAAACACCATCTATAGCTCCATTTATATATGCATAAGCTCTAGATTGTTGATGATCTAGATAAGCTTCTTGAGCAAAAGGAGGATGATAACGAGATAAAGCTCCAACTATTTCTTTTCCAAACTGTGCTCTTAATTTAACATCTCTTTCTAAACATTTATCAAATAAATGTCCTACTGTATTTGCTTCTTTAATACCAGTATCAGCTTCTAGACTTTCTTGCATTAAATATGCTATTTTAATAGCTACAAAATGTGCTGCTTCCTGCGCTACTTTATCCCTTAGGTATGGATCTTCTCCATTAAAAGTTTGATATTGATCTAAGATGGATTCTTTTACATCAGCTTCTATATCATCAACAAGTGCTGTATATTCTAGAGTTTTTACCGTACCTCTGACTTCAGGAGAACTGCGATCTAATCCACTTCTATTAACATTTCCACCAGGTGAAATTAATGGAGAATATCTTAGAGTAGATTTTACTTGTCCAAGAGTTGATCTAGCAGATGGAGTTGAAGGGGGAGTAGTAGTCATTTCATGAAGCTGAGGAACTGGAATAGCACGTTGATCTCCAGCCCATTCTAAATTTAAACTTGCTAAAATAGTATCTTTTACTGATTGTTCTTTTTTATAAGCTTGAAGTTTACTTGGATCTCGTTGTTTTGATAATTTGTCCTCAGTTTCTATAGCAGCAGCTTCTACATCATGAATTCTTCTTCTGTTCTTAATATCTATCCTGCGGAAGGATATTAAATTCGTTTCGAAAGATCTCATCGTTTCTTGTAATCGATCTAATACTTGTTGTCTTTTTAGGGGAGGTAGATTGTAAGCTCTTATTACAGCTCTTATTAGTTCATGATATTCTTCTAATTGCCTCCTATTTAATGGAATATTATTTATATTTAAATGATCAAGTTTTAATTGATCAGCTGGTCCTAAAGACTGCCTATGTGCAATATATTCTGATGGACTACAGCTTGTTAAGTCTTCAAGATTTCCATCTGAATCAAATTGTGGAATCATATTTCTATACTTCAGTGCTAATTCAGGTAATCTTGATACTCTAGAAGCATACTGTAAATAATCTAATTCTTTGTTTATAAAAGGTGTGAATAAAGTTACTACTGATTGAGATAAAACACCAGCTTGTACAAGAAGCTGCATTAAGTTATGAATATTTCCAAAATTATCTTGTAGATCTATAATTGAACTTATATTAATTGGTCGTAAAGGTCTATCTAAAGCTTGTGCATTTTGTAGGATAGTCCTGGCTTGAGCATTCCCTTGATTTGCAGCTCTGATTATGGCATTATAGAGAATATATGTTATTCTTACAGTAGATATATTTATTTGTGGTCCTTGTTGAGCAGGCATATAAGAAAAATTAATAGTAAAGTATAAAATAATAGATAGATTAATGCAATAAAATAGTATTGCGAAAAGATTTATATTTTGTTATATTGAAGTCGAAATAAATTTTACTTTCTGTTTTAATGATAAAGAGAATATACAGAATTTATTTAAAATTAGAATTAATATTTGTAACTATCAATTCTAAACTCCCTACTATCTTAAGAATAACTAAATTTGGTTTAATTACAACTTGTATATCGTTTATTATCGCCTCATGCTTTTCAGTTGTTCATGCTAAAGATACTAATTTAGGAATCTGGATAGATTCACAGCTTCCATTAACAGTAAAAGCTGCTAACAATATTGTATCAGGAAAAGTTGTATATTATGAACAGCAGGGATATTATGAAATAAAAGGAAGTCTTTTAGTAGCAGCAAATAACTTGATAGTAGATGTTTATAATAATACTGATCAAGTTAGTGGTTCAACATATATAGCCGATACTTTAAATAGTGCAGGAATTAGTCAACCGGTTTATGCGCAGGCAACGGGATATAGAACATTTCAACCAGTTTTAAATGTATGGAGAATAATGAGAAATATAGCATTAGGATTGATAATATTAATAGGACTTATTTTATCCACAATGATATTACTTAGAGTAAAACAAGGACAAGGTTATGTTACTATTTTATCCGCTTTACCTAAATTACTTATTACTGTTATACTGATTATATTAAGCTATTCAATATCAGGTTTGCTTATAGATGTAGGTAATATTGGAGAGAAAGTTGTTTTAAGCTTATTTTACAAAGCTGATTTTATTGAGCCAGTGTTTTATAATGCTCAAAGTACTGATCCAAATAGAGCTTCATATCCAGCAAATATTTATGGATCATTAAATTTAGCTGAACCAGAAAAAAGTACTTTAGAATCACATCAGGAAGATTTTAATGTATTCAGGTTATTAAGCAGATTTACTGATTTTGAGACATGGGGAGAAGTTCCTTGTGGAGAAAGAGAACAACCCGATTGGTATGCAGATCAAGCTACTAGTCCTGATATGTGTCCCCTGCGAGCAGTTGATATAATCAGGTCTCCTACAAATATTCCTACATTAGATAGGGGATTAGATATAGCTACTGATCTGCCTGTAGAAGATTTATTAAAATTAATATTAACTATAGTAATTATAACCGGAGTACTAAAGATATTTTTTTCCCTTGTAAGTTCTTTTGCGAAAATTATTATTTATACTATATTTGCTCCAATTGTATTTTTGCTTTTACCTGTATCGGTAAATGCTGTAAGTGGTTGGTTAAGATATTTTCTTGCGTCAAGTTTAGTATTTCCTATAGCATTTATGATGATGTTTTTAGCAGCTATAATTGTAGGTGATCCTCATGCTCCATGGTTTACTCGTGAAGCACAATTTCCAGTAGCAGGTTTTGCTCCTAACTTACTAGTATATTCAACAGCTACATCAGATAAAGGTGTTCCGTATCTAACCAAGATAATAGGTTTACTAATTGTTATGATGATTCCATTTCTAGAGAAGTATCTTATGGAAGTATTAAGAGTTCCAGAAAATATGATGTTAAGCGGTGCGAAAGAAAGTATAAAGGGTGTTGTAAGCAAGATTCCAATTTTAGGTGGGATAACTTCTATGTAGTAAAAAGGTATTTATCTTTTCATGGCTCAATGAAGTTAGTTTGTATAGTAACTTGCATAGGTGTTGTAGTACCTGGAGTAATTAATTGTGCTACGAGATCTTGACCACCTGATGCGTTTGGTTCATAACATATAGCCCGAAGACCTATATTTTGTAAAGCTGATCTTACGTTTCCAGTTTTTTCAAAAGCATCAGTAATAATAGGATATTTTTTCTCTATTGCATGCAAAATATTTGAGTTAGGACCAATTGTAATTTGACCCCATGGATCGGGTTTCATTAAATTACCCCCAGAATCTAAAAGACATGTTTCTCCTGGTGGTAAAACATAACCAGATGGATCTTCTTGTATGACTTGTCCTCCTGCCATACCTTGCTGTACATTGAAAATACCCCATCCAGTTGTCTCACGAAACCAAGTCATCACATATGCAAAATTACTGAATGTTCTTGGGTCAATAAGAGCTTCAGTTGCTAAATGCAACGCTTGGGGGAGTCCTACCAAAAGGAAATTTAAACCTACATTATACCACGGATTTGAGAAAGGGTGCGCAAGTGACGCAGATATTTGAGGTAACTTATCTAATACTCCAATTATATTAAAAAATTCCAAGTTAATAATCATACCTATCAAGCAGTTCATTGCATCTTGAAGATCTGCTCCATTTATCGTATGTAAATAAGGATCACGTTTTCTTACAGCTTTCATAGCAATTAATTTTTCATTGACTTCGGGTTGTAAAGCTAGACGTTGTAATGGTATTACATCTTGGGGTGAATATAATAAAAATTTCGGAAAAATTGGAGCTCCTAAAGAAAATAGAAATTCCAAAATACCTGCTACTAAATAATCCTTTCTTGAAGGGGTTCCTAATGGAGCTGTAGCTGTTCCTAATTCTCTTGGCCATCTCCATAATTCAGGTATTACAGCTACACGCTGTCTGTAAAGGTTATTAAATCGTTCCAACCATCTATTCCATGCTGCGGTTAAAATTGGGATTGGCGCATGACTATGTAAGAATGCTCTTGGTATATGTGAACCTGCTACATCATCTCTTATTTCAAAACCATAAGTCATTTGTCCCCACAAACCATGACCGGCAGGTACTTCGCTGCTTGTTATTTGAAATCTACCTGGTTCTGTCCAAAAAGGCTGTGTCATCTTTTCTCCATAAGCTAAAACGTATGTAAATCCAGAAGCTGTTTTCCATAATTGAAATCGTTTCCTTTCCCATTGATTAAAATTAACAGATCTTGGTCCAATTCCGGTACCTTCTGTAAAAGGATAATATGTTTTAAATCCTTCAGCTACGTCCTGGGCAAGCTTCCATGGTACTTTCTCTATTAGATTTAAAAGATCCTCTAATCCCCATGAAAAAGGAATACTGCCAAATCTAGGATACATTGATGCTAATAGTAATAATGGAACAAGCTTTTCAAAGTATAAGAAATTTCTCAAGCCATTAGCCCAAGCAAATCCTAAATCCCCTCCAGATTGAATAAGAGTATAAACAAGTGTAGTAACACCTATGATAATATTGAAAGAAGTCAGCTTCCATGCTTCCCTAATCCTATCTGCAAGATGCATTAGGAATTCTCCTGTTTCTGTTATTGGGTTTGGGATTCCAATAAGTGTACATATAAAACCAAGGGGAAATACTTCATGAATTAAAGCTTTCAATCCTTCATCTTTTACGAATACAGTACTTATATCAAGACTTTCTAGAGTTTCTCTAAGAGCTGCTGCTGCTCCAGGGATAGTACCACAAGCGATATCTATAACCATATTAACAAATCTTCGTGCTGATTGCGGTGATACTGACTCTAAAAATGAAGCAGTAGTAGCTATTGTTTCTAACATTGGAACTATACATATAGAGCTATAATCACCCTTTGCTAATCGTACTTCTCGAATATTTTTAAAAAATTGTCTTATTTGATCTTTAGGTAAACCAACTGCTATCAATAAGTTTCCTACTAAATATCTTTTCTCCCCCTTTCGCAACTCTCTAGATTTTAATATTGTATCAAAAGTTTGAAATAATGCTTCAGAAAAGTATCGTAGTCTATGAAATGCACTTGCAATATATCCTTTAATTAATTCAGCATGATCTTGAGCTAAATCTAAAACGCCATCATGAAAACGATTTGTTATTATTCCATAAGGTGTAAAATTATTATGGTCTAAAACAACCATTCTTTCGCTAAAATCAGGGCATAGTCTTTCAAGAACTGCATCAACAGCAGAACGTATTAGATCAGCATTTCCTGATTTTTGTGGTCTAACAACTATAGCATATTGATTTTCTAAAGCTCTTAGAATATTTAGTGATAAGTTTTCTTGATCAACGATTGTTTCTTCTGAAATATATAGAACTCTTTCTGTGTGTTCTGTTGCCATGGCAGATCGTTGTTCAAGTGTTCCTATTACTTGCCTGACATATGCAACTGCTGAAGTATTGTATGCTGCTCTTGCGTTATTTATAGCTATAAACGTTCTTTCATTAGTTAGGGTAGAATCAGCTGCTATCGCTTCTAGTTCATCAAGATGCCTGTGCCATCCCATTTGTATTCTTAGTGTTGACATAAAAGGGAGATGATATTCATTTCTATAAGCTCCTGGATGTGTAGTTGCATACTGCTCAGCCAAGGCAGCTGTATAAGTAATTTTTAAAGTATCCATAAAAGAAGAAATTGTAGTTCTAAATTCATGAAGTGTGTATATAAAATAACACAATTGAGGAACTAAATTTGCTCTTTCAGCGATATCATATACTCTATTAGGTAAATCTACTCTTATTCTTGCAACTGACTCGTTAAGTAATACAGTTAAGTGATATCTAAGCATATTGAAATATCCTGATGGATTATGTGACTCTTGATCAGGTCTTTTTGCTAATGTTACTTTTGGAACTAAAGATCCTGCTTCAATCATATGTTTAGCTTTATCTATAAGATAAAATTAATCTAAGTTGTCTTAATGTTTGGTTTATTTGTGTAAATACATTTCCCCTTAAATTTATATCAGATTTATCAGGTGATTGAGATTGACGCCATTCATTTCCTAGTTGAGTTCTATAGTTATCAATAAGAGTTATTATATTGTCAATAGTACTATAATCAGGATTTCTATCTCTTAACAAATTATTAAGAGCTGTATGTATTACTCTTTCTGAATTATTACGTGGAGCATCTGGCTTGATTAAACCTTGCAGAAATGGTATTTCTTGATATGCTAAATCTATAAAACTACTTACTATTGGTTCTATATCTCCCGAAGAAGTTTGTTGAGTTCTACCTATAAGATCAATGAGAGATTGCATTAATCTATCAGTTTGAGTTTGATGATTTTCTAAAATCCGTATCAATCTACTCGTAAATGTTCTTTCATCTCTTTGTTCAGATGATAAATCTTGGATTTCTTGATGTAGTCCTGCTGTAAACCTTTTAAGCTCATGTAAGTTTTCTTGTTGTGTTGCTAATACACCTTCTAAAGCATCTGTAAATGGTCTTAATGCTTCTTGGACTATTATAATAATTTTTTGTTCATCTTGTGGAGCATACCTACCTTCAGTAGGTCCAGGTTGAGGTTGATTTACTACAAGAACCTCTTGTACATCAGGTTTTGGGGTATCTAAATAAGCTATAAAACATACTGATCCATCAGAAGTTTGTAAACGATTTAAAGGAGTAGGTTCTAAACCTTTAACACCAGCCCATGATTTCAGATATTGTTGCGCAGAAGCTAAAGCAGTATCAGTAAGTGGTACATGTAGAGTTAATAATACTGGTCCACCTTTCCTGATAAAATTAGAAGAAGGGTGAAGAGACACTAATAATGTCCCTGCTTCATCGAATAATTGATTAGGTCTACTGGGGTCATATTCCGTATAAATTTGTTTTAAATTTTTATATAGCTCGTTTATTGTATATATACGTGTTTCAGGCATATCATTAGCTCAAATATATAACATTATATCATATCAAACTTAAACTTTTCAAACTATAGGTTGATATATATGCATATTCTAATTCTTTATTTTATTTAGTATAATAATTCATCAGTTGGGAGGTCGTCTAAAGGCCACCGCAAAAAGGGGTCCCGCTATGCGGGATAGGACATCGAAAATGAATAATACTATGTTTTATGTATATATACTTCAAAGTTTAAAAGATAATAGGTATTATATTGGACAAACAAAGAATTTAAAATTGAGATTAGAGAAACATTACAAAGGGTATGTTAAATCAACAAAATATAGAAGACCTTTAAAATTAATATATTATGAAAAATTTAAAATTAGAAAGGATGCTTACAGAAGGGAATATTTCTTAAAAAGAATGAAGGGTGGTATACAATTTAAAGATATAATAAGTAAATATATAAGGGATTAAAGAATAACTGGGAGGTCGTCTAAAGGTAGGACATCGGCCTTTGAAGCCGCCAATGATGGTTCGATTCCATCCCTCCCAAAATTCTTTTTGTTTCTGATTGTTGAAACATTTAGATGGACTGTTCCTTCTGAGGCGTCCTATCGACTGATAGGACGATTACCCGCCTGACGGCAGACAAGGCAAGCTCTGAATTTTTTACGGGGAAGCCGCCAATGATGGTTCGATTCCATCCCTCCCAATTTTCTTTCCTAAAATATTAGATTAGTTTAAAGCAAAAAAAGTATGATAGAAATCGAGAGGAAATGGTTAGTAAGTAAGCTTCCTGATTTAAAATGGATTAAACAAAAGTCATATAAAAGGTACTTTTTATTTATTGGAAAAACTGTTGAAGTTAGAATTCAAAAAGTTGATAGTAAATATATATTTGAAGTAAAAGAAGAAAATAATAAATTATCCTCTATAAAGCACGTATTAAAAATTTCAAAGAAAGTTTTCGAAGAACTTAAGAAAACATGTAACAAATTTATTGTTCGGGATAGTTATGTAATACAGCAAAAGCCTGAAATCAGTGTTAAAATTTATCACAGGGATTTTAAAGGACTTATAAGAGTAGAAGCAGAATTTAATTCAGAGATTGAAGCAAATGAGTTTAAACCGCTAAGTTGGTTTGGTACTGAAATAACGCATACAAAGCTTGGGAAAGATAAAGAGCTGGTCAAATTAAATAAATCAGATTTCAATTTATTGCTAAAAAAATATTCTTAATAAGGGAGAAGTAATGTAATAACTATATTCTGGTTGTGACAAGGATAGAATTTACGTATAAATTTAAAAGTTGCATAATATAATTTAATTATAATAAATAGAAATTTAATCAATTCAGGTAAGCATTACCTGTTATATCAAATAAAATTTAAATTATTTAAAGATAACTGTATTAGAATTCATTTAAAAGTTATTGTTAAAACTTAATCTTTATGATTATAGATATTTTTTAATAATAAAGTATTACTTTTACGTTCTTTTAAATAATTCTCAAACACTTTTGCAATTGCATCGGGAACTGAATATACAAACATTCCTTTATTTAATGTTGGAGATGAAGTACGTATTTCTTTTAGTTGGTCTATTATTACTTCAGGTTTGATGTCTGCACGTAAAGATACAGATATTAATCGTCCAATTGCCTCACAATATCCAGAAGAAACTCCACCACTTTTTCCAATACTTAGAAATACTTCTGCAATTCCGTATTTATCTTCATTAATAGTAATGAATAAATTACCTTGATCTGTCTTTATCTTTGTTGTCATTCCACTAGTAGTCATTGGGCGAGGTCTTGGCTTTATTAGAATATTTGAAGTTACTTTGTTAGCAGTTTTATTTAAGCTATTTTCAATAACTCTATATTTAAGTTCAGTTTTACTTCCCTCTCTATATATATTTATCTCTTTACATTTTAATTTATAAGCAAGTTTGTAGACCTTTTCAATATCATTAACTGTTGTATTATTTGGTAAATTAATTGATTTTGAAATAGCATTATCACAGTATTTTTGAAATTCAGCCTGAATTCTGACATGATGTAGTGGTTTAATTTCACTGCTTGTTTTAAAGACATCTTTTACATCATTTGGAATGTTTTTGAGATCAGATAAGTTGTTTCCATTTAATAATTGATTTATTAAATCGGTTGAATATAATCTACGTATTTTTGCAACTTGTTCAAATAACTGATTAATAACAATTTGATTTTCATTATGTAATAAACTCTTTGATTTATAAATAAGTTTAAATATGGGTTCTATTCCAGGATTACATCCGGCTATTGTTGATATTGTTCTTGTAGAAGATATCGAAGTTGTTCTTGAATTTCTCATATATTTATATCCCTTTTTATGCCATAAACTATCTTTATATGTAGGGAAATTCCCTCTTTCCTTACCAAGAGATTGAGAAACATCTTGGGATTTGTGAGTAAGAAATTTCATTATCTTTCCACTTGTTTTTATTGCATCATCACTATCATAAGGTATTCCAAGTTTTACGAATAAATCAGAAAGACCCATAAGACCTAAACCAATATTTCTTGTCATTTTGGTCATCTTCTTGATTTTTTTTATTGGATAGTTACTGATGTCTAATATATTATCTAAAAATTCTATTACAATAGTAATAACCTTATTTAATTTCGACCAGTTGATTTCCTTAAGTTTCATATTAAAAGAGCGTTTTATAAAATTCGGTTTTTCAAGGTATGGAAAACCTTTTACCATCTTAGATAAGTTTATACTCCCAAGAATACACGATTCATATGGAATCAATGTTTGTTCGCCACAGGGATTGGTTGCATCTATAGTACCAAGTAAAGGAGTAGGATTATATCGTTCCATCTCGTCTATAAAGACAAGACCAGGTTCGCCACTTTTCCAAGCAGATACTGCTATCTTATCAAATAACTTCCGTGCTTTTATTTTTTTATATACTTTTTTATCATATGGGTCAACTAGCTTCCATTCATTATCATTTTGTAATGAAGTCATAAATTTATCTGTTATTCCAACTGAAGTGTTGTAATGATTGATCTCTTTGTTTTCTTTTAAGCTTATAAATTCTTCAATATTTGGATGGTCGATATTAAGGATTGCTATAGAATTCATTTGTCTGCCATCTCTTCCAATAATAGTATCTTGTGCTTGGTTATAAACACGTAAGTATTTAACAGGACCAGATGCGAATTCTCCAGTTGTCGTAACTCTTGCATATGTTGACCGTATTCTAGAGAAATTAAAACCTGTGCATCCCCCATTTTTTTGAATTAAGATATTTTTTTTAAGTGTTTTAAAAATACTTTTTAGAGAATCTTTAACTGGTAATACAAAACAATTTGTCCAGCAAACTTTATGTTTATTTTTATTAATAAGCCCAGCCCAAGTAAGTACACTCTCGCATTGAAACTCAAGATTATTTAGTATTTGATAAAATTCATTTTCTATATTTTGTATCTTATTTTCAGAGTAATTGTATTTTTTTTCTACTCGAGCTATATATTTAGCTATTCTTCGAAAAAGCTGGGATGGAGTTTCGATAACATTGTTATCTTTATCTTTTTTAAGTGCTATCAGTTCCAAAACTTTACGGGCATCTGGTGTTAGTTGTTTATTGCAGATTTTTGTTTTTTGGTCCATAACTCTTATATTGGTATAAATACAAATTACAGCTATACTTATAACAAAAATTAACACTATTCTATATTGGAATAGAACTGGTTATTATTAATCTCAACATAAATTCTAGTAGTTTAGAAATTTCATCTTGGTTAAAGTATGCCATAATCCTATAAGATATTGTTGACACAGGTTTTGGACAATCTTTGACAAATATCTTTTAATTCAAAAGTCTAATTTTATTAGTAGAAGACTCTAGAAGGCTGTATTATTAGCGGATATAGCATATTATAATAAATATAACTTCTTATTTATTTATGATAAACGAAAGTGAATGACATTATGATATAATGTACTATAAGCTTAACTTGTAACTCCCATAGCTAAAAATGCATAATTATCTAGATTTATATAGAAAAGGGGTAAAACATTTAGATACAGACCTTAACGATCTTATTAAGGTTCTAAATAAAGGTGAAAGTATTTGCTTATGTTCTCTACCTAATATGGGGAATAGCAGATTGATAGATTATTTAGCATATACTCTTAGAAATGATAAGAAGTACATTATGATTTATGATTCAGATGGAAGTTTAGATAAAAATACCTTAGAGACTAAAGTCAAAAGATATACTTCTAAGAAGTTTTTAGTACTTCTTCCTAACTTTCTAGAAAAATCGCTATCTTTTAAAAAACTTTTTCAGAAACTAAGTGATAATAAAAAGAATAACTTTTTGTCTGTTATTGATCTTGGATATGAAATTATCAAAGAAAAACAAGGATTTCTTTATAGTGTAAGACCTCTAGCTTATCTAAAAATAAGAAAACCTTTAAATTATTCTCTAACCAAATCAGTTATGTCATCCCGTAGATTTATAAATGGATGGGATATACCACAAGAATTTGAACTAAGGATTTATCAATTATCAGGCGGTATAATTGGTTTGGTAAAATATATTTGTAGTTATTTAGATAAATTCCATAATATAAATAAAATAGATTTAGTACAATATCCTCCGATAAGGGATCAATTAGATAGTTTGAATCTAGCATTTGATATACTAAATACTAGTAATTTAAAGAAATTAGGTCTTATAGACAGAAAAGGAAATATACGAGGAGTACTTCTTCAATATTATATGAATTTTAAAAGTAATACTTACTTTTTATCCTCATCTTTGAAAAAGGTCCTAAATTTATTTTTAAATAAAAAGAATCAGATAGTAACATTAGATGATGTTTATAAAAATCTACACAATGGAGAAGATTTTTCTTTATGGAGTCATTATAAAATTATTTCACGCTTACGTGAAGCTATAAAAGATAAGTTTGAAATTGAAAACGTAAAAGGTAAAGGTTACATTTTGAAAGATAAGTATAATGCCTAATATAGAAACTACACAAGTTGATTCTTTAAAAGGAGTTACTTTTAGAATTCATGGTTGGACACCTTACAAATATCTAGATGCTAGAGACGAAAGGCATCCTGAATTTATTGAGGGAATTAGGATAAGATTTACTGATGTATTTATGGATGAGTTGCTTTTATGTTATTGGAGGATTCAAGATATATTACATTGTAAGGCGGATTTATTTCCAGTTGGAGAATACTTAACTATTGATAATGCAAGGTTGATATTTAGAACTGGACCTGGAGAATGGAATTTTTCTGAAATGGGGAAATGGATTGATGAATTAAGATCAAGGTGGGATAAAGTAAAGCAGGCAACTAGAGGAGGTGTTGTAATCATAGGTCCTGCTGCCTCTGGTAAAACTACAATTTTAGAAATTTTACGAGCGATAGGTCTTAGCGACTGGGCAGTTGGTGAGGAACAAGAGTCACATTTAGCTTGTGTTGCAAGAGAAGGAGTGGAGATTGGTTCTGCTAGTTTTGATGATGAAGAAAGAAGATATAATTCTTTATTACGTTTTGTTGAAGAAAAGGTAAGAGAACGACTCCGAAATAACATCATTCACTCTATATTAGTAAGAAATGGCGTTAATCCGGTAGCTATAGGAGGAATAGTTCAGGTAGTTGTATCTGTTGCTGCTTATGCTGGGATGAGAGAGATTCCTCAAGAATGGATTTGGGCTTTAAAGATGGCACCTTTTACTCCGCAGTACTATTTACTCCCTTTAGTTCCATTAGATGAAAGATTTAAAAGAGCAGCCAGAGATGGAGGACCAGAAGTAGCAAGGAGAGAAGGAGCATTTATGGTAGATGGGGCTTTACGTTGTTTTTATGATGAACTAATTCAAGTACATGTACTAAAGGGAGTTGTGTATATAGATGCTGATACGCCTGGGGGAATATTACATCAACTTCAATCTTTAATCTTTAGTATGCCAGGAAATATAGATGTTCGACAAATTATATATGAATTACGCAAGTTTTTACCTAGTGTAGATCCTGCTATTGTAATATCGCATATAGAGCCAAAGGTTTTAGTATCTTTCATGTCCGAATTAAATCCTGAAAAATTTGATGGTATAATCCTGATTTTAGAAGAAGCACTTCGAAAACTTGAAGGAAAATTATCTCTTTTACAATCTACATTACCAAATCCAGATGTTCAGGAACTATTTAATATAATTAGAAATGGATTATATAATCCTTTCCTTGAATATTTAATTAATAGAGTGTCTACTATGAGGTCTCTTTTGCTTTTATTAATGCAATCTAGGATAAAAGTATAGATAATTTGATATATAAATGAAAAGTTATATTACGATTTCATCGAAACGTCAGCTTTGGAAGGCTGGAGATGAAACAAAAGAATAATAGAAGGAAAAATCTTATACAACAAAACATCGATATTTATACTGGAGTTTTAATTATTTGTTAAGCTATAATTACCTATATTGATATGTTAAAATATATTCATGAAAAAACAATTATGCATGTTACAAAATCAATTACTTAAAGATGACTTTGAAGGTTCGATCAATTCAGATATCTGGTTATTAAAAAGAATATTACCAAGTTCATGGAAAATATCAAAAGAATATGTTCGTGAAGGTATTTCAAGTTTAAAGATAACTCTTCATAAGGGAGATTTGACGGGGATTGGAAATGATGGACATAATACTGAAAGAGCTGAATTTTCTGAAAATTATAAATATTGTATAAAACATGGAACAAATATATGGTATAGTTTTTCAGTATATTTCCCTAGAGATTTTTTGATTATAAATAATAGACTGGTATTTGCACAATGGAAACAAGTTACAGAACATCCTAAATCTCCATTTATTTCACTTAGATATATTAATAACGAACTTTTATTTAAAATCTATGGAAATAACAAGTCCATTAAAAAGTTTAGAAAGAAGGTTGATCTAAGAGGCAAATGGCATGATATTTTAATTAATTATTGTTTAAATAAAGATAAAAACGGATACGCAAAAGTATGGATAGATAATGATTTATTTGCAGATTATAAAGGGGAAATGGGTTATGATTTTCAAAAAGATATTATATATTTTAAATTTGGGCTTTATAGAGACGAATTAGATATACCCCAAACAATTTATTTAGATAAGTTTAGAAGAGGGACAAATCAACAAGAAGTTACTTGTGATTAATGAACTTAATATTATTCTTTATTTCTGTCACACTTATTATCTAATCTTGTTTAATAATATATATTGTTTATATTTTATTAATTTATATAATGCTGAAATTTATTATAAATTTAATAACGTCAATAATAATTATATTAGCATTTCTTTGTAACAGTATATTTTCAAAAATTAACAATAAATCAGAAGATAATTTGTATGAAATAACTATGAATCAGTCTATTCCCTCCTCTATTAGTGATTTCGAGTCCGAAGGCTTTGAATCATTTCCTATTGCAAATACAAAAATATATTTCAATTACAAATCTAATTATGATTATTTAAAAAATTTAACCGAATTTAATAATTTTTCAGAAGAAAATGAATTTAATGAAAAGTTTGAATATATTGGTTGTTCAAGCTATCCAAGTGATTATTTTAATTATTGGTTAAATAACTCAAAACTTAGAAATTCTGTTGATTTATTAAATTCTAATTGTATGCACGGGATAAATTTTCCATATGAACATATTCTGGTAATTAACAAGGAAAGTTTTGAGATACAACATTTTGTTACTGGTATAAGAGGATAATAATGAATATTTTACTATCAAACTGTCTCAAAGGTTCGAAAGAAATTATTTATAAAGTTAATCAGTAATTACCCCTTCTAAACTCATCATTTTCGTATTTATAATTTTTACTCTTATAAATTCTCCAACTTTAGCATCATTATAGTTTTTTAATCTTATTTTTATATCCTTAAAATTGAATAGTTTTCCATATACATAGTATTTCTCATTTTCTTTTTTTATAGTGTCAGTTAAGGCCGTGTGAATTTGTCCTATATACTTTTTATTATTTTCAAACGCATGCATTTTTAGTATTTTTGTTAATTCTTTTTCTCTTCTCTTCTTTTCTTTTAATTTGATATTATCCTCAATTTGTGAAGCGAGTGTTCCATTCCTCTGGCTGTATTTATTTATATAAGCAATATCGAATTTGAGAAGTTTAAATATATTTTTAGTTTTTTGGAAATCACTTTCTGTTTCTTCGGGAAAACCAACAATTATATCAGTAGATAGATTCAGGTTTGGTATTATTTTCTTTAGCTTTTTACATATACTAACAAACTTAGAAATCGTATATTTCCTATTCATTTTATATAGAATCTTGTTGCTTCCTGACTGCATTGCGAGGTTTAGATAAGGTCTTATATGATTTCTAGTTGTTAGTTGTAAGTTCTTGTTTAACATTTCAGTTCCTTTGTTACATGAATAAGCAAAATAATCTACTAATCCTTGAGTAAAATAAAAAGGATGAGATGAAAGGTAACTCAACCAAAAATTACCTTCAATTTTATCTAATTCTCTTAAAAGTTCTAAGAAATTTCTTGGTTTTTGTTTTTTACGATTTTTCCAACTATTAACACTTTGTCCTAAGAGCATTATATCTTTATAACCTTTTGAAACTAATTTTTTTATTTCAGAAATAATTTCTTCAGAGGATCTATCTTTCTCTTCACCTCTTGCATAAGGAACGATGCAGTATGAACAAAACTCGTCGCATCCCGTTGAAATTAGTACATAAGCTTTATATTTTGATGAGTAATCAGGTTTGATTTTCAGATAATTATTAGGATGGGAATATTTTTTTTGACATCTTAGAATTTGAGTCAATTTACAAATATCCTCTATTTTTAAGAATATATCAATATTTAATGCTTTTGATTTTAGTTGATCTAAATACCCCTTTTCTTTTAAAATTGAGATTTTTGTGTTTCTTGATCTTTTGCACATACATCCGGTTAGAATTGTTAATGGTAATTTATACTTTCTTGTACATAGTTTTATATTTCTTTTTAGTTTTAATTTCCGGATATTTTTTTGGAGCCCCCAGATCCTATCTTCAGCTGATTGACGGACTGAACATGTATTAAAAATCAGGATATCAGCTTCTTCTATATCATTTGTTTTTTCAAGTCCAATATTCTTTAATACTGTAGATATCCTTTCACTGTCTGAATAGTTCATCTGACATCCAAATGTTTTTATATAGTATGTTTTTAAAATATTGTTCATATTGTTGTTATTATATTAAACTAAAAGTAAATTGTCAGGTAAGTAATTTAAGAATTAATTTTTCTTCCGTATCTTTTTTTATAAAAAGGTACCTAAAAAATCGTGGGAGAATTAATGTCTGACGGAAAACAATCTTTAGTCATGTTTTCCACTACATAATTCTCCCACACCCCTCTTTTCCCACCCTAATATATATTACATTTTAGTTGCTATTTGAAGGAGAAAGACAGGGGCTTGGGGGTGTTTAATTTGGTGGATATTTTGAATAATTGTTGTTAATAACGTCAGAAGTTTGAACACCTCCAAAACTTTCCCGCCAGACGTCGGGCTGGTTGCTTACTTTTTAGTTATAAAAAGTAAGTATAGAATCCTTTTTTAAAAGGATATACAAATAATAAAATCATTATTTAACTATGAATTTAAAAATAATTTCTAATATCTACTTACAGATAGCTTTTTTTGTTTTTTCTGAAGATATTATATGCAATTCCGAAAGATGCTAGAAGAATAGGAACAGCTAATAAATTAACTGATTTTGTTAAAGTTTTTTGAGATTCAGATATATTTTCTAAAGATCTTGTGATTATATTTTTTGAACGTAATTCTATTAATTCATTAGAATTACTTAACCAATCAACAAGATTCAGAAAGAATGACGGGTTTTGTTCTGACCCTCCTTGAAAATCATCAGTGATAAAATCGCTGTCTGAAATTACAACTATTTTTGCATCTTCTATATCATTTATTCTTGGATAATCAGAAGTTCTTTTATCTACAACTGGAGTAGAATCTTCTCCGCTTATTGTTTCAAGAGCTGGTATTTCTTTGTCTAAAAATAAGCTTGTCTGCTTACCTTCTACAAGATAAGCTAATGTATACTGTTTTTGGTTACCTGTAAAGAAGTCTTGATTTGGATCAACTGATATACTTTCTCCTGTCTGTTCCCATGCCTTTTTAGTAGTTTGAATCAATTTAGTAAATCTTTGGTTGTCATTGGTTTTAGCTTCATTTAATGAATTAGCCCAGAAAAGTACTAATGTATCAAGCTGGCTGAGTGCAGGATTATCTGAATCCAAGTTTTCTTTTTGAGTTAAAATCCAGTACGGATATGTGAATATGTATTGTAAAGGTAAAAATGATTCATCCAAAATTAATGAATTACTAACTTCTATTCCGTAATTTTTTAATAAATCGTTTATATTATTTTCAACTTTTGTCATTGTTGATGATTGATATTCAAGCTGATATTGGTCTGCTAAGAAAACTACTCTTCCTCCAAGCATTATGTATTGGTCGATTTCAAATTTATCTCTTTCAGTAAAATTTGATGTTGGTGCTGCTATTACTAACACTTTAATCTTATTTGGATCTATTGGTATGCCTTCATTTAGCTCTACAGTTTCAACATTAAACTGTGTTCCGAGATATTCAGCGATTTTAGCATATTCTCCATAAATACTTTTTTCCCCATGACCGGTTAAAAATCCTATATTTATTTTATTTTCTTTTGTTAATTTATAAATTCTAGATGTGGTTTCATATTCAAGGTTGTTTATATTACTTTGAGATATCAATTTGATTGATTCGTTTGTGTCTTTATAAGATATAGAAGCTCCTAAAAACCCCTGTGCAATAGCGTATTTATCTTTTGAATATTCCTGGTATTGGACTTCCGGGACTCCTGCAGTCGTTGCTTCCTGTGAAAAATTTTCATCTTTCGGATTTTTTATCTCTAGTTTAATCTTTCCTTTTGAATATCTTTGATACTCTTCATAAAGGTCTTTTACATCTTTTCTAACTTGAATTAAATCAGGAGGAATATTATCAGAAAAAAATACTCTTAAAGTAACAGTTTCAGGAAGCGAAGATATTAAGGTTTTTGTACCATTTGATAATGTATATGTTTTCGTATCAGTTAAATCAAATCTTATAAAGAATTTCTGGGATATTAGATTTATAGATAATAAGATAATAAATAAAACAAATATTTGAGATAAGCTTTTAGATCCGAGATTTACAAAAAATGCTGAAATAGATTTTAAATTTAAAGATAATTTTGGTTTACCAATCCTGACTTTCATTTTATTTACCTCTTTTTATCTTATCAAAGCTTTTATATATAAAATAAAAAAATATTAATATTAACGATAGATAATATAATATATCCCGAGTATCAATTACACCTTTTGCAATGCTTAAGAAATGCGAACCGATCCCAAAGGATTCGAATATTACTCTAATTGAATTTGGAAAATACTGTAAAAACTGAGCTTCTCCAAAGATATATAGTATTAATATAATTACAGAAGAAGCAATAAAGGCTACTATCTGATTATTTGTATTTATAGAAACAAACTGCCCGATAATTATATAACTGGCAGATAGAAAGATAAGCCCGATATACCCTGCGATAATTATTCCATTATCCGGATTTCCAAGGATATTTAAGGTAAGCGGGATTGGGAAAGTTAGTATTAGAGCAAGAATAACAAATATAAGGCAGGATAAAAACTTTGAGATAATTAGTTCGATACTTGAAATAGGAAGTGTCGTTAAAATTTCTAAAGTCTGAGATTTTCTTTCTTCTGCCCAGCTTCTCATAGTGAGTGCTGGAATTACTATTATAAATATCTGTGTGATAAATATAAATATATCCCGCATATCAGCCTGATTTGATACAAACAAACCTTTGATAAAAACAAACCAGATAGATACTGCTAAAAGAAAAGTTATTATAACAATATAAGCAATAGGAGATATGAAATAATCTTTTAATTCTTTTTTTACTAATATTAATATACTTTTCATTTTGTAAGGTCCTTAAATAATTCTTCTAATCCATGTGATTTTGTATGAAGTTCTCTAAGTTTCCATTTGTTTTCCACTATTTTATCAAATAATTTTACTACTGTTTTTTCAGGATAAGTGCAATTTAATTCTACTTTGATAAATTTGTTATTAAATTTTTCTAACTTCCCAAAACCTTTAATTTCTTTGATATCATCTATAACTTTCTTGAATTTAAGAAAAGGCGCATTTGTTTCAATTTCAATAATCGCGTTCTTAAAGTGTTCTTTAACAAGGTCAGCGCTTTTTCCCTCAGCGATGATTTTCCCTTCATTTATAATAATTACTTTATCAGCAATTTTTGTAACTTCAGATAACACATGTGAACTAAAAATAATAGTTTTTTCTTTTGATACGTCTTTTATAAGATTTAATATTTCTTCTTTTTGATTTGGATCGAGCCCTTCAGTCGGTTCGTCTAGAATTAAATAATCAGGATCTCCGATAAGAGCTTTTGCCAATCCCACTCTTTGTTTGTATCCTCTTGATAATGTATCAATTTCTTTTGTAAGAACTTTTGAAAGTCCGCATTTTTTAATGATATCTTTCATATCTTTTTTATTACTTGTATTTTTGAATTTAGAATTAAAACTTAAAAATTCATCAACTCTAAGATTCAGATATAAAGGATTATTTTCGGGTAGATATCCGATTTTTGAAATTATATTTTTATAATTTTGATTTAGGGATTTTTTTTCAAAAGTAATTTTACCTTTATCAGGGTAAAGATAACCTGTAATTATTCTCATTGTAGTAGTTTTACCAGCTCCGTTTGGTCCAAGAAAACCTGTTATTTCTCCTTTGTTTACTTTAAAAGACACTTTATCAAGTGCTATCAAATCATCGTATATTTTTGTTAAATTTGATACTTCTAACATTGCTTAAATATGATATTTTTATGAGGCAGTATTATATAGATAATTAGTTCTCCTTATGATATGAAAAAAATGAAATAAGGTCAAGTGGAAAATATTTTATATAACAAAGTATATATTTCCTCATTTTAAATCAATACTTCGATCCAAACAAAAGATGTAATTATAGAAAGTATTGTAGATAAAATAACTATATCTGAAGCTAGTTTGCTATCTAATTTATATATATCACTAATAATAATTGAAAATATGGCGGACGGCATCGCTGATAAAATTACTGAAACCTGTATAATTGTATTTGCAAAATGAAATATATTGTGTGATAAAAGATAAACTAGGAGTGGAAATATTATTAACTTCACGGATGATATAAAAAGACATATGAAAAATCTCCTAATTTTTAGATTATTTGAAATATATATACCTAATGAAAGTAGACTAAGTCCTGGTGTAGTTTTGCCTAATGTATCCAAAGAGTCCTTTAAAAAATTTGGCAAATGGAAATTTAGCGAAAAACAGAGTATTCCAATTACAGTAGATATAATTAAAGGTTGAGTAAAAATGTTTTTTAGGTATTTACTAATACGGAAATTTTTCTTTGATTCCATATCCAACTCTAACAACAAAAAAGAAAATATATCTGCAATTAATAATGATATAATCAAATATATAACTCCTAAATTTAGATGTTCCATACCAAATAAAGAAGATAATATAGGAAATCCAAAGTATACGGTGTTTCCCACAGTTGATGCATAAAAAATAGCTCCTCTAATCTCTCGGGTGAGTTTTGTAATTCGTAGTAAAAAAAAGACAATTACTATATAAAGAAAATTTAATATAAAATTAAACTTTATAAATGTTGGATATAAAGAAAGTTCTTTGATACTGATATTAGTTATTGTAAGAATTATTAATGAAGGAATAGCTATATTAAATAGAAATTTGTTTATTATATTACACATATCAGAGTTAAAAATCTTTAAGCGTCCAGATAAAACTCCGATTGAAATAATTAAAAATAGTGATAAATAGATTGATAAATGATTCATATTATATTCAGATACTTAATTATATTAATGTAATTTATTAAGTATCGTTATTTACTAACAATGGGAATTAATAAAAGATGAAAAACATTATATCATTTATATATAAGAAGTATAACTTTATGATTTTATAAATTTGACTAGAGGTACAGCTTTCTGCCATAAATAATTAAAAATAGATTTCTGCACTTTGGCTATTTCAGGATTTTCAATTTCAACTCCTATAATTTCATCTTTATTCCAGAAGCTTACTGCATAAATATTATTATAAATATAAGTATCGCCTGAAACATAAAAATCTTTTTGGGGAATAATTCTAACGTGGTCATATTTCTGTTGATGAATTCCCGCTAAAGCTTTCTTAATTTTAGGGACAAATATTTTATTTGTAATAACTTTATCTATTAAATTTCTTTTTTTAAATTCAAATGCATATTTATCGTTGAATTTTTCTCCTATTATTTCTTTACGACCATAAACTGAATAACCGATTATTTCCTTTTCAGCTTCAAGAGAATTCCAGACTATTTGGCGAGTCCCCTCTTTCCCTTTGAAATATCTCACCTGAGTTAGAGGAACTTTTTTAGGTGTAAATTTGATTAAAGATATTAAGTTATTTACTGTTGTTTTAGTATTTTCTAACTCTTCTTTTTTATCAATAATAATATGTTCTAACGAATTAATATTTGCTGGGTGAACTTTTCTACCATTTTGATCAATTATCCATTCAATTAATTTTTTATTTGCTAAATCCTCGCATATTCTATAAACAGTTGTCCTTGGAATATTAGTTGTTTTGCTGATTGCAGTTATTGAACAGATACTTTTTGTTAGTATGAATTGATAAATAGAAATTTCTTTTTCAGAAAGTCCGAGTTTTATTAAATTGTTTTGCATGTCTGAATAGTCCACCATATTGGACACTATTTTAACATAAATTAGTTTATATTGTAAAATAGCAATTGTTTAAGATTTTTGTTAATATTTTAATATCATTTATTAATTTTAAGATATGTATAAATTAAAAGATATTCAATTACTTATAGAAAAAGCGGCTTCAAAATTTGTTGCAAAAGATGAAGCAGGATATTTTGCAGAGAAACAAATCGATAACTTTATAAAAAAATTCCCTCGTATAAATGGTTTAGATGAAGCTATAAAAGATTTAGAAAATTGGAATATAAGAAAATCTCATAATATTAATGTTGTAATTGACAAGAATGCTTCAATGATAATAGATTTTAATACTTTAGCACCGTCATTAAAATTAAAATATATTCATGATAATTTGGAAAAGAAAGCCAAGAAAAATGGTATTGCTTTTGTAGGTATAAAAAATTCCGGCGGTATTCATTCATTAAATTTATGGACAGACTCACTAGCTCTAAGAGATTTATTATCAATATGTTTTTTTAATGGTGGACGAGGTGCTGTTGTACCTTATGGTGGTACGATAGGATTACTTGGAACAAATCCTATGTCTTATTCTATACCTTCGAATAAGAAGCCTGTTATTGCTGATTTTGCAACATCTGAGATACCTTATTTCGAGATAATCGAAGCGAAAAAAGAAAATAAATTATTAAAACAAAAATCTGCTGTAGATGATAATGGCGAAATAACAAGGGATCCCGATAAAGCTCTAAAAGATAATGGTGTATCTAATCTTTTACCTTTAGGAGGTGGGATTAAAGGCTATTTACTTGTTTATTTAGTTGAAGTTTTGACAGGATCTTTAATTGGGTGCCCACTAAGTACAGAAATGAGCAATGATTATATACCTGAAGAACATGGAGGATTAATTATTGCCTTTGATATTGAATCTTTTAATAAGATTAAAAAGTTTAAAAATTCAGTCAGTGAAATGAATGATATTATAAGGAAACAAAAGGCAAGAAAGGATATAAAGAAAGTAAAAATTCCAGGAGATAATAGCTATAAACGAGCAGAATTAATACGTAAAAAAGGTGTTATAGAATTAAATACGGATATAATTAATAGGTTAAGAATTCTAGCAAAATAAATATACTAGATGTAATTTAAGAAACAAAATGATGAAAATAGGTCTGATTACCTACCTTGACGATCCAGAGCTTTCAGAAAGCGATAAGCTGCTTATTGAACCTCTTAAAAGATTAGGTTTTGAAGTACTAAATACAGCTTGGGATGATAGTAAAATTAAATGGAAAAACTTTCGATGCTTAGTTCTTAGATCATGCTGGAATTACCATAAAAAGTATAAGAAATTTACCCGATGGCTTGATTATATTGAAAAGAATAATATAAGATTATTCAATCCAGTATCTATTATAAAATGGAATTCGAATAAGAAATATTTGGTAGATTTGGGGAAGAAAGGAATTCATATAGTTCCTACAATTTACATAAAGAGTAAATCTAAGATAAAGATAGGAAGGTTATTAAAAGAAAATAATTTAAGTAATGTAATTGTTGTTAAACCAGCAATTGGTGCATCTGCGTATAAGATCTTCAAATTCCATATAGATAAAATAAACAGATATTTACCGAAAATAATAGAATTGATTGATAAATTTGATGTTATTATACAGCCTTTTATGAAAGAGATTTTTAAAGGTGAATATTCTTCTATTATAATTGGAGGTATTTATAGTCATACGGTATTAAAAGTACCAAAAAAAGGGGATTATAGATCTAATTATCACTTTGGTGCTAACGAAAAAAAAATAGAATTAAACACAAATGATATTAAAGAAATTATGAGTATCTACGATTCGATAACAAGAAAATCATTACTTTATGCTAGAATTGATTTTATAAAACAAGATAAAGCTATTTTTCTAATGGAGGCAGAACTTATAGAACCTCATTTATTTTTTGATATGAATAAGAAATCAGCGAATCTTTTCGCTACTTCTTTATTGAAAATGTTAAAGAATATATCTGAGGAATAAAGAAATTCCTGAAGAAAAATAAAAATTGACTATTTAGGACATGTTGCATTACTTTCAGTTAGTTTTTTTCTAAAACTGATAAGTACACCTATACCACCTAATCCAATTAATGCTCCGCTTATGATAAATATATAAAATCTTAAATCTTTTGATGTTTTTTTCTCTAGTTGTTCTATATCACCGTCATAATCTTCAGTATAAGATTTTTCTATTATACATGTTTCAATGTTCCCTTCTTCAGTTTGTTCATATTCTATCTTGCTTGGCTGAATATCATAATTTTTTATTAATGAATAAGAAATGTATCCAAAAGGTATGATTACAATTAAAAAGAATATTATTAAAGCAATTTTCCAGTTAAATCTAAACGAGCTGACATTACCAGACGGTTTTTCTTTAGATAATTTGTTCTCTATTTTTGCCCACGTCATAGATTTGTCTTCTTTTGAAGGCTTTAAATTATCTTTGTATTTTTTAAAAGCATTTTCTAGCATCTTATTTTATATAATTTATAAACTATAACTTTGGCTTTTTTAATTGCTCTATTTTGAATAACTTTTATATTATTTTCAGATTTATTTAGAATCTCTGCTGCTTCTTTTATTTTAAGCCCAGATAAGAATCTAAGTCTTAAAACTTCTTCATAAATTTTCGGAAGTCGTCTTAAAATGTTTTCCATTTTCAAGATTAATTTATTAGATTTATTTGAACTTTTTCTTGATGTATTTCCTAAATTAATTCTATCTAAATCAAAGTCAGATAACGGGATAGTTTTTTCCCGGCTGTAGTATTTTATGAGTTTATTTTTTACTATTCTAAAGAGATATGATTTTACTGCTTTAGGATATTTTACAAATTTTATGTTCTCATACAAGGAAATAAAGCTGTCAGATACAATATCTGAAGCTTGCTCCCGATCTTTTATCCTAGAAAGTACATAAAGCCATATTAATTTAAAATATTCATTATATATTATTTCAAAGCTTTTATTGTCTCCTAAGATAGCTTTTTTTAAGATATCTTCGCTTATCATTCGTTTATATATAAAGATATTTGCAGTTACAGTAAATTGAGTTTCATAAATTTATATCTTTTATTTATTATTAAAATTCCTAAAAATAGAAAACTAATTATAGAGGTGATATTACTTATAAGTTCTATTTTTGTAGTTTCATATTTTAAGGTAATATAATCTTTTATAGGGATTATCATTAGATTTGGTGATGTACGGTAAATATTTACTTTATTTCCTGATTCATCATAAGCTTGCCATTTCGGGAAAAAACTTAATTTTAATAAGTAATAGGCTTTTTCGCTAGAATTTTTACTTATATATATTTCCTTATAATTATTTCTAAATTCAACTTTCGGTCTATCTATAAAAGCTGAACTTTTAAAATCAGGAATTTCTTTATCTGTATAAAGAATTGTTTCATCACTAAACCACCACTTTTCAATTTCCTTATTCCAGTTCGATGATATTATTTTTGGTTTCTCATTTATTTTCTCAATTATACTACTGTTTCTCGATGGCTCATATAAACATAAATTTATATCGCGTTTTACAATTCCTTCATCTTTTGTATTTGTATTGAAAGAAGATATTTTTTTTATCAAATTACATGTTTCAGGATATTTTTTATCAATAACAAACATATATTTAACCCATAGAAGATTTGATAGATAATTAGTTTTTTCTTCTGATAGCTTTTTGTTTTCAATATAATAGGAATCGAGTTCTTCCCAATTAAAAATATCAGTATTCATATTTTTAGAGAGAGATTGAAAGTATGGTGCAAGGTAGCTTGATTCTTTAAGCAAACCGTCAACTGCAAATTGAGTAGGATTTTGCATTAAAGCTTTATCAATTACAGCCCTTGATTGGTCCAATATATCTGTAACCTTGTATCCTCGAATAACTCTTCCAGTCCATTCTATTTTTGGAATTAATTTAACCTCCTCTACTCCGTAAGGATTTAACCTTATTTTTATAAGAATTAAAAAAGCAAGGATAAGTAAAGTAAGCATCATTGCTATATGTATTTGTTTTTGAAAGTATTTTATTATTATTAATTTATTAGCAAATTTAATAAATAATGGATGGAAATTTTGAATTAGGAATGTTAAACAAATTGTAATTAGTACTAAAGAGTAAATTTGAAGTCTATAAGGATGAATTGGTGGAAGCGATATTTTTGTTGAACTTCTGTTTATATAAGCATCAAATAAAGAAACACATGAGAAAAAAAACGCACAAGTTAGAATGTTAATAAAAAACTTGAAATTACTATTAGTTTTATATTTAGACAACACTAAGACTATCAGGATTGCACTTGCGAAAAAACTAAATGCGGAAAATATGAAATTGCTCTTGAAACTGTAACCAGTTGCTGTATATTTGTAAAAAGATATATATGGAATAGTCCAAAAACTTGTTAAGAGGATAGTTAAAACAATTATCTTTATAACATGAATAAAGATTTTTTTACTTTTTAAATTCAGAATAAAAAAGATTAAAACTATAAATAATGCTATAAATACAGTAACTAGATTTGTAAGTAGAATTAAAGATAAAATAACTGAAACTATTAGGAAGTTGTTTTTTTTACTGAAAAGAAGTTTTAAATATAAGAAAAATAATGGAACTGTAACAAAATTTGGAGATAGTCCGTAATCAAAAAGTCCGTCAAAATTGAATCCTAAATACCCAGGTAAAGTTATTAATGAAAATAGTATCAAAAGAGTGTTCAGGATTGACCATAATTTTTGTTTGTAAATTAATAAGCTGAATTCATAAATTATATATGGAGTGAAAAGGACGGCTATCGAAATAACCAATTTATATGCAACGGTTATGTTGAATATAGTAGATAAAATTGCAACAATATAATGAAATAGTGGGGGGTAAAATACACCCTGTGGAATTCCTCCAAAAAAATAGGGATTCCATCCTTTCAAGTTGGGGAGCGCATATTCTTTTATAAACCAAGAAAGAGATAGAAGCCCTGGATGGTCAAATTTATCTAGAGTATTATATAAAAAGAATGGTAAAACAAGAAAGATGAAAATCGAAATTGTCAAAAAGAATATGATTAATTCACTCCAGTAATTTATACAAAACTTTTTTATACTTTTAAATTTTTTATTTCCTTGTATTTTACTTAACATATTTTATTAACTTTTCTTGAATATTAAACATTTTTTCTTTAGATTCTCTAAAAGGTTTCTTATGGTCAAATCCGAGTAAATGAAGTATCCCGTGAATGATTATTCTTTTAAGTTCATTATTATATTTATCATTATACAATTTTGCATTAACTTTTATAATACTTGGGCAGATATAAACATCTCCTAAATTCTGCGTATTTTTCGTTGGATTATTTATTGAAATAACATCAGTAGGAACATTTATTTTAAATAAATGTTTGTTTAATAAAGTTATATCTTTTTTAGATTTTATAATTAGGTTTATCTTACTTCCTTTTTTCAGGTTAAATTTTATAATTTTAGTCGTATTATCAATTGCGTTGGCTATTTCTTCTGTTAGATTTGATAGTATGTATTCTTTTGTATCATTAAAAAGAGTTATTTTCAAGAGAAATTCTAGAAATAATTAGTATTTGCAAAATTAATAAATGTATTAATGCTATGAGAAAACCGGAATAAATTTTTAATAGATAATTTCTGATTTTCAATACGATAATTATATAGAAGAGTGAATTTTATTAAAAGTATATAAATATGATATAATTATAATATGAAAAAAATAATATATAAGAAAAACATATATGCTGAAAGCTGTAAGGGGGCAAGAGATTGCGCATGCGATTGTATCTGCGCATGTGCTTGCAATGAAACCGAGTTAAGGAAAATAAAAAAAATGGTATTTAAAAATTACTTTCTAAGAAAATAATTTATTCATTATATTTTAATCTTATACGAAGAAAGTATTTAAAATTAATAAGATATAACGAATTATTTACAAGCGGTTTTTAAATAACACAATTAATTAATTTTCCAATGCTTTATAAAGTTCAAGATTTGTATTTTCAGAAACTAAACGATTGCTATTGGGCAGTTGCTAATCCATATTCTTCATATACAATATCAGCAATTTCTAACGAAACAAAAAAGATACTTGATTACTTTAAGTATGGTAAAGTAAGTAAAGATCTATATAGTAAGTTTAGTTATTTGAGTAAGAGTTATATTAATGATACTGTAAAGAAATTGATTCAAGCAGATTTCCTTTCTAATATAAAGAATCCTGAAGTAATTTTTAAAGAAAGTAAAAGTATAGATTTATGGATTCATGTTACAAGTGAATGTAATTTAAGATGTAGATATTGCTATCTTGAAAAAAGTTTAGAAGATATGTCAACTAGAACTTTTAAAAACATGTTAAATTCTATTTTTAGGGTCTATAAAAAATATGATATAAAAGCTATTAAATTTAAGTTTTCAGGTGGTGAAGCACTATTAAAATCCGAAAAGATAAAAGAATTTTATTATTTAATAAATAAAAAATTCAATAAATACAAAGTAGATTTGAGTTATGTTGTTTTAAGTAATGGGACGATTATGTCATCAGATATGATTGAATGGTTAAAGAAAAGAAAGTTTTCAGTAATGATATCTCTTGACGGATTAGGTAAATATCAGGATATTCAAAGGATTTATCCTGATGGAAGTGGTTCATTTAAAGCGGTTCTAAAAACAGTAAAAAAACTTAGGAGAAATAAGATATCTTTTAATATTTCCACAACTCTTTCACATGAGAATATAAAAGGATTACCATCTCTGGTTGAATTTTTTCTTAAAGAAAAAATTTTCTTTAATTTAAATCTTTATAGAGAGAATGAATGTTCGATATCAGATAAAAAATTATTATTTAATAATGATGAGATGATTTTTTATTTAAAAAAGACGTTTAGAATCATTAGAAAACACTTACCCCAAAAAGATTTCTTAGAAGTATTAACTGATAGAGCAAACTTTAAAAATATTCATAATAGAACATGCGGTGTTGGAGTAAACTATTTAGTATTTGATGTTAAGGGTAAAATAGCTAAATGTCCAATGGATATGGGAAATATAATATCAAATTCTAAAAGTAAAGATATTCTTAAAGATATAAGAACAGATAAAAAAGGGATACAAAATTTAGTTGTAGATAAAAAAATAGGATGTAAAGATTGTAAATGGAAATATTTTTGCTGCGGAGGATGTCCTCTGATTACTTATAAAATAAAAGGTCGATATGATGCAAAGTCTCCCAATTGTAAAATTTATAAAGCTATTTTTCCTGAAATTATAAAATTAGAAGGATTAAGGCTTCTAAAATATGGTGGATAATTTAGTCATAAAGTATATACCCTTTTCCCCGTTGGGTGTGGATTAAGTTATTTATAATTCCATTTTGCTTCAACTTTTTTCGAATTCGTTCAATTAGCTTAGCAATTGCATATAAAGAAAATTTTTCGCAGACGTTATCTTTCCAAATTACATCTGCTATTTCATCAAAGGTAACTATATCATTTCTTTTATTTATAAGTTTCGTTAATATTTCTTTTTCTTTTTTTGTTAAATAATTAATATTATTTATAGATTTTAATTTACTTTTAATTGGATAACCTAATTCTTTTAAATACTTCACACTTTCTAGAACTAAATTACCCGAAAAATTTATTTCTAAGATATCCAGAAAACCAGTCTTAATCGTCATAATGTCTCTAAATTCTTTTTTATTTGCAATTTTCTGAGCAAGTTTCTGTTTTTCTCGCCATTTATTTACATCTAACATATTTTTATCCCCAAAACCTACGTAATTAGGGAAATAATATTTATGCGTGAAAGCAGTTATTGCTAATCTAAAAATTGCCTCAATACTTCTATCAATTCTTGGAAATATTAAAACTTTATTTTTATAGTTAGATATATTGTATGAACCTACTGTACCAAATAAACTCATATGAACTTCTAAAGTGTTATACTTAAACTCAGGAAAATTTTTTATCAATGCCTTATAAAATTTTATTTCATTTTTTTTCCATTTATTTTTAAATAATTCATATCTATATTTATACTTCATATTCTGAATATTGATAATATCACCTATATCACTTATGATATTTTTTGATATTTTTCTAATATCAGAACGTTTATCACATTTTCTAAAATGCTTTATAAATGTATCTACTTTGGGAAAATAAACTACTCTATCCTTGAATTTATTTGGGATAAAATTCAAAATGTACATCCTAATTTCCTGATAAAAACCGTCAAATATATGTTCAGCGTTAAAAATAAACCTATTAAATTGATCTTTTTTATTGAATACCCAGACTGTTTTCATTTATTTTAAAATAGATTGGAAATATATCATAATTATATCATTATGAAAGATGATAAGCTAGATTTGTATTGTTAATATTGATTTATATTAGCTATTGAGTACTTTTTTTAACCATTGACCTGTATAACTTTTCTTGATGTTTACGATTTCTTCTGGAGTTCCTTCTGCTATTATATAACCTCCCTTATCTCCACCTTCAGGACCAAGATCTATGATCCAATCTGCTGTTTTTATCACATCTAAATTATGCTCAATTATCAAAACAGTATTCCCTTTTGAAACTAATGAATGCAGAACAATTAATAATTTCTCTATATCATAAAAATGAAGTCCTGTTGTAGGCTCGTCTAATATATATACGGTTTTTCCTGTTGATCTTTTTGAAAGTTCTGTTGCTAGTTTAACTCTTTGAGCTTCACCGCCTGATAAAGTAGTAGCGCTTTGTCCCAGTCTAATGTATCCGAGACCTACTTCCTGTAAAGTTTTTAGTTTATAAGATATTTTGGAGATATTACTGAAGAAATCTACAGCTTGATCAACAGTCATATCAAGTACTTCAGCTATGTTTTTACCTTTATAATCAATTTGAAGAGTTTCCCTGTTGTATCTTTGACCATTGCAGACTTCGCAGGGTACATAAACATCTGGAAGAAACTGCATCTCTATCCGAATTAAACCATCACCTTGGCAGTTTTCACATCTTCCTCTTCTTACATTGAAACTAAATCTACCCATTTTGTAACCTCTTGTTTTAGATTCTCTTGTTTTAGCAAATATTTCTCTTATAGCCATAAAAACTTGAGTATAAGTAGCAGGATTTGACCTTGGGGTTCTGCCAATTGGAGACTGATCTATATTTACAACTTTATCGATATTATCTAAACCTTCAACTGCTTCATATTTACCGGGTATTAATTTGGATTTATATATTGATCTGGCTAAAGCGGGGTATAAAGTTTCATTTAATAATGAAGATTTCCCGCTTCCAGATACACCTGTTATGCAGACAAATTTCCCTAAAGGTATATTTGCATCAATACTTTTTAAGTTATGATGAGATACTTTGGTAATTGTTAAAAATTTGTCATCTTTTGCTTGATTATCAATTCTGTTTGAATAATTATTGAAATGATTTATCTTTTTAGCTTTTTCTAATATATTACTTTTTAGAATTTTCCTTTTTTTGGATAAATAAGCTCCGGTAATCGATCGCTTGCAGTTTATTATATCTTTTATACTTCCTACAGCAACTACTTTGCCTCCATGTTCACCTGCATAAGGACCTATATCAACAATATAGTCGCATTGGCGGATTGTTGCTTCATCATGTTCAACAACAAGAACAGTATTACCTAGGTTAGTTAAACTTTTTAGTGTGTCTATTAACTTTTGGTTGTCTCTTTGATGCAGCCCAATAGACGGCTCGTCTAAAACATATAACACTCCTGAAAGGCCTGTCCCAATTTGGCTTGCAAGCCTTATCCTTTGAGCCTCACCTCCAGATAAAGTTCTTGCAGTGCGATTTAATGTTAAATAATCCAATCCTACAGATATTAAGAAATTTAATCTTGCTTCAATTTCTTTCAATATCTGCCTGCTAATTAGTCTTTCTTGGTCTGTTAAATCATCATCTCCTCCTTTACCTTTCTTTAATCCGATAATCCATCTAAGATTATCTTTTATTGAAAGTGTTGTTACTTCATAGATGTTTTTATTCTTTATAGTTACAGCTAAGGCTTCAGGTTTCAGTTTTTTCCCATTACATTTATGACATGGAAGTTCTCTCATATACTGTTCTATTTCTCTTCTTATATAGTCTGATTCAGTTTGATTGAATCTTCTTTCTAAATTTGGAATTACACCTTCGTATCTTGCGTTAAAATATCCAAGAGTATTACCTATTTGGTCTATATGACGTACTTTAAATCTCTGTCCTTTGACACCATACAAGACAATATCAAGAAACTTTTTATTTAACTTTCCAAGAGGAGTTCGCAAGGAGAATCCAAAATGATCTGCAACCGAAGAAAGAAGTCTCATATTCCAACTATTGAGGTTATCAGCCATACGACTAAGCGGGTAGATACCACCTTCTGTTATAGTAAGTCTAGGATTGTAAATCAAATCAGGATCAATTTTTTTAATTATTCCTAACCCGCTGCAAGTTGGACAAGCTCCGTATGGGGAGTTAAATGAAAAAGTATGTGGCTCAATTTCTTCAAAAGAAATGTCACATTTCGGACATGAAAATTTTTCTGAGTATAAAATATTTTTATTTTCATCAACTTTATTTAAAATCATTTCTCCTTCTCCGAGATTTAGAGAAGTTTCTACAGAATCTGTAAGTCTTTTAATAAAATCTTTTTTTGATTTTAACTTTCGTTCAATAATCAATCTGTCAATTACAACTTCAATATTATGGACTTTATATCTATCAAGATGGATATTCTCTTCTAAATTTATTATTTCATTATCGACTCTAACTCGGACGTATCCTTTTGACAATAATCTTTGAAATAATTCTTCATAAGTTCCTTTTCTTTTTTTTATTATAGGAGCAAGAAGCATTACTTTTCCTTCTTTTTTTAGAATTGAATCGACCATATCCTGAACACTCTGCGCTTTTATACTTCTTCTGCATTTTGGACAATGTGGGTGTCCTGCTCTTGCGAAAAGAAGTCTTAGATAATCATAAATTTCTGTGATTGTACCTACGGTTGATCTTGGATTATGTCCTGCAGATTTTTGGTCTATAGATATAGCAGGTGATAATCCTTCGATATAATCAACATCAGGCTTTTTCATTATTCCAAGAAATTGTCTGGCATAAGCTGAAAGAGATTCAACATAACGTCTCTGTCCTTCTGCATAAATCGTATCAAAAGCAAGTGAGGATTTTCCTGAACCTGATATTCCAGTTAAAACAACAAATTTATTTTTAGGAATCGTAACGTTAATATTTTTTAAATTATGTTCACGAGCTCCTTTTATAATTAAGTATTTATTATTTTCGTTTGTTTTTAAAGTATTTCTTGACATTAGAAAATAAAATCATAAAGGTTATTATAACATAAAACACATCTCAATTTATACTCATTGCTTTCAAATTTTGCATTAAATCCAATTTTTAAGTAATATATTAAAAATAACCTATTATTTTCAACAAAATATGAATGAAAATATATTAAATAATTCAAATAATACCACTAATAATATTAATCCTAATGTAGATAAAGAGCCCCAAAGATATTCTAATATGGCAAGGACAAGAAGAAGTTTAAATTCACCAAACAAATCAAACACCATAACGTTTATTGTGGTTATAGCTTTGTTGGGAATATCAGTTTTTGGATTTATATTGCTTTCTAGGAGTAATAAAAATGAGGATGAAGATACAGAAAATTATGATAATACTCCTGAAAGCAGTCAGACAAGTATTTTAACTACTACTTCAACAACTCAAACAAACGATGATGAAGAAACAGAAAATGAAAATATAGATGTTACTGAAAAAAGTGATGATAATGATGCAGAAGAATCACCTAGTGATGAAGATTTTAAAAAAGATAATCAGACAATCGGAAGTGAAAGTGTAACTGAAGTTAAAATTACTGAATTTAAACAGGAGGGTTTTGAGAATTTTATAAGAATTATTTTTACTGTAGACAGTAAATCGGAATTTCCTTATACAACAGCCTCTCTTGTAACTGGCTCGAATTTGATATCATTGAAAATTAAAGGTATATCTGAAGATAAATCAGGTATAACAAGAGGAACTGGATCTGATGTTACTGGTTCAGTTGTTTCAACGATATTTCATGAGGTTACAAGTGAAGCTGGTCTTTCATGGTATAAGATTGGTGTTAAAGTTGAAACGTCTTTTTACCTTCATACAATGGATAATCCAAAGAGAATTGTATTAGATGTTAAAGAGCAGACTGTTGAGAATGGGAATGGGACAGAATTTAATTTTTCTAAAGAAGCTCAAACAATTACAGGAGATGCAAGCGGAAATGTTATATCTGTTGTCAGACTTTCACATTCTGATCAACCTAGTGAAGGAATTTTCAGAATTATTTTAGGACTTGGTACAATTGGTACAGGATCTATTCCAAATGTAAATGCTTCTATTGTTGATTATACAGGGGGAAAAGCTATAAAACTTGAAATCAGCAATTTGTATTCAGATTTTGCATCACAAGGTAATTATAACCAAACTTATGGCAATAGAGCTGTTTCTGGCATGGAAGGAAGTTATTCTTCGAACACTTCAACTTATTATATAAGACTTACTTCTGAGAGAGAATACAAATTATACTACAGGAAAGCTCCTGCGCAGATTATAGTTGATGTGAAAAGTTGACTGTTTTATATAATATAAGTATATAATACTTGATTATATTATTATGCCTCATGTATAATTAATTTCAAAATTTTATATTAATTTTAGAATATTGTATGGAATTAACATCTGAAATTAAAGGTGTAGATGCAGGTTATGAAGATAATATGTTTTTTGGATTAATCGGTTTAACTAAATTAGAACCTGGTTATGCTACCAGATGGACGAGACCTTTTGGAAGAGTAAAACATTAACATACCTTAGAAATTCATCATATATCATCAGATTGTCAAGATAGTTTTATAATTTTTACTCCAGGTGGTAGATATACTGTAGATGTGCCGACATTAGAAGGAAATTTTTATAGAGTTACTTTTGAAGGGGATATTTTTGTAT
>Ga0315294_10000233_pt1 | contig 60436 bp, 38 predicted proteins | sample YL17G13_40_MG_FD_203626 | JGI IMG/M metagenome (GOLD analysis project Ga0315294, IMG submission 203626) | Sediment microbial communities from Yellowstone Lake, YNP, Wyoming, USA - YL17G13_40 | ecosystem: Environmental > Aquatic > Freshwater > Lake > Sediment | place: USA: Wyoming | collected... | reverse complement strand
CTTCCGTCAAAGCCGCAGAAAAACTTCCCGTCATGGATAGGCATCCCCTCGAAAAAAAGAAAGACATCGCCAAAAAAATCGATGACGATGTCGATCGCCTCCTGAAAGACGCCCTCGCCGATTTCGGGCTGGGCTCCGAGAAAAAGAAGCCGGCCATGTCCGTGACCGAACTGGCACGAATGTCGATCAAAGAGACGCCCGTTAAAGAGATGCCCGTCAAAGAAGCGCCTCACAAAGAAATGCCTGTTAAGGAGCCCCCGTTCAAGGAACCGGTCGTCAAAGAGCCCGTCTTCAAAGAACCTGCCGTCAAAGAGCCTGTCGCCAAAGAACCGATGTTCAAAGAACCGGATGTCCAAGAGCCGGTCAACCACGAGCCCCCCGTGGCGGAATGGAAGCCCGCCGAATTCAAGGAAGATGCCAAATTCCGCAAGGTTGAATCCCACAAGAAAACGGCGCCGAAAAGTCTCTGGGACCCCTTTGTCGAATTTTACCCGGACAAGAAAAGAGCATTCTCTCCGCGGATGATCGGCATTGCCGCGGGCGTTCTCATCATCAGCAGCTTGGCTTTTTACTTCCTCAGGCCTCACAAAAATCCTGGGCAGTCCGATCTGTCGGGAAAGCCGCAAGCTTCGGAGTCCATCCTGGAAAACAAGGAAGCCCAAAGCACGCTGACATCTCAACAGCTCCTGAACACCATTGAAAAGATGGGCCAGACGCAGGATCAGCCAAAAACCGCCGTCCCCCAAGACAAGCAGACGGCTCCGCCTCCCGACAACCCCGTGGTGGAAAACCCTCGCCCGGAAGACCTGAAACCCATCCCGCCGACACAGAACACTACGCTCCAAGGGCAGATCCCCGTTCCCAACCAAGCCGGCGAGGCCAAAACGGAGGGACAAGACCAGACGGCGGCCGGCCAAGTCCAGAATCCGAATCCTGAGGCAAAGCAGAAAGAGCAAGCGGCGGCCGCCAACGAGGCGAATGCCAAAGCCAGCTTGGGCGACCTCGTCCCCCTGGACAAGGTGGACAGCCAACCCCTCATCATCAGGAGAATCGAACCCTCTTATCCGCCGTACGCCCAGACGCTTAAGGTGGAGGGCCAGGTCACGGTGAACGCCCTGATTTCCGAATATGGAGACGTCCTCCAGGTGAACGTGACCCGAGGCATCGCGGGAAATTTCGGGTTCGAAAAAGCCGCCGAAAATGCCGTCAAGCAGTGGAAATTCAAACCCGCCCAAAAGGACGGAGTGAATGTCAGAGTCTGGAAGCCCTTTACGATCGGCTTCAAGCTAAAAAAATGAAGGAGGGAGTTCCCTTAAGGAGTGAACCATGCCATTAAGAAGAGACCAAGAAGATCTCTACAGAAAAACCATGGACGAAGTCAAAAAGCAGATCGATGACATCGATGGCCAAATCGAGACGGAGATTCAGAAAGTCCGCGAACGGCTCGCCGACTTCCAGCAGTCAAAAAAATCCCTTCAGCAGGTCTATAAAGGGATGGCCAAGCTCCTCGGCCTGGATTCCGAGCTAGATGACGAAGAGGCCGAGGCCGCGTCTTCGGCCATGCCGAAAATGTAGGCCGTCTCTCTGAATCTCTGGACCTGACCACCCCTTCATTTTCTCCGCCTTTTTAAAGCGTTTCGCTCCATCGTTCGCCTTTTTTCCCTAGATTGACAGATCCTCATAGCGGGCGTTATAGTTCGCTTGAGATGAGCGATTTTTCTCGCCGAGGCGCGACTTTCCGGCTGTTCGCGGCCCTGGCGCTCTACGTATCGGCGGTTTTTCCCCACGCCCAGGCAGATCCGGCGCAGGAGATACGCCGCAGCGAAACGCTCGCTCCGGGAATCGAGCACCTGGAAATCCGTCGGGGCGACCTCACCGATGATCCCGAACATGACCGCTGGATCATTCATGTCCTTCTTCTTGACCCGAGGCGTTCGCGGCTGGTGTTGGCCCGGGCCATGGATGAAGTCGTCGGCGCTGAAACGACCTCTTCGCTCGCGGCGCGGCATGGCGCGTTGGCGGCCGTCAACGGCGGCTACTTCCGCACCACGGGCACCTATCGCGGCGAGCCGACGGGTCTGTTGGTGATGGAAAGGAAGGTTTTAAGCGAGCCGCTCGGCCGCCGCACGGCGCTGGCCATTTCCAACGCGGGCGAGCGCACACGCCTCGCTTCGGCCCGCTTCGAGGTCAAGGCCGAAGTCCTCGTGGAAGGGCAAAAGACATATCCAGTCAGCGGTTTCAATCGTCCCCGCGAGGAGAACGAGCTAATCGTGTTCACGCCGGAATTCCACCGCACCACGCTCACCGGCCCCGACGGCTTGGAAGCAGTCATTGAGGGGGGGCGCATCGTAACCGTGAGCGACGGAGCGGGCAGCCAGCCGATCCCCCGCGGAGGCTACGTTCTATCAGCCGACGGCGCCGCTCGGCACTGGGCGCGAGATCACCTCCGGGCCGGAACGCGCATCGAGATCCGAAACGAGATCAGGGCCGATCCCCCTCTCCCCTTCGCTGCCGATTTCATCATCGGAGCCGGACCTCGGCTGGTGAAGGATGGCCAAGCCGCAGCCGAATCCGAGCAATTCTCCGCCGATTTCAGCCTCAAGCGTCATCCGCGTACGGCCGCCGGGATCCGGGGCGACGGCATTCTTATGCTTGTCACGGTCGACGGCCGGCAGCCCAAGAAGAGTGTCGGGATGACTATCGAAGAGCTGGCTGTCCTGATGACCGGGCTCGGCTGTGTCGAAGCCATCAATCTCGACGGCGGCGGCTCGACGACGATGGTCATCAACGGCCGGGTGGTGAACAATCCATCCGATGCTACCGGCGAGCGGCCAATCAGCGACGCCCTGCTCGTTTTTCCAAGAAAATAAAAAAAATTATCTATACTAGAATTGCCCCACTTGGAAATTGACTTCATTTTTCGGCTGTGCTATAAAAATTCTACGCTGATTTGAGTTTTCGTTTGAAGAAAGATAGGGCGACTTGAAGAAGGGAAAAAGAAAAAGCCAGCTTTCCAAATCATATTAAATTAAGCCTATGTTTTCGCTTGGCGATAAAATAAAACAGTACGAGATTATCCGTCTTATCGGGAAAGGCGGAATGGGCGAGGTTTATCTCGCCCACGACTCGATCCTTGACCGAAGAATCGCCCTTAAATTCCTTCCTGATGAGCTCGAAAGCGATCCCCAGATCAAGGACCGATTCCTCCGCGAAGCCAAATCGGCGGCAGCCCTGGATCATCCCTTCATTTGCCAAATCCATGAGACAGGAGAAATCGGCGGGAAGGCTTTTATTGTTATGGAGTATGTCGAAGGGTTGACCCTCAAAGAGAAAATGGAGGCCGCGAAGCTTCCTCTCAGAGAGGCTCTCCAAGTCGTTTTGGAGGTCAGCGAGGCTTTGGAAGTCGCCCACAACAAAGGCATTGTCCATCGGGATTTAAAACCCGCCAACATTATCCTCACGTCTCAAGGACATGCCAAGGTCATGGATTTCGGTCTGGCGAAGCGTTTCCTTCCCAGCGGGGATGAGTTGCTCCAGACGCTCACCCGATCGATCACAGGAGAGGGCGCTATTGCCGGCACAGTGGCTTACATGTCGCCTGAACAGGCCCGCGGGGATATTGTGGACGGCCGGAGTGACATTTTTTCTTTGGGGATCATTCTTGATGAGATGATCTCCGGGGAACACCCTTTTTCTAAGCCAACACCCGCAGAGACTCTGACCTCGGTCCTGAGGGACCCTCCGCCTCCTGTCAGAGTCACCCCGAAAAGCGCGGATGCTTCCATTGCCCAAATATTGCAGAGATCTTTGGCCAAAAATCCGGCTCAAAGATATCAAAAAGTGACTGACCTTGGTCTGGATATTCGAAAACTGCAGAGCGAGCTGGCAGCCGGCGGACTCATTTTCCGGAAATGGGCCAGAATCGCCGGCAGTGTCCTTTTGGCAGCCATTATTTTAATAGGCCTCTGGCAGTTCGTCTTTCGGCCTAGAGAAAAGGCTCTGCCGGCTGCGCCAAGTCCGATATCGGTGCTTGTGGCTGATTTTCAAAATTTGACGGGAGACCCTGATTTTGACGGCACATTAGAACAACCCATGGGGATTAGCCTGGAAGGAGCTCCCTATATTTCGGTTTACAAACACCCTAAAGCCCATTCTGTGGCCAACAAACTCTCTTCCAGTGCCGATGATCGGTTGGACACCGAACGGGCGCTGCTGGTCGGCCGCAGAGAGGGCATCAATGCCGTCGTCGAAGCCTCCATCAAGCCCAATGGTAAGGGTTACACAATCAATGTTCAGGCCTTGGACTCGGCCACCGGCAAGAAGATTGCCCAGGCTGACCAAATAATCAAAACAAAGGCTGAAGTTCTCCAGGCGACTTACGACCTGGCTGTTAAGATTGGGTCGAAGCTCGGCGGAATTCCGCCCGAGTCCGTTGAAGCCCTCAGTAAAGAAACGTTTTCCACGTCTTCATTGGAAGCCATGCGGGCCTACTCGCGGGGACAGGAATTATCGACCCAAGGCAAGGATGAGGAAGCCATTCAAGAATACGAGAAGGCGCTCGCCGGCGATCCAAACATGGGACGGGCCTACTCTGGTTTAGCCGCCATCTATTATAATCGCGGCCAGTTCCAGGAAGCAGAGAGATATTACCGGCTGGCCATGGGTAAAATCGATCAAATGACCGAACGGGAGAAGTATCGTACTAGCGGAGGTTATTATCTTTTCAAACAGGACTATCAAAAAGCCATAGAACAATATAGTTCACTGGTGAATAAATTTCCTGCCGACGCCGCAGGACGGGCCAATCTGGCTTTTGCCTATTTCGCCGCGAGGAAAATGGCCGAAGCCCTCGAATTCGGACAGAGAGCGGTGGAAGCCAATCCGGGCGATGTCACTGCCCGCTATAATTTGGGCTGGTATGCCATGGGATCAGGCAATTTTGAGATGGCCAAGAACGAGGAACTCAACGTGCTCAAAGAAAGCCCTGCCTTTGAAAAAGCCTACCTCGTCATCGGCTTGTCTGAATTGGCGTTAGCGCAGAACGCTAAAGCAACTGAGGTGTATAAGAAGATGGAGACTCTTAGTTCTTACGGAGCCTCCGTAGCTTCGGAGGCATTTGCCGACCTTGCCATATATGAAGGGAGACTCGAGGACGCAATCGTCATTCTAAACAAAGGCATCGCCACGGATTTGAAGAGCGGCCAAGCGGATTATGCGGCTGATAAATTACTTATCCTGGCCGATATGTTTTTACAGAAAAATCAGAAGGTCAAGGCGATTGAGTGTGCCGACAAAGCCTCGATGGCCAGCAAAAATGAAGACGTAATGTTTGCGGCTGCCCGAATTTATTTACAGGCAGGTGCGGATCATAAGGCAAAAGCTATAAACGTCGAACTCGGTAAGAAAGTACAGCCTATCAACCAGGCCTATGTCAGACTGCTTGAAGGCGAGATAAGCCTAAAGAAGGCCGATGCAGCCGGCGCCATACGGCTTTTCCGGGAGGCTCAAACTCTTGTCGATACCTGGCTCGGACGATTCTTTATGGGATATGCCTCGCTTGAGGCGAAGGCTTTTGCCGAGGCTTATACAGAATTCGATCTTTGCCTGAAGCGCCGCGGAGAAGCGACTTCAATCTTTATGAACGATCTTCCTACTTACCGCTATTTTCCCCAGGTTTATTATTATTTGGGCCGGGCTCAGGAAGGATTGAAGAGCCCCGCCGCCAAGGAGTCTTATCAGACTTTCCTCAAAATCAAAGAAAAATCCGCGGGGGGCCCGCTTGTCGAAGATGCGAAGCGGCGGCTGGCTGGACTCAAGAGACCATAATTCCAGGGCTAAATAATGTTCGTACATCAAAAAAAGCGATTACGTCCTTCTCGATCGCCACATTTTTCAGTAATTTGACAAAATGTTGGGGGCATGATATTTTTTAGTTAGCAAAAGAAAAATGGCCATTCAAAACCCGCGGTGTCATTCTGAAAACCCTGGTACCTTCAGATTCTGCTGTGCGTGCGCGACGCCGTTAGCCGGGTCGGGCCAAGATACCCCCTCCCCCACTAAGACTCTTCAGACTTCGGTCGCAGGCTTGGCCAAAGCGAGTCTCGTCGCCGGCAAGTACAAGATTATCGAGGAAGTCGGCCGGGGTGGGAAGGGGGTTGTGTATAAAGCCGAGGACATCAAGCTCCAGCGTATGGTGGCCCTGAAGTTCCTTCCTGCGCAATGGACTACCAACCGGGAGGCCAGAGAGCGTTTTGTCCAAGAAGCCCGGGTAGCCTCGGCTCTGGATCATCCGAATATCTGCAATATTCACGAAATCAAAGAAACCGAAGACGGCCATATGTATATCGCTACGGCCTATGCTGTGATCGGAGAGAAGGACAAGGCGATCGCGTGTCTGGAGAAATAAGATCGACCAGCAAGAAACCATCAAAGGAGGATGAAAATGAATAAAATGTTCAAGGTCATCTGTCTGTGTATGCTAGTGCTTTTGATTATAGAGCCCATCCGGGCCCAACAAACCGGAGAGATCCGGGGGAAGATCGCAGAGGAAAAAGGCGAGGTCCTTCCCGGTGTCACGGTCACGGCGAAAAGCCCAAGCCTCCAGGGGCTTCGGACCGCGCTCTCCGATAAGAACGGCAATTTCCGGCTTCCTCTTCTCCCCGTGGGGACATATTCATTGACCTACGAGCTCCCCGGGTTCGAAAAGCTGACCATGGTCGAGCAAACCGTCCCGCTCGGATTCACGGTGAACCTTTCCGTGATATTGAAGCCGGCCCGGCTTGCCGAAGAGATCACGGTCACCGCGACGAATCCGCTGATCGACAAGACCAGGACCGATAACAGCTATCGATTGAACAGCGACGATCTCTCCCGGATCCCGACGCAGGCGAGGACGATCGCCGAAATCGTAGGTTTCACCCCTGGAGTCACGGGAGTCAGGGTGAACACAATCTCAGGCGGAGCGAGTTCAAGCCTGGGAGCCGAGGCCGGCCTGCCCAGCTTTAGGGGCGAAGGGGATGCCGCGAACAATTGGCTTGTCGACGGCCTCACGATGAACAGCGTTGTCTACAACAATTCCGGAGTCAAGATCAATTTTGACTCCTGGGAAGAAGTCCAGATCGTCTCCGACAAGTTCGCTCCCGAAATGGGCTTGGGCATGGGGGGCCTCATCAACATCGTGACGAAATCCGGAAGCAACACAATTCACGGTGAACTGGGAAGCCTTATCCGTGATTCGAATTTTCGTGCTCAGAGGATCGAACAGCTCTCGGCGGCCACCTTGCCGGAAACGTCCCTCTATCAATATTTCGGAAACCTGGGCGGCCCGGTCTTCAAAGACAAACTCTGGTTCTTCATCTCTGACAATTATTTTCGGAACCGGGATCGAACGGAATCACAATCCCTTGGTTGGCTGACGATCCCGGCCGGCGATCGACGCGTGAGCACAAACAACGCTTTTGGAAAGCTCACGTTCACCCCCCAAAAGAACCACACGATTTCCTTGAGCGCAACATTGGACAAGTTCCTGAACCAGACCGGCGGCATCGGCGTCACCGAGACGTGGACGAAAACCGAATACACAGATTATTTTTATCGACTCAATTACAGGGGAATCCTTTCCGAACACACTCTCTTAACCGCGGCCTTTGGACAGAATCGGCAGAAGGCCACCCCCATCCTCCTCAGCGGGGACTACGGCCCGCCCTCTTATTTCTGGCAGGATATCGGACAGACGACAAACAACGCCAACGGCTTCAATGACAATACGGAATGGAGAACCGACGCGATCGTGAGTGCGACTCAATACTTGGATCTGGGCCGTTGGGGCAGCCATGAGGTCAAGGCCGGCGTCAGCTATTATGAAAATAAATATGACCAAAGCTGGCGGTGGGCGGGACGGGATGCCGATCCCTGGCCCGGGAATGAATTCGATAACGGGCTGACGATCACCTGGGCCGCACAGGGCATTCCCCTCCAGTTACAGGAAAATGGAGCCGGTGTAACCAAGGACTCGACCCGAGGATTCGGTTTCTATGTCGAAGACAGCGTCACTCTCGGCCGTTTTTCTATGATGTTCGGGTTGAGGGCCGACACGCAAAAAGTTTTTAATGATGCTGGAGTGAACGTCTGGAGCTGGACACTTGGTGATTTCGTGCAGCCTCGGGCCTCTTTGGCGGTCGATCTTACCGGAGACGGCCGGAATGTCCTTAAATTCGGCTTTGGCCGCTTCGCCATGCCCATTGCCGGTTCATACCTGACGTTTGTCAATCAGAGCTGGGGATTCAACACCCGAAACTATGAATGGATCGGCCCCGAAAACCCGACAAAAGCCCAGCTTAAAGATGCCGCCAATTGGCTTTTCGTCTGGGAGCAAAGCGCCACGGCTTCTCCCATAGAGGTCGATCCTGAGCTGAAGCCCAACAAAATGTCCAAGTTTCTTTTGGAATTCGACCGGCAACTCGGGACGAACTGGTCGCTCAAATTCAGGGGCATCTATTCCTTTTCCAATAATCTTTTGGAGGACATTGCCGTTTATGACCCGGAGACGCCGGGGGGCCTCAAGTATATTTTCACGAACTTCGACTTAAGAAAAAGAGATTACAAAGCCCTCGAAGTCGAATTGAACGGAAGGATCGCCGGCCGCTTCATGCTGAATGCTTCATACACCTGGTCCCAGGCGAAAGGGACGAATCCAGGAAACTCTTTCGAGTCGGCGGCCTGGGATGTTGGATGGGGGAGCGGATATGACGGCGGTGTTTTTGGCGATCGTCCTTACGTTCCCCCCGGGGCTCCCGAAAAGGAGGACTTTGACAGCTTATTTTATGGCCTGGGCGGGCGAGGCATCGGAGACGAAGGCTGGTATGGATTTCTTCCCTACAGCGTCGACCATGTCGTTAAGGTCCTGGGAACTTATCTCGCGCCTTACGGCGTCAACATCTCCCTATATGCGGAATACCTTTCCGGATATCATTGGGAGAAGAAGGGGTGGTCGCCCGGTTATGGATTCTATTTCACTTTTCCCGAGGGCCGAGGAGGGCGAATCACGCCGGCGCATTTGAACCTCGATCTGGCTGTGGAAAAAGATATTCGGATGAAAAACGGGATGACCTTGGGCCTTGGAATAAACGCTTATAATATCTTGAACAGCCAGCGGCCGGTTTCCTACATGAAGGAAGACAATGAATTGTTCGGCCAGGTCTGGGCCCGCCAGCTGCCGCGCTGGGTTCAGCTCAAGTTGAATTTTCGATTCTAGTAGATCGGGGTCAAACCTACTCGTTACGCATAATTATCAGGGAGGTTTGCGTAATGAGTAGGTTTGACCCCGCCAACCCCTCTAATTTACGGCGATTTGACTCTAATTTTTTCTTATGTTATATATCGCCTGAAATTAAATGGTGGGTCAGTCTTTAAGCCAGGGATAAGCTTGGGCGCGCAAAAAATGCTCAATGGTTTTTAATAGAAGCATCATCCATGATATCTCCCGGCGATAAGATCAAGCATTACGAAATCATCCGCCTTATCGGGAAAGGCGGAATGGGTGAGGTCTATCTGGCCCACGACAAACTCCTAGACCGTCGGGTTGCCCTAAAGTTCCTCACCAAAGAGCTCCGCGGCGACGAAAAAATCCGAGTGCGGTTCCTCCGGGAAGCCAAATCCGCGGCCGCATTGGACCACCCTTTTATCTGCAAAATCTTTGAGGCCGGAGATGAGGGCGGCAGGGCCTACATCTCCATGGAGTATGTCGAAGGCCAAAACCTACAGGAAAAGCTGGAAAAAGAAGTCCTGCCGCTCCGGGAGACTCTCCGCATTGTTCTCGAAATCGCCGAAGCCCTGGAAGAGGCGCATAAAAAAGGCATTGTCCACCGCGACCTGAAACCGGCCAACATCATGATCACCCCTCAAGGCCATACCAAAGTCATGGACTTCGGCCTGGCCAAGCGGTTCCAGCCTCTGGAAGGGGATTTCGCCCGCACTCTGACTCAAGCGTCGCTAGGCATCTCCGGGCAGGGGATGATCGCGGGGACAATCGCCTATATGTCACCGGAGCAGGCGCGCGGCGCGCCCGTCGACAGCCGCAGCGATATCTTTTCTTTGGGGATTATCCTGTACGAAATGATCGAGGGAAAGCATCCCTTCTCCAAGCCGTCGCCGATCGATACTCTCACCTCCATCCTCAGGGACCCGACTCCGCCGACCCATTTGAAACAGAAATCCGCAAATCCCATCGTCTCCCCCATCGTGCGCAAATCCCTGGCCAAAGAGCCCGGACAGCGCTACCAAAAGATCGGCGAGTTCATCACAGACCTCAAGAAAATCCAAAAAGAAACATCCGGCGGGACGCGGACTCTTGTCCGCGGCTGGCCCGCCATCGCCGCAGCCGTCTTGGTTGTCGCTCTGCTCATCACGGGTGTCCTCCTGCTCACGCGCCGCTCAGCCGTGAGCCCACCGGCCGGTGGGCCAAAGACCATCTCTGTGCTCGTGGCGAACTTTCAGAATAAAACAGGGGATCCCATCTTTGACGGCGTGCTTGAAAAAACATTGGATATCAGTTTGGCCGGCACGTCCTACATCTCGCTTTACAACCGTCAAGAGGCCCTTAAAGTGGCTGCCAAACTCGATCCCAGCGCCGGTGAAACTCTTAACGAAAAGCTGGCCCAATTGGTCAGTCGCACAGCGGGAATCAACGTGGTCGTGGGAGGATCGATTGATAAGAGTGACAAGGGGTATACGATCAAAGTATGGGCTCTGGATACCATCAAAACTAAGAATATCTATGAGGACTCAAAATCCATCGGCACCCAGAGCGAAATCTTGAAGGCGGCCGATCAATTTTCAGCTAAGCTGAGGTCGAATATAGGCGGCGTCTCAGCCGGTTCTGTGCAAGCCCTTACGAAAGAGACATTTACGACGACGTCCCTCGAAGCGATGCAGGCCTTTGCCCGCGGTCAGGAACTCGATGATATCGGCAAATCGGAGGAAGCCCTCAAGGAGTACCTCCGGGCGATCGATCATGATCCCAATTTCGGCCGCGCTTACGCCAGCCTGGCCGTGATCTATCTCAACTGGGGCCGCCTGGACGAGGCTGAAAAATATTTCCAAGAAGCGATGAAACGGATCGATCAAATGACGGACCGGGAAAAATACAGGACCCGCGGCATCTATTATCTCATGGTCAAAGACTGGAAAAAAGCGATCGATGAATACAGCGCGCTCTTGAAGCAATATCCGGGAGACTATGTCATCCATGCCATGCTGGCCATCGCTTATTACTATGCTCGGGACATGCCCAAGGCCGTTGAAGAAGGACGCCTCGACGTCAAATACAATCCTCAAGGCGTTCATGCCCATGGCAACATGAGTTGGTATGCCCTTGTCGTAGGAGATTTAAATACCGCTGAGGAGGAATCACGCACGGCGCTGAAAATACAACCTGATTACGAAAGAGCCTACGTGACTCTGGCCCTGGCACAGCTGGCCAAAGACCAACCCGGCCAAGCCGCAGAAACATATCGAAAGCTTGAGGCTTTGAGCTCCTATGGTGCGTCATTGGCGGCGACAGGTTTGGCCGACCTTGCCGTCTATGAGGGTCGGCTGGCAGAAGCCGTTATAATTCTCGAGAAAGGAATCGCTTTTGATCTCAAAAACAGCCTGTCTTTGCACGCTGCCGATAAATGTATTATGCTGGCCGAGGCGTATCTCCTTCAGGGGAAAAAAGAGTTAGCCATAGGAGCCGCCGAGAGGGCCGTCAAAATTTCCAAAGAAGTCGAGATCCTCTTTTCGGCCGCTCTCGTCTATTCCAATGCCGGGCAGGAAGACAAAGCCCGGGCCCTGCATACAGAATTGAACAAAAAGCTCCAGCCGGAACCTCGGGCTTACGCCAGGCTGATTGGGGGGGAATTGAGCCGGATCAGAGGGGATTTCGGCAATGCCGTAAAGCTGTATCAAGAAGCCAAGTCGGAAGTCGACACATGGCTCAGCCATTATTTCCTTGGCCGGGCCTACCTTCAGGCCGAGGACTATACTGCCGCTATTTCAGAGTTTGAAATGTGTCAGAAAAGGAGAGGGGAAACGGCCTCCATTTTTCTGAACGACCTCCCCTCCTTCTCTTACATACCTCCTCTTTATTACTACCTGGGCCGGACGCAGGAAGGGGTGAGCAGCAAAAGTGCATCTGATTCTTATAATAAATTCCTTAAGCTTAAAGAAAAAGACGATGGAAGCGACCCTCTGGTCAAAGCCGCCCGCCGCCGTCTAGCCGCCATCGGCTAGCCGGGTCGCTCAGAAAAATCGGCTCCGTCCCTCAAGCGAAAAAAATCGTCTTCCTTTAAGCGCGAGGCCGCATCTTTCAACCCGAAATTTGCCGGCTATTGTTTGTACTTGACCGTGGCGTAATCTAAGCCTTTTGTGCCGCCTTGGCTCCTTCCTGTCACATAGATATTTCCTGCGGAATCAACAGCAATGGCCGCGGCTTCATCAGCGCCGTTGACATCTTTATTATTGTACCTCGCCCGCCAGATGAGTTTCCCGGCGTTGTCATACTTGATGGTTAAGTAGTCAAGGCCTGTGCCGTTTCCTTCGCTCCTGCCTGTTACATAGACATTGCCTGCGGAATCAAGACCGATGCCCGTGGCTTCGTCAATCAGCTTGACGTTGTCGTACCTTTGAATCCACTGTTGAAGTCCGTTGATGTCATACTTGATAGTGACATAATCAAAGCCGCTTGTCGCACCTCCCTGGCTCCGGCCCGTCACATAGACATTGCCCGCTCCATCGATAGCGATGGCCGAGGCTTCATCAGGGCCATTAAACGCGGGATAATTATACCGGGCCTCCCAGAGGAGAACTCCAGAGCTGTCGTACTTGATGGTCAAGCTGTCGAAATCTGTTCCGCTCCCCTTGCTCCGGCCCGTCACATAGACATTCCTCCCGGCATCCACAGCGATGGCCGCGGCTTCGTCGTTGCCATTGATCTTATTATCGTACCGTCGCACCCACAGGGGGGTTCCGCTGGAGCTGTACTTGATTGTGGCATAGTCAAAGCCCGTTGCGCCTCCGTAGCTCCTGCCCGTCACGTAGACATTTCCTGCGGGATCGACAGCAACGGCCGCGGCTTCGTCAGCGCCCTGGATATTATTATCGTATCTTGCTCCCCATTCCACTTTGCCCGTATTCGCGTTGTACTTGATCGTGTAATAATCATAGTGTTTGACATCCGTTTTGCTTAGACTATCCTCGCTGCGTCCTGTGATATAGATAAATCCGGCGTTGTCGAGCGCAATGGCCTTAACTTCATCATTCCCATTCCGGCGGTCATCGTATTGCACATCCCAGACGAGTTTTCCCGAGCTGTCATATTTTTGCGAAGAGTAGTCAGAATGTTTATTGACCATTCCTCTGTAGCCATAGCCCGTGACATAGACAATTCCCGTGGCATCAACGGCCACGGCCGTGCCGTAATCCCCCAGGTGGGCGGGACCATCATACCTGGCGCTCCAGTTCTGGAGTCCTTCAGTGTTATAGCTGATCGTGTAAGCATCGGGTCCCGTTGTCCGCCCCGTGCTATAACCGGTCACGAAGACATTCCCGGAGGGTTTATGGACGGCAATGGCCTTGGCTTCATCATCGCCGTTCACGGAATCATTGTTATACCTTTTGACCCAGCTCTCCAACGGCCTAAACTTTGCCGTAATCAAGTGATCCGACCGGACGTTGAAAAACGTGTACGACAGCACGGCTCCCTGCGATGAGCCGTCCACGATGACATCCTCCAAGAGATAGCCCTCATTGGGCGATATGGAGAACGCCTGGCTATTTCCACAGACAACCGGCACCGGGCCTGCAGGACTGATCGTGCCGCCCTCCGGAGGAGCGGCCGCGGCCGTTATGGTGTACATGTTCTGGGCGAACGTAGCCTGGATCGTATGGTCGGCTCTAACATCCATGAACGTATAAGTCGTCTTGGGGCCCTGAGAAACACCATCAACGAGGACATCCGCCACATGATAACAATCGGCTGGATTGACAGCGAATGTCGCGTCCGTTCCATGAGCCACATTCACAGGACCCGAAGGATTTATGCTTCCCCCGCCTCCTGCTGTCGCCGTAATCGTATGATAGGCGAGGCCGACGCTTATTTGAAACATCCTTTGGGCTTTTTGCGGTGGAGTGCTTATGTCCGTGACCTCGGCCATAAAGGAGATAATCGCCGGGTATGAGACATTCGGGTCATAGAGCGGGGTTCCAGAAATACTTCCGTTGGCATTCATGGACAGGCCGGAGAACGAACGGGTGACTGGATACTGAAGGAGTATCGGCTTCCAAATATAGATCCCTCTGTCATCATTCGGATCGTTGGGCGTACCTCCATTATCGATCGAAACGGGTTGTCCGCCATATGCGTCCAACTGGGCCGTCACGTAGGGATCATTGACCATAGCCGCAGGCAGCGTTTGATCGACAACAAACAAGGAAGAAGCAAGGGGTATTTGCCCGTCCGGATTAAGGCCTTGGGAGACGGCCGCGCCGGCGATCGTCTTGGCGTAGTCTTCAGGATTAAAGGGGGTCGAGGCAGCCGTGGTTCTCAGAGTCTTTGAGCTTTGAATTGTTCCGCCTCCCGAGGAAGGACTGGGCTCGATGATTCTGATCGTACAAACCGCGGTTTCTCCCGGGGCCAGGGAAAAGGTGTTGCTGCGGAAGGCCGGGCTGCGGAAGGCCGGGCTCCGGAAAGCCGGGCTGCGGAAGGCCGGGCTCCGGAAAGCCGGAGCTTCTACTTTTAAGACGAGATCGTGGTGTTCGTCCTCAAACAGATGGCAATCGTTGAGAAGGGCACCGGACGAAGGCGTCGTGGAAACGCGATAGATCAGGAGCTGATAGGTCCCTCCCGTAGGCAGAGATGGTTCTTCCCCGACGGGGACAAAGGAATAGGCGGAAGTCATGTTGCTGGTGTTTTTTACCCTCCATTGAAGGTCTGTGACCTTGCCATCGGGGATATCGCGGACCGCCGAAGAACGGAACGCCGGATTGACGACATTGCCGCTCCTGAATGCCGGGCTTCTAAAAGCGGGGGTGACGATGTCGGGATTGACGTTTTCTTGGATATAAGCCAAATTCGGTAGGTAGACGATCTCTTGACTCAGCATCGTCGGGTCCGTCAAGTTGATCGGGGAGGGGGCATCCATCATCATGTCGGGAGTGTGATATTCCTCTGCAACAGGGACAATTTGAGTGTTGACAGGATCAGGATTGAGCGCAATATAATCGACAAAGTTGCCGGAGCCATTGATTTCTTCAACCTTGACCTTGAACGTCGCATAAGGATTTGTTTCATACGGTTGAACAAAAACGGTCATGGTTACGGATGAATATGGGGCGATATCGACCTCGACCCACTTTTCGCCGCCGTTGAGAAATGGAGGTTCCCAAGTTCCGGGAGGCCCGGCTTCCCAGAATGAGGCCGGCATCCCGTTCGGGCACTCAATCGTCAATCGGACATTCTTGTGGCCCTCCATCATATTTTTCGCAAAAACGAGAAACGTTCGCCTGTAGGTGATGAGCGGCTTGGTGTTGACGGGCGAACCGACCATCAAACCCTGGGTGATGTGGGACGAATAGATATTTTGATTCCGCATTCCCGTTGTCCCGCCGCTCGAGCAGGGATAAGCGGAAGAACAAGGCTGCGTTGGCGGAGTGTATTTTGTCCAATCGCCGTTTGAGGGAGGACGCACATCGCGGTTGTCGGTCCAGCTAATAATAGAGGTGGCCGGGTCCGTCAATTCCGTATTAAAGCGCCAGCTCCCCGCTTCGAACAGGAACGGGGGAGCAGAAGCGATATCGATATAGTCGCCGAAAAACGGCGTCAATCCGCCCCCAAATAAAGTGAAATTGGGATTATTACGCTCAACCCGGACAATCTCGACAGGCTCGGTGACTTTGCCTTCGCCATCGGTCTTCACCCAGTGAAGGTATTTGGAGACCTGCTTGATTTCGGTAAAGGATGGAGTGGCCGTCGGCGAGGCCTGGGCCACCCAGACATCCATCGTATGCCGTTTTCCGGTCGGTCCCAGATCGGAAATGTTGTCGGCGAAACCTCCCTCGCTTTTTCGCGTATCATACCAGGTTATCCTCAGCCGTCCAGCGGCGAAGGCCATGGAGGGCATGATTTGATGGCCGCGTTCTTCATGGTTATTAATGGCCTGGGGCGGTCCCCAATTAATACCGTTGGTCGAGGAGGCGATGACGATCCGGGCATCACCGCCGGGTCCCCAACCGCGCTCCGACCAGGCGACATAGACAATGCCGTTGCCGGCCACGGCCAACGTGGGGAAGGCATAGGTCCGGAAAGTGTTTCCCGATGAATACTGATCGAAGGCATTGATCAGGGTCGCCACGACAGTCGGCTTGGTAAATGTATTGCCGAAATCCGACGACTGGCTCATCATGATGGCCGAGGGCTCGCTCTGGGAGCCAAATCGCCGCCAGGCGATATAGATTTTGCCGTCCTGGGGGCTGACGGCGATCGTCGTGCCTTGATTGATGTGCTGACTTTCGCTGACTTTTATGGGTCTTTGCCATGTCGTGCCGCAGTCGGTCGACCGGGCAAACATGATTTTGCTCTGGTCCCCGCCGGATAAACTCCCCAAAAAGATGCTATAGGCAATGTAAACGTTGTGACGGGCCACATACTGGACGGGCGTATTCGGTGTGCTGATCGGAACTGTTCCGGAGCCATTCCTCGGCGCATCAACGGTGATCCACGGTTTATCGGCAAACTGGCCGGATGTCCCCTCATCGATGATGGTCGCGCCAAGATATTTTATGGGGTCCGTCTCCCCGACTTGGACTACGTTATTGTCAATGAAGCGGGCGACAAAGATGACGCTTCGTCCATGGAGAACTCGATCAAAGGCAATCCCGCTGTAATAGAAAAGACCGTTGGACCCTGCCCGGACCGTGGGGTCGGACGCGGCGCTGAGCCCAAATAGCGGAGAGCTCCTTCCCTCGGCCGACGTGTCTAGAGGAAATCCCGGAAGAAGCGTGCTGATCCAGGATTCGCCGCCGTTAAAGGACTTGAACAGGCCCAGCCAGGCATCTCCGGCCGCGGCTTTCTCGGGAATTCCCGGCAGCGACCCTTCCGATATGGGCATATCTATCAAGCGGTAATCATTTGAACCGAAAACAAGATGAAGGTGGTTTCTTGTAGAAGAAGCCCCCGAAGGCTCGTTCTGCCTCTGCAGGTAGGGATCCCCGTTGACGCATTGGGTCCCCGAAACCATGTTGACATTTCGACCGACGACGAGATCCGAATCCTGGTTTGAGCTCTGAACCTGCGGCTTAAAATATTGTGATTTCGACGGAAGCCCGACGAGAATCACGGCCAAAAGAATGAGGAAAAAATAAACGGAATACCGCCGAAGGGACATGTTACCCTCCTTTATGTTTTATTTTGGATTGACTTTCCCCCGATGGGAAAATGTTGACGACGAATAAGCTTAGATTCAAGCCCCGCCCATCCCTTCTATGGCCAATTTAAAAACGATAGATCAGATAACTTAATAACCTGATCTAAAAAAGATACGCCCTGGCGATGTCTTGAATTTTACTATTTTTGATCGATTTGTCAAGTTATTTATCACCCTTGGCGGCCGCTAACTCTGTTTATCTTATTGAAATTATTACAATTAGCTATAAGAAGCCCCATCACCCCTAAAGGCTAACTATCCTTTCTTTTTTTTAGAATTGACTTCCCTCGCTCTCCGGCGATATATTTAGGGTAAGGAGCAACCATGATTCTTCGAATCAACGGAGGGGGCCCATGAACTTCATCATCGAAGAAAAGGACGATATCTTCATTCTGAGGATGCAGGGCGAGCTCAGGCTGACGGAAGCGCCGGCCCACTCGATCACGATGCAAAAACTGGTGAAAGAGCAGCTCGAACTCGGGAAAACCAAGTTCATCCTCGATTTCAAGAGAGTCGATTTCATCGACAGCTACGGCATCGGCGATCTTGTCGCCAGCTACGTCTCGGCCCAGAACAAGGGCGCCAAGCTGAAAATCGCCAACCTCTCCCTGAAAGTCCGTCTCGTCCTCAACTATTGCGGGATCCCGAAAATCATCGAAATTTTCGACGACGAAGAATCCGCCGTCAAGAGCTTTCGCTGAAGCCGGCTGAGCATGGAAGAAGGCACATTTAAGGTCTACAACTATCGCTGGCTGGTCCTGCTGGCCTTTGTCCCGATTGCCTGCATGACCCAGGTATTTTGGATCACGTTCGCCCCGATCACAAGCGTAGCGGCGCAGTTCTACCACAAGTCCGACCTGATGATCGGCCTGCTGTCCATGAGCTTCATGATCGTCTATGTCCTCGTCGCCCTGCCCGCAGCTTGGGCGATCGACACCTGGGGTTTTCGGACCGCGGTCGGTATTGGCGCCGTCCTGACGGCCGTCTTCGGCCTCACGCGCGGGATTTTCGCCTCGAATTTTACTCTGGTCTTCCTGTCTCAAATCGGCTTGGCCATCGGCCAGCCCTTTGTCATCGGCGCTATCACCAAGATTGCCGCCCGCTGGTTTCCGGACAAAGAACGGGCCACGGCTTCGGGGCTCGGGACACTGGCCCTCTACTTGGGCCCCCTGGTAGCGATGCTCCTCACACCGTTCCTGGTGCTGCGCATCGGCATCAGCCGGATGCTGCTGGACTACGGAATCGCTGCGGCCGTGGCGGCCGTCATCTTCCTTCTCATCGCCCGCGAGCATCCCCCCACCCCGGCCGGCCGGGATGAGCGCGTCTTGATGTTGGCCGGTCTCAAGTCCATGCTTCGCCAGCGCGATTTCATCTTCCTCCTCATCCTGTTCTTTGTCGGCCTGGGCATGTTCAATGGCGTTTCAACCTGGATCGAAGACATCATCCGGCCGCGCGGCTTCACGATATCCCAGGCCGGATTGTTGGGCGGACTGATGCTCATCGGCGGTATCCTCGGCGCGATCGTCATTCCCCTGATTTCCGACAAACTGCGGCGCCGGAAGCCGTTCCTCCTCCTGGCACTGATCGGACTGATTCCCGGGCTGATCGGCATGATCTATTCCACCGGCTACTGGCTGTTGCTCGCTTCGGGCTTTATCTTCGGTTTCTTCCTGCTCAGCGCCGGCCCGATCGGTTTCCAGTACGGGGCCGAGATCACCCGCCCGGCTCCGGAAGGCACCTCCAACAGCCTGTTGATCGTGATGGGGCAGATCTCAGGCATCGTTTTTATTTTTGGCATGGATGCGCTCAAATCTCCGGCGACCAAAGCTATGACAGTTTCGCTCCTCGCCCTTGCCGCTCTGACCTTCATCACCGTCATTCTCGCCACATTTCTCCGCGAATCGCCTGTGCATGGGTCCCCATAGGATAAAACCCCGATTTCGCCTTCAGACCTCTAACGGGGTCAAACCTACTCGTTACGCAGCCTTTTCCCCTGGAATTTGCGTAACGAGTAGGTTTGACCCCGATTCTATTCTTTTCCTTGACATGCCTTCCCGTCTGGCGGTATATTTTTTTCAAGGGAAAATGAATTGTTTTCTGCCTTTACAAGGAGATTTTTCTTGCATCCAAAAAAGTGAACTCCTGTTCCCCTGCGGGCTGCGTTCGAAAGCGCCACTCGAAAGGAGGTCGTCATGAAGAAGGTATTGATTGGGCTCGTTGTCGTTTTGGTGGTGATCGGGGCCATTGTCCTCTTGGTTTTGCTCCTGACAGGCGGCTTGACCCGATCAGCCGATGAGTTTTTCACGTTGGTCCGCGAAGGAAAAGCCAAGGACGCTTACTTATCGACCACCCGTGAGTTTCAGGCGGCGACACTCGAAGAGAACTTTATGGCTTTCTTAAAAAACTCCACAATCGCCGATTACGAAAGTGCGACCTGGAGCTCCCGGTCCGTCGCCAATAAAATCGGCGAACTGGAAGGATCCATCAAGACTCGGGCCGGCGGCATCATTCCGGTTAAGCTCCGGCTGATCAAAGAGGATGGCCGATGGAAGATTCATGCCATTGAAAAGGCAGCGGCCGGTCTGGTCACAACTTCGACGGAGCCAACCGTGCCCGCCGTGGATGATCTGAAGGCCATGACGAGCAGCTCCGTGCTGCTTTTGGCCCGAGCCATCAACAACAAGGACTTCTCGGAATTCTACAATGCGACGTCCAAAGTCTGGCAAAGCCAAACGACCCCGGAAGCCTTGAAAGAGGCGTTCATAAAATACATCGAACAAAATATCGATTTGACGTTTGTTGAAGGCCATTCTCCAGAATTCACCGAGAAACCTTCTCTTGATGAGAGCGGAAGGCTCATTTTGAAGGGCTATTATCCGACTCAACCTTCTCGGTTGACCTTTACGGCTAAATTTATTCGCCAGGAATCGGAGTGGAAGCTGGTGGGCCTTTATGTTTCGCTGGAGGAAGCGTCCGGCAGCTCGCGAGCGGCGGCAGACAAGAAAGAAATTCCGGCCGAGGACGAACTCGTTGCTCTGGTGAACCGGACTATGATGCTTCTCGCTCAGGCCGTCAGCCGCGACGATTTCTCGGAGTTTTACGCGTCGATCGCGACGGAGTGGCAACGGCAAATAACTCAGGATAAGCTGCGCGAGCAATTGGTAAGCTTCATCGAAAAGAAGATCCCGCTGACCATCATCGACGGTGTCTCTCTGGTATTTTCAGAGAAGCCCTATTTCGACAAAGACGGACTCCTCTTTGTAAAAGGTCAATATCCGACAACGCCCTATCGGGTCGAATTCGAGCTGTATTTTTTTAACGAGGAGTCGCAGTGGAAACTGTTCGGCTTTCATGTCGCCAGCCGGGACCAGAAATAAAGATAGGGAATTTTTCTGCGACGGCCGCCTTGGCGAGCAGCTGAAATATCAATTCGGAGTCAAACCTACTCGTTATACAAGCGCCCCTGGAGAATAATGCATAACGCGTAGGTTTGACTTCGGTTCTATTGACTTGGGCGATAGACAAAACTATCATTTCGAGCTCGAGATAAAACATGATCAATCGACCTGACCAACTCTTGGAGCGTTCAACAGCATGAGTCCATCAATCCCGACGAAATCAAAAATCCTTCTTTTCTGCGGCATCCTTACGGTAGCCGTTTTGGAAGCGTCCGCGCAAGCGACTGCGATGGTCGACAAGGATTCCCCCGAAGCCTTGATCGAAACAGAGCATTGGAAAAGGGCCCGTGACATCGTCGAGCCGCGACTGAAATCCGATCCCAACGATCTCCAGGCTCTTTTTATCATGGCCCGCTATAAGGAAGCCGCCGGAGATTTCAGCGCGGCTCTCGCTCTTACGGAGAAACTGCTTGCCCTCGATCCAAAAAATGCCGACTACCATTGTCTACTGGCGTTCATATACGGGCGGCAAGTTGTCAGGGCCGGCATTCTTCGTAAAATTGGACTGGCCCGGCGCATTAAAAAAGAGGCCGAGACGGCCCTTAGGCTCAATCCTAATCATGTGGAGGCACGCCTCATTCTGATCGAATACTTCCGGTTAGCTCCGGGAATTATCGGCGGCGACAAGAATAAGGCTCGCGCCTTGGCCAAAGAAGTTGTCAAGCTAGACCCGGTGCGAGGCTACATCGCCCAGGCGAACTTCGCTCACGAGCAAGAACAAACAAGCCAAATGGAGGAATTGTACAAAAAGGCCATCGAAGCGAACCCGCAATCCTACCACGCCCTGATAACCCTGGCCCGCTTCTATACCTACGGGTCGCAAAGGAATATCGAACTCGCAGAAAAATACGCCGCGGAAGCCTTGAGGCTCGATCCCGGCCGAGCCGCCGCCTACAGTCTGCTCGCCCAGAGCTTCGCGCGTCAGGAGCGCTGGCAGGACCTTGACGGAATTCTTGACCAGGCTGAAAAAAACGTCCCGGACAACCTGAATCCATATTTTCAGGCAGGACGCTTCGTCTATCAGCAGGGCAAGGATTTTGCCCGGGCCGAGGGCTATTTCCGCAAATACCTTACCCAGGAGCCCGAGCCGACGTCCGCATCCCACGCCCAGGCCTACTGGCGGTTGGGGCAGACGCTGGAAAAGCTGAATCGCAAGGTCGAGGCCGTGGAGGCCATCAAGACCGCCCTGAAGCTCGACCCCACCCTGGAAAGCGCAAAAAAAGACCTAAAACGCCTCCGCTGAGTCATCGGCGAATCTTCAGACCAGTCATTCATTTATCGGCTTTTTTAAGAAGAATCGAAAGTCAATTTAAAAGGGAAGACCCCTTCCAAACAAAGGGGGCGACTCCTCCTTTGCTTCCTCGCCAAATCCTCTTATTGCCTAAGAGACTCAGAGGATGGATGAATTATGAACAGGCTTAATTGCAGGAATTCTCCGAGGCTCTTGTTGCATTTTCATTTTTCGTGTTAGAATAGAATTATCCTAGGGGAAGAGAGGAGACATGTCGCCTCTATCGCTCTCCGCTTTCTTTAAAAGCAAGGGGCCGGGAAAAACCAAAGATCCCGTGCCGGAGATGGTTGAATGCCCGCGCTGCGGCCGTTTTTTTCGCAGACGCGGCCACGAGCATGAACCGCTCTGTAAGGACTGTTGGAAGCTGATGAAATTCGCCGGAACGGCCTGAGGCGGGGCGGTCGGAATCTCCCCGTGGGTCCACTTTCGGGGAAAATGAAAACAATCCGGGGTCAAACCTACTCGTTACGCAGGTTCCCCTAGAAAAAGGCGCGTAACGAGTAGGTTTGACCCCAATCCTGCGCGGAGCGTCGGACTCGTACCGGCTATTCTTTGATCTCAATGGCCGGCAGGTTCGCCGCCTTCAGTTGAGCGTTCATATTCGTCAAGTCCTGGGCCTTGAGCGCGTTCCACTTCGCTATTAAGTTCGAGAGGGCCTGCCGCCGCTCGGTTATCGCCGCGACGGCTTGGCTCGTCGGCGCGGCGTCAGCGCCCTGCAAAAGCCCCATCAGTGAGCTAAGCGATCCACTGATGCCGGCGAGCGTGTCCGGCCCGCCGCCTGCGCCCGGGCCAAAGCCGCCTCCTCCTCCGCCACCGCGCTGGCCCATCCCGCCACCGCCGCCCTCAAGCGCCGCAGCCTTTTTATCGAACTCAGCCAGCGCCTGTGAGATAGCGCTCTGGCCGGCGCGCTCTTGAAGCGTTTTCACTTGGGCGCGAATCGCGCGGAGCTGGCGCAGCGCCGCCTGCGTATCGAGCACGCCGTCGTACAGCGCCTTTGTGAGATTGGACTGCTCCGCGATGGCGGCCGGTAGCGTCTTTACGCGCGGATCCATCTTGACCGTAATCGGCTGCGTGTAGCTCTTACCGTTAACGGTCAGCTTCACCGTGTACTGCCCCGTCGCTACCCACGGCGAATTCGACGAAGGGGCGGTGTTATGGGCAATGGCCGCGATGGGAAGCCCTCCCCGCCCACCCGCTCCGCTCAGGGGCTGATAGTGCATATCCCATAAAAAGCGATGCATGCCGGCTGTCGTCGATAGTACTTGCGGCGGCCGGTACCAATACAGCGGCACCGATGCAGTCGCCGAATCCGGCATCTCTGCAGGATCTGTGCTCGAATATCGCCTGACGAGTTTGCCCGCGCCGGTGAAAATCTCCAGCGTCGCCGGCCCCGACGCGTCCGACTTCAGCGCATAATTGATGATGGCGCCGTCCGGCGGGTTTTCCCCGGCCGGCTCGTCCGGCGGCAGGGGCGTGTCGGTGTTCATATTCCAACGCACCCGAATCGCCACCTGCGGCTTGAATAAAACAGCGTCGGCGGCGACGACGTCCTGATTGAGCTGGCGGAGCGGCGTGATGTCGTCGAGGATCCAGAAACCGCGCCCGTGCGTCGCGACGGCCAGGTCGTCGTCTTTAATGATAAGGTCGCGCATCGATGTCGCCGGCATGTTCAGCCGGAGCGATTGCCAGTGATCACCGTCGTCTAAAGAAACATAAATCTCGCGCTCCGTGCCCGCGAACAAGAGGCCTTTGCGCTTAGGATCCTCGCGAACGACATTGACGGGAGCGCCGTCGGGGATCCCGTTGGTGATATGAGTCCAAGTCTTTCCGCCGTCATGCGTCCGGTAGATATGCGGCCGCATATCGTCAAGGCGGAGAGTGTTGATGGCCGCGTAGGCGGTTTGCGCGTCGAAGCGGCCAGCGTCCATGAGGGACACTTTTGCCCACGCGGTGAGCTGCGGCGGCGTTACGTCCTTCCAATTCTTTCCGCCGTCCACCGTCACATGGATCAGTCCGTCGTCGGTGCCGACCCAGATGCGATTGACGTCGAGATAGGACGGGGCGATCGTATAGATAACGCCCCGCTGGGACGGCTTTGCGGCATCGGTGCTTCGATATTTTCCGACGCTCGCCGGCACTTCCCAGGTCTTTCGGGTTAAGTCAGGACTTATCTGCTGCCAGCTCTGGCCGCCGTTCGCTGTCCTCCACAGCGTGTTTGCCGCGGAATAGAGGATGTGAGGATCGACCGGAGAAAAGAGAACGGGCTGCGTGCGGACGGTCCGGAAATCGGAGGACCGGATTGGTTTCGGCCCGACATTCTGGACCTGGCCCGTCCGGCGATCGAAGCGCGTTACGCTCCGGCCGCCATAGACAATGTCCGCATCGAGCGGGTCCGGAGCGGCGTACCCGTATTCGTCGACGCCGACCGGCTGCCATTCGCGGAAGGTGATCTGACCATGATTGCCGCGGCTCGCGACCCCGGCTGACCCGCTCTCCTGCTGCCCACTGTACAAGCGGTATGGGAAGGCATTATCGGCAGCAACGTGGTACAACTGCGCGGTCGGCTGGTTGTACCAGGAGCTCCATGTCTGACCGCCGTTGACGGTGATGATGGCGCCCTGATCGGCTACGAGCAGCATGATGTCCGGGTTGTTCGGATTAATCCAGATGTTCTGGTAATCGTCGCCGCCCGGAGCGCCGCGAAAACCTGTCCAGGTCTTCCCTCCGTCCACGGACTTCCATGTCACGGTGCTGTCGCTAAAAACGATATCTGGATTTTTGGGATGAACCGCCATCCTGGGGAGATCTCCGCCGCCTATGCGGCCGGCCGGGCGCGAGTCGGTTGTGATCCGCGTCCAGTTTTCGCCCGCATCATCCGAGCGAAAGATGCCCGTGCCTCGCATCATGGCTATGGCCGCATAGATACGGTTCGGATTGCTCGAAGCGATGGCGAGGTTGGCCTGGACGACGGCGTCCGTGCCCGTCGTCAGGCCGTTGGTGAGCTGCCGCCAGGTCGTGCCGCCGTCGGTCGATTTAAAGATGCCGCCCCCGGTGCCGCTCCACGCAGCGTTCTCCCAGGGACCCTGCCGCGATTCCCAAAGGCCGGCATAGACGATATCCGGGTTGACGGGGTCGAACTCAAGCTCGGAGCCGCCTGTGTTTTCATCCTTGTAAAGCACCTTCTGGAACGTCTGGCCGCCGTCCGTCGAGCGGAAGATGCCGCGTTCCTCGTTCGGTCCGTACGGATGGCCGAGCACGGCCACGAATAGCCGGCTGGGGTTGCCCGGGTCGACGATGATCTGCGGGATCTGCTGTCCATCGCGCAGGCCGAGATGCGTCCAGGTCTTGCCGGCGTCGGTCGACTTGTAGACGCCGTCGCCCGTCGAAAGGTCGGGCCGCTGCAGCCCCTCGCCGGTCGTGACATAGACGATGTTCGGATCAGACGGCGCCACGGCGATGGCGCCGATCGAGCCGGTTGGTTGGCTGTCGAAGATCGGCTTCCATGTTATGCCGTAATCGGTCGTCTTCCATACGCCGCCGTTGCACACGCCCATGTAGAAAACGTTGGGTTGGGTCGGAACTCCGGCGACGGCTCTGGTCCGGCCGCCTCTATAGGGTCCGATGGAGCGCCAGTGCATCCCGGCGAAGTACCTTGCATCGAACGGTTGGGCCATGCCTGTCGAAACGGCGGCGGCCAACAGGAGCAATGCCAAAACGCATTGGCCAGGCTTAATCCGAAATTTCATGGTTGATTCTCCTTTGACATGAGGGTTAACGATCCGTGGTATGAAGATGAATTTATTCCAGCGGCGGATCCCTGTCAACAGGATGATAGAAAAGAATCCGGGGTCAAAGCTACTTTTTACGCAAACATCGGATTAGAAATATGCGTAATGAGTAGCTTTGACCCCGTGCTTCCTACCCTCTCAGGAGCGGAACTTGACCTTCATTTGGACGATCTCGGATGTGGTCCCGATCCTGATCGGCGGCGACCAGACCCCCACACCCACTGTGACGTAATATTGGGTGTTCATCTTGCGGCCGTATCCCCGGCCGATCTCATAGAGGCGGTCGTTGACCAGGGTGACCGGAAAGAATGATCCGCCGTGGGTATGGCCTGACAGCTGGAGATCGACGCCGGCTTCGGCCGCCTCTTCAAGATGAACGGGTTGATGATCCATGAGAATGACCGGGAGGTTCATGTTGACGTCTTTAAGGATATCCTTGAGAGGCATCCGCCGTTCGTTATGGGCGATGTATGATCTATTGCTGCGGCCGACGAGATAAAAGGAATCGGCCACGAGCTCCGCCTTGTTTTGTAATCCGATGATCCGGCTTTTCCCGAGCAGCTCCAGACTGTTCTTGAGCCCGGCAAAGTGTTCGTGGTTTCCCATGGAGGCATAGACGCCGAACCGGGCGCGGATCTTCGTGAGTGTATCCGGCAGCTTCTCCTTTTCGGGGGTCAGAGCTTCCTCGTTAAGAATATCGCCCACGATGAGGACGACATCGGGATCCAGACTGTTAATCTTCCGGACAATCTTCTCCAGCCGCGATACCCGCATATAAGGCCCGACATGAATGTCGGAGAGAAACACCAGGTTCAGACTCTCCATCCCGCCCGCTTTTTTATCAATGGCGATGTCCATCGTATTGACGCGGACATGGCGGGCATAAAAGAGTCCGGCGAAAACGACAGTCAAGGTGGCGGCAACGACGGCAAAAAACGCCGCCCGGCCCGCCCTCCGGCGATTCTCCCGGATCCACCTTGGGAAAAAGGGAAAGAAGTGGTCGATCAAGCGCAAAAGGTCGACAAGCTCCGTGAAAAGGACGAGATAAAGCAAAACGCCCGGATAAAAGGATCCTAGAGCGCAGATGGTCTCTTTGAATACGGAGGGCTCTCCCCTCTCCAAGCGGTGCCACAGGAAAAAGGTGTAGGAGAATGGGAGATAAAGAATGAAAACGAGGATCCGGAATAGGCCCGTTCCGGCCAATGCTTTCCAGCCCCGCCAGAGCAGATAGACATTCCCCGACAAGTAGAGAATATACGAAATCTCGAAGAACATCGCGATCAGCCTGCCAAGGCAAAAGGATTTTACGAAAAAAATGAACGGGGGTCAAACCTACTCATTACGCACTATTTTCCAGGGGAGCTTGCGTAAAGAGTAGCTTTGACCCCGATTCTTTAATGAGGAGGTTCGACCCCATAACGTAATGTAATCCCCCTAAAACAAAAAAACAGAAGAATTAGGCCGGTTGAAAAAACTCCAGGTTCAGTATATAAAAGCCTTGACAGTGAGAATTTTGGGAGGACGACTGATGCGAAAATGGATATTTGTTATCGCTATTCTTTTTCTCTGTCAAATAGCAAAGTCATTGCCTGCGGCAGATCTCAAATCGGAGCTGCTCAAAATCCTTGATATCCAAAAAACCGCCTGGAACAAACAGGACATCCTGGGGTTCATGGCCTATTATTGGAAATCAGAAGAATTTACTTTTCAATCCGGAGCGAACAGGCTTCGCGGCTGGAATGCCCTTCTTGAGCGCTACCAAAAAAGCTATTCCGGCGAAAATTGGGGGATTTTGGATTTTACCGACCTCGAGGTCAAAGTTCTCAGCAGCGATTACGCCTACGTCCTGGGCCGTTGGAACCTGGCGATAAAAGACACAAAAAAAGAGGGCGTTTTCACGATCATCTTCAAGCGTTTCCCCGAGGGCTGGCGCATCATCCACGACCACTCGTCTTGAACCGGGGTCAAACCTACTCATTACGCACTATTTTCCAGGGGAGGGTGCGTAATGAGTAGGTTTGACCCCGTTCCTTATTACTTGACGATGATCTCGTCGAAATTCATCATCGCGGCGGCGTTCGGGGCCGCGGCGTTCGGGTGCCACTTGGGCAGTGCTCCGATGTTCTTGGCCCTTATGTGAATATACTGGCCCTGCATCCTTTTCAAGTCATAGCTCAGATTCTTGATGGCCGGACCCTGCGCTCTCTCCGGCACGGCCAAGCTGTCCGTGGCGACAATCTTATAATCCTTGTTGTCCAGCGAAACCGAGATCTCGACTGAGGCCGGCAGAAAGACCCTTGCGCTGTTGTTCTCGAAACAGCCCAAAGTAATTTCCTCGAGCGTCTTGACCTGCCCCATATCCAGGATTACGTCGAGATCCTTGTCAAACGCCTGCCAATTGCGGTCGCCCGCTTCGGTTATTCCCCTGACCAGATCGATCAGCGCCGTACTTGCGACCAATCCGCTAGGTCCGCCCCGTCTTTGAGCGGGCGGGACCACGTATTGAACGCTCTTGATCGAGAGCGATTTGCTGAAATAAGCGGTCACCATCACGCTCGGCAACTTAATTTTATCGAATAAGATCGCGTTTAGAACGGCGGATTGGTTCAAGCTGAGCGGCGCAGTGTACTTGGCCGAGCTCATCGTCGGCACGCTGCCATCCAGTGTGTAGTGGATCTCGGCGTTATCATCCGTGGCCATCATGGCCACGACGAGCGGCTGGCTATAATCGATATAAGCTTTTTCGGGCGAGATCAGCGGCCTGCTGCAAGTTTGGAATCTCCCATAATCGTTGCGATCTCTGATCAGCGTATCGGAAAGAGGCTGGGCCGGAGTCACGTCGTCATTCTCGTTATGGGCGGCCGTGATAGCGAAGATCTTGATTCGTTCGTTCGCCGGAAAAGTAATCTGCGTGGCCCCCTGCGGCAGATCGATTTTATACTGATAGATATACGCGTACATATAAGGGTCGTTGGCCCCGTTTCGCAAATGCCGATGGGTCGTAAAAAAGGCGACACGGTCTTTTCGGACATAGCCGGGGGCGACGCCCACATAATTGATGTTGCCACGGTCGAAGCTCGTCGCGGCGCTGTCGCCGTCCCATAGACGCTTGTCCCATTGACCATAAAATCCTGACCAGACCTCAACCGGGATTTCCACGGCGACGCCGCCGACCTTGAAGACGGCCCTGGTCCCTGTCCCGGCGCCCCCCGCATCCATCCCGCGGAAAGCCATCGATTCCCCGGCAGCAGCAAGGACATAGATCTTGTTAAAGCCTCCAGCCGGCAGGTTAATCGTCTGGCCGCTGCAGGCGACCGCATTATTGGCGCCGTCGGCCTTGGGACCCAATCGAAAATGGATGCTCCCGCTCGTGATCGTGTCCGGGAGCATCTCCGCCGGGAAAGACCTTCCACTCCCGTCGAAATCGCCGTCGGCTTTGTGCTTGTCGTTGCTGATGACATCGACGTTATAGGGCAATTCCACCGGCGTGCTTTGAGGCGGGGAAAGGGCTTTTTCGAACGGCGCGAGTCGCACGGCGAACGTCTTCAGATGATAGGGCGTCACATCAAAGACGATCTTTCCATTTTTCACGACGGCGTTTGTCAGATCCTGTTCCTGGCCGTTCACTTCTCTCGCCGAAACGACCGGAGCGGCAAAAGCCAGCTCGATGTTTTTTGCGGCTTTGCCTTTGGCCTCGACGATCCGGACGATCAAATCATCGCCGATCTCCGCTTTCTTGACGGCCGACACGACGATATCCCGATGACTGACCTTGAGGAATGAAAAGGTCTTTCCTAAGGGGCCCGGATGCGGCACAGCCTGGAAAGCGACAAGAGGCTGATTGAGTCGTGCGGCCTGTATGTTCGAATCGGCGGCGCGCCAATCGCCCTGGTGGCCATAGAGGGCGTAGAGGATCTCATGTTTGCCAAAATCTTGGACGCCCTGCTCGCGATATGAATTTCTCACGCCGGGCGTGTACAAAAGGGTCGATCTCAAGATATTGTCGGCGGGCTTGTCGGAACCGTATTTGCAGTCTTCAAGGACCGATACGCCATAACGGCCGTCTTTATTCGTCAGGTCGAACCATTGGTGTGACGGCACCTCGAACTTGACGGGATCGTTATTGCCGCGCCCGATCGTGCCGACGCCCCAATTGTACGTCGCCACAGGGTTGGAAACCGTCAAGGGGAATGTGGCTTTCAAAGACGACTCTTTGGTCGCCCAATCGATGAACGTGTTGAACTCGATCCTATCGCGGCTTCCGTTGGCCGCCAGGCGGATGACCTGGACGAATTTTGAATGACGGGATTCCCGCTCGACGGCCAGGGCGACCCGGGCCGGCCCGTTTTCGACGATCGCGATTTTGGCCGGGCCTTCGACAAAGCCCGCCGCCGGCTTGTTTCGATCTTCCCAATCCATGTTCCAGGCCGGCCATTGCTGGGGCCGCTCATAGTGAAAGGCCAGCCTGATCGGCGATGACAACAGTTCTTTGTTCGCGGTTTTATCGAAAATACTGACGACATCCCCAGCCGGATTCAGCTTGACGACATATTTTGAATTTTCGAGCGACGTCGGAGTTGCCTTCAATCCCGTCGCTATGGCGCACGGCGCATCCGACGGTCTGACATCGAACGCGACATAGCTTAACGACGGAGTCTTGGCCAAGAAAAGGACCGCGATCTTGTTCCCGTCGACCTTGGAGATCTGTGAAGGAACTTCTTTGTTATCGCCATCGAAGATTCTGACGGCCTTTGGCCCTTCCTTCGGAAGTACGACCGTCGCCTCAACGATATCTTCCCGTTCGACCGCTAAAGGATTGAAGACGACAAGCGGGATCCCCTGGACCCGAGTATCCAGGGCGCGAATGACCGAACCCGAAGCGTCCGCGAAAATATGGCCAAATTGGCTCAAAGCCAGCAGCTCATCGTTCTGAGAGAATTCATAAGCCCGGGGGATGCTGGTCCCGGGAAGAATATCGTGGAATTGGCCCCCCAGGACAAGCCGCCAGGCTTCATTCATTTCATCTTTGTTATAGGATATTCCGCCGAGCCACTCCCCTATCGTTGATGCCGCCTCGGCCTTAAAAGCCAGCAGCTCGTTCTTTCTGTTCCATCGCTTCATGGCCGCCTGCGAGGTGATGGAGCCGGCCGAGTGATTCGTCAATAAGAACTCCCCTTTGTAGGTCGGAAGCATCGCTTTTTGGGCGGGTGTGAGATCGGAAAAAAGTTGATCGGCCCGGGCCGAGACGATCTTGAAATCATACCCGGTCTTCAAGCTTTTCTCGATCCATTGAACGGAATCTTCCGTGGGGGAACCGCCGACATCGCCCGTCCCGTAGTACATATAGTCAGCATAAACTCCGGTCTTGCCTCCGAGATCGTAAATCCTTTTCTTCCAATTCGCGTTGATGCTCAAATCCTCTTGAACTCTCGAACCATAGCTGCCCGGGTTCAAGGCGGCCGTGACAGATTCTCCGTCGGGGCCGATCCAGGTGCCGACATTAAAGGGAATGCCGACGGCGGAGCCCCATGATAATTTCTGCGTCGAAAATCCTTTGAGGCCGCAGTGGGCCAGGATCGAGGGAAGCGAGGCGGGGAATCCGAAGCAGTCCGGAATCATGAATTCCTGACTGGTCACGCCGAGCTCTTTTCGGAAGTAATTGGCGCCTAGAAGGATTTGCCGGATGATGGACTCGTGGGAAGGCGCCAGAACGTCATTTTCTTCCATAGAGGAGCCGGAGGGAAACCAGCGGCCGGCAGCCACATATTTCTTGAGTTTCTCATATTCTTCCGGATAATACTCTTTCATCATCTTGTAGCGGTTGGCACCGCTGAAATTGAAAACGTAATCGGGGTATTTCTCAAAGAGCTTGAAATTAAAGACCATCGTGTTCCAGATGTATTCGTTGATGGTCGTTTGGTAATCCCACCGCCACTGCGTATCCAGATGGGCATAGCCGACGGTGTACAGGACTTTTTCCTTGGACAGGTCATTTTGCTGGGAGAAAACGGTCAACGAAGAAAGGATGAAGGCGACAAGGCAGAGCCTCAAGAATATTTTCATTGGATCACCTCACAAGAAATTCTATCTACGCGAAAATATTTATGATTCTCTTCCATTTCATGTAGGTTATGAAACATGGAAAAGAGACATTTTTTTATCCGATTATCGGTGCCGAGCTTCATGGGGGGACACGATTTTATGTCCCCTCGTATTTCTGAAATCCGGGGTCAAAGCTACTTTTTACGCATCCATTTCTCGGGGAAGCCTGCGTAAAAAGTAGCTTTGACCCCGGTTTTTTCCTTTGACCCCCGTTTTTTCCTTATTTCTGGGGCGCGGGGGGCGTGGGCGGAGGACTTAGGTTCTTGAAGTTCAGCATGGCGTTGAACACCAGGAAGAAGGAGCCATGGGTCTGGTGGCGCCACATGGGATTGAAGCTGAACATGACCACATGGCCGCTGCCCAACGGGGCGTCGACGAGCGCGGGCGTGTTGGCCAGCTCTTCGCCGCCGGCCAGGCCGCCGCTGATCAGGAGATCGTTGACGGCAGAGGCGAAACGGATGATCGTCCTTGCCCGGATGGCCGCAGCCCCGGGCCCTCTCCCTTCGGGCTGAGCGCCCTCCTTCTCCATCTTCCGGAATTCCTCGACGGATGCCTTGCCGATGTCCCGGGGCCTGCCCTGAGGAATATCGGCGTCATTGACCCCGCCGCGTCCTGACGGCCGACCCTGAGCGCCGCCCTGGGGCCCCATCATTCCGCCGCCGCCACCGCCGCGACCGCCGAACCCTCCTATGCCGAACACCGGTGACTGGCTGAAATAGATGCCCAGCGTGTCGTCGTATCCATAGACGATGGGGCTCGTCTTATCGGAGACTTCGGCTTTGTACACGCCGCCGCGTGCCCAGAGGTTCGTTGTCGTCCGGATCGAGGTTCCCCCGGCCAGCCCGAACTGGATCGGCAGCGAGGAGCTGTTGGCAATCGTGATGAGCAGACCGCCATCCTTGATGAAATCGCGCAGATGGAGAACGCCCTCGAGCTCGATACCGCCGCGCATGTCTTCGGTGGAATCTTCAACCCCGATGTTGGGGGTAAGTGGTGTTTTCTTCCATGGGATCGGCTTGTCCCCGCTGACTCCCGAAACAACGCTCAGGGCGTCTCCGGAGGCGGGACCGAACAGGATCACGTCATATTTGTCGCGGAGCCGGGCGTTGTCGCGGACGGCGTGGACCGAGACATATTCGTACGGGATCTGGAGATCATCGAGCGCGATGCGCACCCATCCCTCGGTCTGGGTGGTCTGCCAGGTGTGCATGACGGCGATGCGAGGCACGCTCACCTCATGGACGGGAACGTCGGGGACGGCCGGGACGGCATATATGGTGAGGCCATACTGCTTCCCTGCCTCATCCAGCAGGCTTTCGAGATTCCCAGAGTTCTCGGCGGCTTTGATGATGAAAGCTCCGGCATTGAACTTTTTGCCGCTCGACTCGAAGGCTTTTTCTGCGGCTTTGATCTTCAGGTCTTTGTATTTGAACCGGAACGAGGCGATGGCGTTGTCCGCGTTGTGGTTGATGAGAAAAGCCTGGGCGGCCCCGCTGCCAAGGCGGGCTAAACCCCCGGGAGCTTTGACTTCGCCTTTGACAAGGCTCATGGGCGCGGCGAGCACGGAGACGTCCTCGACGCGCACCGTTTTCACGTTGAAAAGCGGCCCCAAAGTCCAGCCGACATCGTCGTAGGGACGGGGATCGTTGACGTTGAAATATTGCTTATCGAGAAGCATATCCGCCATGCGGGAATACGGCTGATCCATGCGGACGACATAGCTTCCCGCGGGATGTTCGACATCTCCCACCTTGAACGCTTTATCCGCCTTGTTCACTTCCACGCCCTGTGCCTGCAGCAGCTTCAGGAGCCGGGCCTGCTGCCCGGGTCTCGGATCGCTGCCGGGAAAGATGTAGGCGGCCGGGCCTTCGTTCTTAGCCTTGGCCACGGACCGCTTGCTCTTGAGGTAAAAATTTTCCAGAAACCGCTCGCGGTTCGTCGCGATGTAGTTCATGCCGATGAGGAGAGCGCTCTGCTGCATGTTGACGTTGTTCCGAATCGACCACACGGTGGAGGCCACGGGAGGGTTGGGGCGGTACCAAGCCCGGTCGGGGCTGGCGCTGATGATCCGCGTGCTGGCGTCGCCGGCGCCTTGGGTCTCGTAGAAACGGCCGATGGCATTATGCCCGTTGGCCGCGTAGAAAGCGTAATTCGGGGCCCATCCGTCATAGAAGCCGTGCGTCCAGACGCCGGGCACGCCTTCCCGGGTCATGCCGTCGATTTCCTGGTAGGCCAGCTGGTGCCACTCGTCGACGACGATTGGGTCCAGCCAGGCATTATAGGGACCCGTCCCGGTAGAAATGTACAGGAATGAGACGGATTCATGGAGATCGTGCATCACCTGGGGATGATAGCCGAGCTCAACTTTCATGATGTTTTTCGACAAAGCCAGGGCGAGGCCGATGTTGTCGCGGTTGTCGTCATGAGCGACGTACTTCCCCCACCAAAGAGGGCTTCTTGGCACCGTAGCTTTTGGGTCCTTGCGGGGAGCCATGGCCAAGTCCACGTATTTGTCCCGGCCGTCCACCTCGAGGATCGGGGTGATCATGACGATCGAGTTCTCGCGGATGGTCTTGATGAACGGCGAATCGTCAACCGCAATGCGGTAGGCGAGCTCCATCAGCATCTCGACCGAGCCCGTCTCTCCAGAATGCATCCCGCCCGTCGCCCAGTAAATGGGCTTGCCCTGTTTGATCAGGCTCTGGGCAACGGCATCTGTGATCTTCCTAGGATCGGCCAGCTTGGCCGTGATCTCTTTATAGCGGTCCAGGTTTTTGATCGTGGCATCGTCGGCGATGACGGCCAGGATCCAATCCCTCCCCTCTTCCGTCTTGCCGATCGTGAACACTTTAACCCTCGGCGAAGCGTTGGCCAGAGTCCTCAAATATTTATAGACATCTTGGGAATAGCTGAGGATATTGGGCGCTCCCACAATATGCCCTAGGACTTCAAGCGGAGTGGGGACCCCCGCCTTGAAGGGCATGTAGTTCACGTATTTCGTGGAGAAATGGGGATCGGTCGTATATTCGCGGATCTTCTTGGTATATTCCTCATGGTTTTTCTGAGAAAAAGCGGAAGAAAAGACAAGCAACAAGGCCAGCCCGAGCGCCAGCGGCGCCTTGACCGCCCTCGCCCGCCGTAGGAAACAAACGATTGCCCGTCGATAGGATGCCATGGATCTCCTCCTCTCAAAAAGACGATAAAGATTTGCCTAATATTTATCATTCGTGACAAAACCCTGTCAATAGCCAAGCCTGAGCGGAGCGGCAACCGCGCCCCCCATGTAAAATTCGGGGGAAAAATATTGTGACCCGACCTATTGAAACTTAGGGCAGTTTCTTTGGGTCGAGGACGACGTGCATGATCCGCAGCCGCTTCCATGTGTAAGTGATGTGGACCTTGCCATCGCCGGCTTGGATGACGGCGGGATAGGAATACTCACCCGGCTTGCTTTCGATGACGACGGCGGTTTTCCATGATCTGCCGTCCCTGGAAATTGCAACCACGAGCGGTGTGCGACCCCGGGTGACGGGGTTGTAAACGAGCAGTTGCCGGCCGTCCTTAAGCGTTATGCCGTCAATGCCGGCATTGGGATTCGGCAGAGGCGTGGCCTTCATCCCACTCCAGGTTTTCCCGCCATCTTCCGACCAGCACTCGGTGATCCGGCCCTGCCGGCTGCGGCAAAGCAGCTGCAGGCGGTTCGCCGGATGGAACAGGATCATCGGCTGGATGGCGCCGAATTCCTTGCCGTCATTGAGCGGCCCTGTCGTTGTCCAGGTTCGGCCGAGGTCGACCGTTCGTTCCACATGAATCCGCCAGCCTGCCTCCTCCGTGCTCGACGGGCATAGAAGAGCGCCGTCAGGCATCTCCACCGGCTTGTTCTTGATGGGCCCCAGAATACCGTCCGGCAGAGGGCGCGGTCTCGACCAGGTCGTCCCGCCGTCGTCGGAAGTCATGATCATCCCCCACCATCGAGACGGGCTTGGCCCGACCTTGTAAAATAACAACAGCGGTCCTTTCTTCGACTGGAACAGAACCGGGTTCCAGCAGGGAAACCGCAGCTTCCCGTCTTCCTGAACGCCGTTGGCGATTTCGACCGGCGCAGACCAGCTTTTGCCGTCATGCCGGGAAAGCCAGATACCCACGTCCGGGCGCCCTTCTTGCGTCCCGCCAAACCAGGCCGCAACTGGGCCGCTCCTGGTTTCAGCGATGGTCGAGGCGTGGCAGGAAGAAAATGGAGCGCTCTGGAAAATGAATTCGGTTTTTTCCAAGGCCCCCGTTTTTATCTCGACGCCGCTCAACGAGACCAACAGGCCCACTGCCAGTTTCATAATCAAGGCGATGCGGAGTATTTTCATCAAGTCACTTTTTTTGGTTCTCTTCCATTTCGTGTGGAATGAAAAGGGAAACGATCCGGAGACGGCTGAAGCGACCATGGAGGGTTTAGCCTTCCCGAGCCCTCCTTCGAGGGCAGCCGGCTCGGAAGAAGCCGGCCGGCGAAGTTGTCTGAGCTTCCCGGCGAACATCCGTAAGATCGAGGCCGGGAAGCGAGTTCTTCGCCGCCGAGAAGGAGGGCTCGGGAACGGCGTTAAAAACCCGGATGGGGAGCAAGGCCGTTTCCGGATTGTTTCCCAGATAATTTTTTCCCGCATGAAATGGAAGAGAACCCTTTTTTTCGGACTTTTCCTCGGCCGCTTGGAGATTTTAAAAAAGGCTGGATTGGTTACGTTTTGATCCCTAGGCGTACCGGCCAAACCATCTAGATGCCGGGGAAACAACCCGGGGCCCGCACCATCAAGACGGGTACGCAGACGGACCGGAGAATTCGATCGGCCACGCTCCCCCAATACCAACGGCTGAGGCCCGATCGCCCATGGGTAGCCAAGACGATGAGGTCCACCTCATTCTTTTTGGTGTACTCGGCGATAGCCTCCGGCGCCTTTCCTTCCAGAATCTCCGACCGGACGATGAGGCCTTTCTCTTTGAGCCGAGCGGCGACTTGTTTGAGGTATTTCTCCGCCTCAGATCTTTGCTCCGCTTGCATCTGATGCCGGTCATCCTTGCTAAAGGCCAAGCCGCCTCGAGTGGGGATTTCGAGAGGCTCGATGACCCGGATCAATATGACATCCCTTACCTCACATCCTTTGCCGACGGCCTCGACATGGGGGAGCACGCATTCGGCCAACTCGGAACCATCCAAAGGGGCTACGATTTTTTGGTACATATCTCCTCCTTGGGCTCAAAAATCCTTTTCCCCGACAAAATCTAAGTCTTGTAGTGCGTCTTGCCTCCATTTCTTAGAAAGGCTGAATCCGCACTTGCTATCTCAAATTAATCTTATCTCGGCGTGGTCGATCAAGTCAATAATTGCTTGACAATTCCGGATTTTTCAATAAAGACTATGCGAAAAAGGAGAATATTATGAAAAAACCGCTTCTTGGGCTGCTCATCCTCTTGGCCTTCTCTCTTGCCGCGCTCGCCCAAAACGAATTTTTGCCCAGGTTCGAACTCCATGCCGTGGGCGGGTATGGGCTATCCCAGTTCAAGGGAGACTCCATCTATTCCTACGAGTGGAGCTACATGCTTCTCCAGTCCGCAAAGGAAGACACCCTGGTCTCGATGAAGGCGCAGGGCGGCCTTTTCTTGACGGGAGGCGCTTCCTTTTTCTTTCATCCGAATTTCGGAATCCAGATCGGCGGCGGCTATTTCTCTTCAAGTGTCCCCAACACCGGGTCGTTCACATTCGCTTGGCAGTCGATGCTCTCTCCGACTGTGACCACTGAGGAGGCCACATGGAACGGCGACGGGAAAATGACCACGATTCCTCTCTTCCTGAATATCGTCGGAAAATTCAGGCTGGGCATGGTGAATGTCTTTTTGACCGCCGGGCCGACGCTCTACCTCAACAGCTTCGAGTCCAATTCCTTTGTCGGATTCGGAGATTCCTATTACACGATCATTTTGCCCTATGAATATCAATGGGTGGATGCGTTCCAGATCCCCGTCAGCATTCCCAAGACATCCTGGAAATCGTTCGGCGCAAACTTCGGCTTAGGCATCGATATTGAGGTCTCTCCCGGAGTGGCCATCACGGCGGAAGGCCGCTATTTCCTGATACCAATGAAAAACCTGACCTGGCAGTGGATACCGGGAACCTACGACAGCATTTTCTACGACAATTTTGCAGGATGGGAATACACCGAGGATGATTTTGCCGATTTTCAACAGGAGATGAAGCCGTTGGAGGTCAAGCCCTCATTCTTCTCTTTTGCTCTTGGTCTCCGGCTCACCTTCGGGCAGAAATAGCCGGACATGAGACCTCCTTTAAAAAAATATCGTTGATTCTCTTCCTTTTTATGTGGGAAAAATCGTCTGGGCAACGATCCGGAAACAGCCTCGTTCTCCATCCGGGTTTTCGACGCCGTTCCCGGATCGTTGCCCTTTTCTACCCACACTAAATCGAAAAGAACCTTTTCGTTTAGGTTAGCACCTTTCTATGGATTTCATCCATAAAATAGGCAGAATGCGAAGTCAAGCTGGAAGTCTCTGCATAACGGGAGGTCAGTAGCTTTTGAACGATAAAAAGGGCCCGGTCTTGGGATCGTCCCTTATCTTTGAATGAAGCCGCTGGGATCGGTCTATTTGTTCGCCGCTAATTGGACATCCAGCCAGAAGTCATATTGTTTAGGGCTGCCGCCTCCTTGCGATCCTCCGCCCCCGGGCACTCCTGACCTCGCACCACCGCCACCTCCACCTCCCCCGCCGCCGCCCAAACCTTCAGCCGAAGCCGACATATCGATGACGGTGGGATTCCCCTTGCCTCCGCGCCGGGCTGCGGCCGCCTTTTTCATCTCCTCGGTTATGCCGCCCCATTCAAAACCGATCTTGATCGTCTGGCCGGCCCCGGCGCCGATGCCAAGCGGTTGGAGTTCGTTTTTGGCCAGAGGAATCTTGAATTCATAAGTCCAGGCATTCTCGATCATCTTGCCTTTGAATACGGGATAATCAGGTCGTGTTCCGGAGGATGCCGCAAGGATAGCCCCTGTGTTTTTGTCAATCGGCTGCCAGTCATACAAATAAAAAATCTTTTGGCCTTGAAGGCTGACCCTGTCCTGATCCGTGAGCGGCTCGCCCCTTTTTTCCATGATGGCGATGACTTCATCCCCCGTGACTTTCCTTTTGTAGAACCGAAGGCCCTGGTCCGTTTTCTTTTTGCCCTCGGTATTAAAATAGACGTTGATGCCCGTGGTCTCGATGTTGCTTAAGTATTTGGGGTCCTTAAAAGCCAAAAAAATATACAAATGACTGCCATCGTTCATGAAGGCATAATCCACTTTGACCCCTTTCTCGGTCAGGAACGCCGCCCCTGTCCAATCCCCACTGACCCCGTCGATGGCCGGAGGAGCGACTGTCCAGCTGCTTTTGACGATGTCCTTGGAAATTGCCCATCCCCAAAGCAGACACACTGTGAGAGAGACCAGCGTCCAGGTGAAAATCCTTTTATGTTTCATGACGACCTCCAATATCTTTCCTGTATCTTTCCTGAATCTCTTAAAATTATAGCTCTTTTTCACAAATAACACAAAAACAAGCGCATGGCGGGGAATTCACCGCGTTGACAAACAGGGGCCATTAAAATAAGCTTTTTCTATCCCTTGGAGGAACGCTTAAAAGATATTTTTTTGATTGTCTTTGAGGCCAATTCGAAAGAAGTTGGGGAGGGCCTTCGCTCCGCCCACCGATTCCCTCCGAAATGAGGTCAACATGAAACAGATCATGACCCGCCGCGATTTTATCCGAGGCACAACCTTCGCCGTGCTCGGGACCGTTGCCGCCGCCGGCTCTTCCCAAGACTCCTCGGTTCGGGCGAAGAAGTCCCGGGTGATTCTGATCCGCCATCCGGAAGCCCTGGATGCAAATTCTCAATTCAACCAAGAGGTCATCCAGAAGATGCTGGACGAAGCCGTCATGAAGCTCCTCGACCAAGGCGACCCTGTGGCAGCTTTCCGCTTGCTGGTCAAACCCGGCGACATCGTCGGCATCAAAAGCAACGTCTGGTCCTATCTTCCGACGCCGCCGCAGGTGGAACAGGCCATCAAGCGCCGCTTAATAGATGCCGGTGTGAAGGAAGAAAACATCGGCACCGATGACCACAATGTCAGGACCAACCCGATCTTCGTGAAATCCACGGCATTGATCAACACCCGTCCTGTCAGGACCCATTATCTGGCCGGAATGTCCGGCTGCATCAAGAACTACATCATGTTCGGGGAATCCCAACCGGCCTATCATCCCGACAACTGCGCCGCCCTGGGCTCCCTCTTCAACCTTCCCCAGGTCAAAGGAAAGACGCGGCTCAACGTCCTCTGCGCTCTGACGCCGCAGTACCACGGACTCGGGCCCCACAATTTCAGCCGCCGCTATGTCTGGAATTACAAAGGCTTGATCGTCGGCCAGGACCCAGTGGCCGTAGATACGATCGGCCTCCGTTTGATCATGGCCAAACGGCGCATGGAGTTGGGCCCGGAGCGGGAGCTTCCGCCCGTTCCCAAGCACATCCAGATCGCAGACACCAAATATGGAATCGGCACAAGCGATCCCCAAAAGATCGAGTTGATCAAGCTGGGCTGGTCCGATGAGGTCATGATCTAAACCGGAACGGAGGCAAAGACTATGCCCAAATCAAAGCTTGGCACCTCGGGAATATTGCTGCTTGTGTTCCTGGGCGCGCTCCACGGGATTCCTCTTAGCGCCCAGGACGGCCGAACGCTGACCTACGTCGGCTCGGCCTTGTGGACAAAAGCCCACGATATTGATATCCAAGGGACAAAGGCCTATTGCGCCTTTATGAATGGGCTTGTCGTGCTCGACGTCTCCGACCTAAAAAATCCGGTCCGGATATCCCAGCTCTATCTCGGTGGAGGTTTCGCGCTTGAAGTCAAAGATGGGCTGGCTTTTGTGGCGGCCGGGGATAAGGGCTTGAATATCGTCGACGTCTCCGACCCGAAATCTCCGGTCCTCAAGGGAAAACTGGACACCGGAGGCGAGGCCAGGGATGTCGTGGTGGACGGAAACTACGCTTTCTTGGCGGACGGCCCCAAGGGACTGCGTGTTATCGATATCCGAAATCCGGCGGTTCCAAAATCAGCCGGAGTGTGGGACTCATCCGGAGAGTCGAACGGAATCGTCCTGCGGGGAGACCTCCTCTATATCGCGGACGGAAGCACCGGGCTTCGGATCGTGAATGTCAAAAATCCGGCAAAACCTGCGCCGGTCGGAGCTTTCGATACCGATGGCACGGCCGAAGGGGTCGCCCTCTCCGGAAACTACGCTTTCATCGCGGACGGCGCATCGGGATTCAAGGTCATTGACATCGGCAATCCCTCCAGTCCGAGACAAGTTGCGTCTCTGACCGCCTCCGGCTATGCCCACAGCGTGTCCGTCGACGGGAAATATCTCTGCGCCGGCAACCTCTACGACGGCGGCTTCCAGGTCCTCGACATCGCCAATCCCGCCGCCCCCGTCGTCGTGTCCACGAATAAATACACGATGTATAACGAAAGCTGGAGGGTCGTGCTGAAGGGGAATCTCGCTTATGTCATGGACTATTTCTCCGGCATTTTTTTCATGGACATCTCCGTCCCTCAAAAACCCGTGACGGCCGGAATGTTTTTCACGCCGAGCTCCATCGTCGCCGCCTCCGTTCAAGGCGGCCACGCCTATGCCGTCGGCGAATTGTCGGGCCTGCAGGTTCTGGACCTCGCCGATCCGGCCCAACCCAAATCCGTCGGATCGACCAGCATTTTCAGGGGAGTCCAAGGCTTGGCCGTGAGCGGCCGCTATGCCTATGTCACCGACCGCTGGTCCGTCAGGATCTTTGATGTCGCCGAACCGGCCAAGCCAAGGCCGGTCAAAACCATGAACTCTCCCGGCGGCGTGCCCCGGACGATCGTTGTCCAAGAAAACTACGCCTACCTCACGGCCGACCATGACGGACTCCATGTGATCGACGTCACGAATCCTCTAGCGCCTTCGGTTGTCGGCTCTTATAAAATGCCCGGCTTCACCTATGGCCTGGCTGTCGAAGGGGATTACGCCTACCTCGCCAACAGCGATACGGGACTTCATATCCTGGACATTCGGAAGCCATCGGCGCCTATCCTGGTCAGCTCGCTCAAGCTCAAGGGCGAACCCTTCGGCGTGGCGGTCCGCGGGAATATGGCGTACGTGGCCTCGGGCCCGTCCGGCCTGCTCATCATTGACATCAGCCGGCCTGCCGCGCCTAAGATCGTAGGCTCTTCCCCCGTCCAGGATTTTGCCAATTCCGTCGCCGTCAGCGGCGATTATGCCTATGTTTCGGACGGAAACGCGGGGATCAAGAAGATCAACATCGCCAAACCCGCCGCGCCGAACCTCGAGGCCTCTTTCGATACGCCGGGCGAATCGCAGGGAGTCCTTGTCAGCGGGACGTTGATCCTCGTCCCCGACTCAAATTCTCTCATCATTCTGAAATAAACGGGCCCGGCGACGCCGTCCGCTCGTGAACTCTCGTCACAGCTTGACCCAAAATTGCGAATGGGACCGCTCACTCGGCAAAAGCTCAGAGCGTTCCGTCAAATTTAAAGAAAGCGCCGATACCCGACGGGTGGCGTGGTTCGGGGGCCCCCCGGACACTCTTGGAGGAGGACCCTTTCACAGGGTCCCCCTCCAACGGGCGGCGGGAATACCCGCCCGCCCTGCCACCCCTCCAAGGAGCATCCTCCCATGAATTCATCGCCGGATGCTCCATGGAAAGGAGGCAGAGAGCGAAGCGAGCGTTGGAGGGAAACCCGCAGCAAGGGTTTCCCTCCAAGAGTGTCCGACAGGACCCGTCGGGCGTTTCTAGCGGCTATTTTGGGCTTGAGCAAGTCCTTGACAATCGGTTATAGAGTATTTAAGAATGAACCTCTATACATGAGGAACGATATGAGAAAACTGATTCTAAGCCTGTCATTTTTGCTGATCGCGGCTGTCCTGGTCTACCCCCAGCACGTTTCCTTTAAGCTCATGGGAGGGTTGACCTGGATCGACGGCGATGACTATAACAAGGGCATCGCCGGTCAAAACCAATACCTCAAGGCGACGACGACAAGCATGTCGGGCGCCTATGAAAAGCTGTCGAGCGGCCTGAAGTTCGAGGCCGAGGTCATCAATTATTTAAATCCCAGAATGGGCATCGGGCTCGGCGGCGGTTACTTTCGGACGAGCAATGAAAGCAAGGTAACAAGCCATGGAATGCTTGTCGATGTGCCCTACGATAATGAGTCCACGTACAATTCCAAAGTTTCGGTCATCCCCTTCTTCCTGAACTTTCATTATCTGGCGCGGCCGGCGCCGAAGTTGAAACTCGACCTCTTTGGGGGTCCAACTTTCAACATCGTCCAGTTCAATTTTCAAAATCCATCGATCACGCCGACGTTTTCGACGACGGAGACCGTGGCCTTCACCGCCAGTATCGCCGCGCTAGGTCTTCAAGGCGGACTGGGCCTGAATTTTGAAATCACCCCGAATATCGCCCTGGTCGCGGACGGGTATTTTCGATACACAAAAGTCTCGAACATCAAAGGGAACTGGTCGGACATTGTCAGCTCGCCGACCGGAACGACCCTCATAAGCAATGCCGAATATTATCTGTGGTACTACGATTATGCCGATGGCGGATCCTATTCCCAGATCGGGTTCTATGACAAGAACGGGCCCACGGGGAGCTCTGTTTCCGGCGCCAGAAAAGCCGACATCAATCTGTCCGGCATCGTCATCCTGGCCGGCATCAAATTAAGTATATAGCCGCGGTTCAAGAATATTCTTCCAAGCGACCGCCAGGGCTTAGGGACGTTGAATTATGCCTCTGGACATGGGCGTTTCTGCGGCAAAGAAAGGAGTGGCTATGACCAAGAAAAAATTCCTGTTTGTCGGCGCGGCCTTATTGGTTCTATCTACGGCGAGCGCGATTGGCCAGGCCCGCCCCAACCTGGGCCTTCAGCGCGTGATCTACAACACGATGAAGACTATGGCCAAGCCCCAGGGGGAGCTCAAAGACAAGCTCGACGCCGTTGATAAAGAAATGGCCGAAGCGGCGCGGACGGGCAGAACCGGCGAAGTGCGCCGCCTGCTGGCCAAAGGCACAACGCTTCTATCGGGCCGGGAGTGGACCGATGTCCTTGAATTTTCGAACTCGTTGGTTTTGCGCGCCGAAGAAGTCTGTGTCGATTCGAGCCTGCCCTATACGGTCCGCCTCGAACAAACCTATGCCCCGCGAGTCCAGTTGAGCGGTCCTCTGACCGTCCGGCTAACACTGCATAAGCCGGGACGCGCCCAGTGGAGCGTTCAAGCGGGAGAAAAGGTGAAGGATCTCGAGCAACAGGACGGAGTGGGTCGCGACCTCCAGGATGATCCGTGCCGGATCGAGCTCGACCTGTCGGGCATCGAGGATGGGACCTATCTCCTCCAGGCGGAGATCTTGGAGAAAGAAAGATCTCTCGGCACGGCCACGCTCCTCGTGGACTTCCGTAAGGGATTGTCGGAGCGACTGCGTTCGATCGAGGCCGAATTGAAAAAGATCGAGGGGTTTGATTCGTTTCGGGCCGACGTGCTCTATCCCCTCGACTATATCCGCAACGTGAACCGGGGGCGGATCGAGATGGGGACCTTCCAGGCCGTAGCCGGACTGAAGGCCGCCGAAGACATCCTCGCCTCAATCAAAACCGGAAAGGACCCGTTTATGGGCAGGCCCGGAGACATGGAAAGGCATTATCTCCTGGATGGCGCCAACGAGATCATGCCGTATCGGGTGTTTGTGCCGACGAAGTACAACGGCAAGACGCCTTATCCGTTGCTGATCGCGCTCCATGGCCTTGGCGGCACGGAAGACTCATTCTTCGACTCGTATGACAAGCAGATCCCCAAGCTCGCCGAAGAGCACGGATATATCGTGGCGGCGCCGCTCGGGTATCGGGTGGACGGCTTTTACGGCAAGATCCTGTTCGGCAATCCCGAGGACGCCGGCGTCAAGCGCAGGGCGGAGTACAGCGAAAGAGATATCATGAGCGTGCTCGCCCTGATGCGGAAGAATTACCGAATCGACGAGTCCCGAATCTACCTCATGGGCCACTCCATGGGCGCCATCGGGACGTGGCACCTAGGAGCCAAGTATCCGGAGATCTGGGCCGCTCTAGCCCCGTTCGCGGGATATGGGGACCCTTCCAGCGTGGCCAAGATGAAGCACATCCCAGAGATCGTCGTCCATGGGGATGCGGACGCCACGGTGCCGGTGGCCGGCTCGCGGGCGATGGTCGCCGAAATGAAAAAGCAGGGAGTCAATGTTCAATACATTGAGGTCTCCAAAGGGAATCACATCGACGTTGTGGTGCCCAACTTGAGCGCCGTCTTCAACTTTTTCGACAAGCATCGCAAATCGGCGTCGAAAATTTCCGAGAAATAAAAAAGGGCGAGATTTTTTGAACCCATTAGCCAAGTATTTATGACGTTGTCTTTGTGCGGGAGCGCAAGAGAAGGAAATAGACGGTCGGCGTGGCCACCAGAGATAGCACCACGGAAATACACAGTGAGCCGATGACGGCGATGGCGAGCGGCTTGAGCATGTCCGCTCCGGAGCCGATGCCATAAGCCAGAGGCAGCATGCCAAGCGCCGCGGCCAGGGATGTCATTAAGACAGGCCGAAGACGGCGCCGCCCCGATCGGACAAGGGCTTCCGTCAGATCATATCCCTCGGCCTGAAGGTGCTTCACGTAATCGAGCATGAGGATGCCGTTCTTGGCCACGATTCCGATGCCGATGATGGCGCCCAGAAGGGAGACGACGTTCAAAGATGTCCCGGTGATCCACAGGGCTAAAACCGTCCCGAACAGGGCCAGCACGGCCCCGAAAACGATAGATATGGGCTCAAAAAACGAGCCGAATTCCAAAAGCATAACGGTGAAAACGAGAAAAATAGCCATGAGAAGCACAAACATCAAGTTACGAAAAGACTCCTGCTGCTGCTCGTAGAGCCCGCCGTATTCGATGGTCCCGGGCGGGATGGACTTATCCTTGCTCAGCGTGTCGCGGATTTCGGCCATGACGCTCCCCATGTCGCGGCCCTCAAGTCGGGCTGTGACGGCCACGTCCTGCCGTGAGTCTTCGCGCCGGAGTTCAAGCTGTCCCGGTTCCTCGACGATATCCACCACCTGCGACAGCTTGACCAGTGCCCCCTCGGGTGTTCGCAACGGCAATTCCCGAAGGTTCGCCAGGCGGTCGATATGCGATGGATCGACCTTGACCCGGATTTCGACGACCCGGTCCCCTTCGAGCACCGAGGAGGCCGTCCGCCCCAGCAGCGCCGTGCTTGCGGCCGCAGCCAAGTCATCCGTGGTTAGGCCGAATCGCCGCGCGTCCAGCGAGCGCGGGCGCAGGCTGATCGTCGGCCCCGTATAGACCAGTCCGTTGAACGTGTCTACGACGCCCTGAATTTTCTTGATCTGTCCTTCGACTTCGGGCGCTTTTTTCTCGAGCCAGGCCTGGCTCGTCGAAAATAGCTTCACTTCAATGGGCTTGGGCGCCCACATTAAGTCGCCGATCAGGTCGCCCAAGATCCCCGGAAATTCCCAGGTCAATCCGGGCAGTTCGGTATTGAACCTTCGCCGCAATTCGGAGATCACGTCCGCGGTTTTCCGTTTACGGTTGGTTTTGAGCTTAACCAGGAAATCTCCCGTGTTCGGCTCGGCGATGGACAGCGCCAGTCGGGCGCCCGTGCGGCGCGAATAGCTTTCCAGCTCCGGAATCGTCCGCAGAATTTTTTCCGCCTGCAAAAGCTGGCGGTGCGTCTCGGCCAGGCTCGTCCCCGGCGGCGTGAAATAGTCGATGACGAACCCGCCCTCGTCCATCGGCGGCAGGAATTCGCTGTCGAGACGGCCGTAGAGAAAGATGCCGGCCAAAAGCACGAGGCCGCAGGCGCCCAGGGTGAGCCAGCGATGCTCGAGGGCCGGACGAACGGCGGATTCATAAATCCGGATGACGCGGCGGAGCAGAAAGCCTCCCTGCTCGGCCTGCGGTCGGGGCTGGTCCCCCTTGCGGAGACGGATGAACCAGGCCGCCAGCGACGGGGTCAGCGTGACGGCAAGGAGCAGGGACGTCAGCAGCGAAACCACCATGGTCATAGCCAAAGCGCGGAAGAAGACCCCGGTGATGCCATCAAGAAAAGCCAGGGGAATGAACACCACGACCGGCGTCAGGGTGGAGCCGACGAGCGGCCGGAAAATTTCGCCGATGCCCTCCTGGACGGCTTCGAGCCGGCTCACACCTGTCATCAGTTTGGTGTGGATCGCCTCGACGACGACGATGGCGTCGTCGATGACCAGACCGATGGCCGCGGCGATGCCTCCTAGGGTCATCAAATTGTAAGTGAGACCGGTGATCTTCATGGAGAGGAGCGTGACCAGCACGGTCACCGGAATGACCATCGTCGCCACGAGCGTCGTCCCCCAATTTTTTAAGAAGAAAAACAGGATGAACACGGACAGGATCAGGCCGAAGATGATGGCCTCCCAGACGCTCGCCACTGAGGCGCGAACGATTTCCGATTGGTCATAGAAAAAGGCGAGCTTCATGTCGGGAGGGAGTTCTTGTTTCAGCTCCCTCAGTTGTCTTTTGAGCGCCTGGGCAATGTCCAGCGTGCTGCCGTCGGGTTGGCTGCGGACATTGAGAAGGACCGCGGCTTCGCCGTCGGCCGTGACGATATTGAAGACCGGCTCGGGTCCCCGCAAGACTTTGGCGAAATCCCGGATACGAATCGGATGTCCGCCGACGTAGGTGACGACGAAGTTTTCGATGTCCGGGATCGAATGCACCCGGCCGTCGACTACGGTCAGATAGAGAGTATGGTTCTCCTCGTGCATGCCGGCCGAGGCGACGAAATTGTTGTTGGTCAGGGCATCGGTGACCTGGGACAACGTCAGATTGGCGGCCGTGAGCCGGAGGGGATCGACGACGATGTGGAATTCCGGAGTCCGGCCCCCGACGAGGTCCACGCGGGCCACACCGGGAATCCGGAGAAACCGCAGTTTGAGGTTATAGCGCGCCGTCTCCCAGAGCTCGATGATCCCGCGCCTATTGCTCGTGAGACTGACGCCGATAATGGGAAACGCCGAAAAGGTCAGCCGGAAGACCGTGGTCTCGGCCGTCGCCGGCAGCGTGCTCCGGATTTGCGAAAGCCGGCTGAGCACAAAGAGCTCGGATTCGATCATTTTGACTTTCCAGCCGAAAAAAACGCTGATCTCCGCCGAGCCCCGTCCCGTGAACGACCGGACTGTGACCACGCCCCGGATGTCCTTCATCGCTTCCTCGATGGGACGGGTGATGGTCGCCATCATTTCGTCGGCGGGCATGACCCCGTTGTCGACAAGGACGACGACGCGGGGAAAGTTGGTCTGGGGAAAGACCGACGAGGAAATATTCAAAGCGGAATAGACGCCGGCCAGACACAGGGCGACGCAAATAAAGGCGATCGAGAGTGAATGCTGGGTGGCAAACCTTCCCAAGGCGGAATTCTTTTTCATGGTTTTAATAATCTAATTGATGATATGGATCTTGGCATCGCCGGGGACGGCATAGGCATCTTCGGTGACGATGACCAATCCTTCCTTCAGGCCTTCGCCGGCGACTTCGACCAGGCCGGCTTCCCGGAGGCCGAGCTTGACGGGCTTCCGAACGGCCTTGTCGCCTTCCACCAGCACGATCGTCCCGCTTTCGCCTCCCACGGAATCGGATATCGCGGCGGCTTCCGGGACGGCCAGGCAGTTCGCGTGCTCTTCGCAGATGATGCGGACGCTCAAGAACTGACCCGGATGGAATCCGCCGCCCGCGGGAATCGAAATCCGGACCGGCAGAGTGTCCGTTTTGTCGTCGACTTTGGAGCCGATGTAAACGACGACGCCCGGAACGGTCCCCGCGGTGTCGAATTGAGCCGACTGTCCGACCTTCAACAATGTGGCTTCGCGGCTGGGAACGTTCACGGCCGCGACAAGACGGTCGAGGTCGATGATCGTGGCCAGCACGGTGTTGAGCTCCACGGCTTCGCCGGGCTCGATGTTGATTTTGACCACCATTCCGGCGAGCGGCGCTTGAATCTTGAGGAGGGCGAGATCGGTCTCGGCCGCGGCCAGCTCGCTGCGGGCCGTGTTGAGCTGCTGTTCGGCCTCCAAATAGGCCTTCTTGGAAGTTCCCTCCACCGGCAGCAGCTTCTTCTGCCGCTCAAAGTTCTCTTCGGCAAACCTTAAGGCCTTCTTTGCCTTTTCAAAGGCGACATCGGCGACCCGGCTGTCCAGTCGAAACAGGACCGCTCCCTTGGCCACTCTCTGGCCTTCATGACAGTCGATATGGGCAACGACTCCCGCCACGGGAGAGGCCACTTCGGCGTCGGCGGGGATACGCCCGGCGCCTGCAGGCTCCGGCTCCACGGCCCCGTAGGCCGTGACAAGGCGATGGAGGGTCGCCCGCGAAATTTTTCCGACATGGACGGCCATATCGACCGCCGTTTTTTCGCTTTCTTCGCCCGCTTTGGGCTTGACCATTATCACGATCCCTACGACGGCCAGCACCGCCGACGCGAGAATGACCAAATTGATCCACGTCCGGCGTTTACTCATCCTTTCGCTCCTTCGCTTGCCCGGAGGTTCTTCCCAGCGTTTCTAAAAACCATTCCTTAAGATCGAGCGGGCTCTGGATGGCGTTCTCCAGCTCTCCGATCGCCTGCTGGGCTTTGACCAAGGCGTCCAGGCGGGCCAGCCCATTCGAAGCGAACTCCAGCTCGACGCCCAGGAGCTCGAGCTTCGAGATGTCTCCGAGCTCGTATCGGGCTTTGGAGGACTCTTGCTGTCTCTTGAGGTTTGTCAAAAGGTCGTCGGCGGCCTTGACTTTATCAACCGCCGACCGGCCGGCCGAGACGGCGGCCTCGATCTCACTGATCACTCTGGCTTGAAGGGCCAGGAACCGCGCGGCCATCTCTTCGCGGCGGGCTTGGGCTTCGGCGATCGGCCCTTTATTCCGGCTGAGAATGGGCAGAACCAAGGACAGCCCCAGCGTCCATTTGCTGTCGGTCTGGTCGAGCTGGTAGGCCGGCCCGAGGTTGATGTCGGGATATTGCTTGGCGATCTCCAGCCGCAAAGCGGACTGGGCGGCCTCGTATTCCGATAGGGCTCCGAGAATATCGAACCGGTTAACCAAAGCCCTGCGGCGAATCTCGCTCGAAGGAAGGTCGGACCAGACTTGAATGAATTCCTCGAATGATAACACGATTCCCTCCAGCGCCTTGACAGGGATGCCGAGGGCGTCGGCCAGCCGAATCCGGGCTTGGGAGCGCTGGAGGGCGGCATCGATCGCAGCCAATCGACTGTTAGCAAGGGCGATCCGGGCCTGGGTGACATCATACGAAGAGGCTTCTCCGACGGCCAGCTGGCCCTCGAGAATCCGGACGATCTCGGACTGGACGGACTGCTGCCGGTTGATCAGAGATTCGGTTTCCCGGGCCGCATAGAAGTCGAGGAACGCTTGGCGCAGACGGCTCCGGACTTCCCAGGCCACGGAAAAGATGTTCAGGCGCGCCGCTTCCGAAAGATGCCGAGCCTGCGAAATCCGATAGCCGCGTTTGCCGGCGGTCTCGATGGGAATCTCCAGAGCAGCCTCGGGGATCCAGGGCGTAACTTCCGAGACCGGTGATGTGACGTTATATCCCACGAGGATGCTGCCGGTGGGATTGGGACGCTCTCCTGCCGTGATCCGCCCGGCTTGAGCGACTCCCCACTGGGCCCGCGCCACATCCAGATCGGGATGATAATAAAAAGCCGCCAGAGTGAGTGCATGAAGGTCCCAGGACTTCGGGGGCCATTCTTTCAGGCCTTGTTTGGCTTGGAGAAAATCCCGCAACTCCGCCGCGTCCAATTGGCGCGTTTCGAAATCGTCCAGGACTTTGGAGGCGGTGATCGGTTTGGGTTGAAACCGGACGCAGCCGGCCGCCAGGAAGACGATGAGACAGAGACAAAAGACTTTCCGGAGGCATTTGATCTTCGAGTCAAAGATGAGAGTTTGGTTTGCTTTGAATATTTCAGGCATCTTGTTTGTCAGGCTTTTTCCTCGCCACCGAGCTTTCCATTATATCCTAAAGAAAAGTTTCGCCCTTAATATAAATTAAACCGCTTCTTTAGACGTCATTAAATGCGTCTGTCTTCCATTTTTTTAGATAACGTCGGCCTCGGGTCTGCTGTGTGCGCTATTGATTTGGCTCGGGCAAGCCGGACACTCTTGGAAGGAAACGCTTGGAAGGGTTTTCCTTCCAACGGTCGCTTCGCTCCCTGCCTTCCTTCCAAGGAGCATTTTCCCATGAATTTTCGCACGGACATTGGAATCGAGTCTGGGAGGCGGGGTATGAAACCGCTAACTGCGATCTGCCCAAAGAGACAGACCTGTTTCAGGGATAGTCTTGGAACCCTCTCGAGCGGTCCCCCCAGCCCGCCACGGAGCATCTCAACCGCTCTTTTGATATCGCTGATAGGCTTCCAGGACGCCGCCGGCAACGGCGTCGCCGCGATGGATGTAAAGCCTGTAGCGCAGAACGACCGGCTTCCCCGGCTGGAGGACGGCGGGTTTGAGACCGGGCCATGACGGATTGAGGACGCCCGCGTAGCTGTTGCGAATGAGCCAAGCGACCGGAAAGCCCGGGTGATCGGACGATACGAAAATGGCCACACCGAGATCGCGGGTCGACAGGTCCGCCCAGCGGAACGACGTGTTGACGGCATCTTCTTTCTGGATGCCTTGATCGGTGGTGAGCGTCGCTCCCTTGAACATTTCTGCTCCGCGCAGACACAAACCGCCGTAGCCCTTGTTCTGGTCCGGCGCTCCCTGTAGTTCGAGGGGGCCGCCTACGGCTTCCAGGCGGAGTTCCAGATCGATGGCCCGGCCGATGCGATCCGCAGGGTGGACATCAAAATTGACGATTTCTCTTGCCACGTTCTCCCGACCATCCAGCTTCCAGACGTTTTCGACGCTCAGCTCGGCCGCCTCCTTCTTCGCTTCGCGCTTCAGCCAGCCGACGAATTGCTGCCGCAAGGAGGGCGAGGCCGGATGCCATGTCTGTGTGTCCTGACCGCGCGTCCTGACGACCGGCCAAGTCCAGAACACGCCGTGATGATGGAGATGGTCCTTGGGAAAGTCGTCGGTCAATGCCTTGCCGTCCAGCGAAAAAAGCGGATGGATATAGCAGGACCGGACATATTTTGGATCGATCCCCTCTTTAAGCTGATCGCCGAAGCGGTAGGTCAGCACCTCGTTCCGGCCGTCCCTGAGCGTCACCGTCCCACGGCCGGCGTCCTCGATAAATTGCATCTGGGCCGAGCCGGCGGCCGCCAGAACACAGACCAACAGGATGGCAAGTCCCATTGTTTTCATAGTCGCACTCCTTGTCGATTCACGTCCGGAGGAGCTTGTCGCCGCCGCTCCGTTTCATGAGCTCGACGACTTTGGCCTCATCGACCTCGACGCCCAAGCCGGGCCCCTGGGGTATATAAGCCAGCCCGTTCTCGATCCGCAGCGGCTTTTTTAAAACGTCGCCCACCAAAAACTGCGGCCCATTGAGCGCGGCCGGCTTCTTCAGGCCGAAAGCCCCATAGAGGCCGAGCGCGGCGGCCAGCGAGATGTCCGGGTCGGTCAAGCCGCTGCCGAGCCAGATCAATTTATGCTCAAGACAGACTTCGATCTGACGCTTGGCCGAAGCGAGCCCGCCGCAGCGCGCGGGTTTCATGGCCACCCCATCGAGCATGCCCAGCTTGATGAACTCGTGAAGGTCTATGGGCGAGATCACCCCTTCATCCATGAGGATGGGCAGGGCGCCCTGTTTCTTGAGGGCTTGGTAGCCGCTCATGCGATTGGGACGGAGCGGCGATTCGAGCACATCGACGCCGGCGCCGGCCAGCCGCGGCGCCGCCCGCAGCGCCGTCTCGGGATCGTAGCCACCGTTGGCATCGGCCCACAGAAACGAATCCGGAGCCCGCCGGCGGACCTCGCGGGCCAGGGCGACGTCGAAGTCGGGATCCGGAGCGATCTTGATATTGAAGTTCCGGCAGCCGCGCTTTTTTCCTTCGTCCATGATGGGCCCGACCTCATCGAGCTTCTTGACATTGACCGTCCAGCTGAGCGTGATCGGACCGCCGGCCGGCTTTCCCCACATGCCGGCGAGAGATCGGCCCAGCCGCTTGCCGGCCAGATCATGCAGAGCCAGGTCGATCCCGGCGCGGCTGATGGGCATTCCGGTAGAAAAACCAGGAGCGACGGCCTGGTCCATTGCGGCATGCGCCCCTTCGATATCGGCCGGGTTGCGCCCGACAAGCACAGGCGCATAGTAATCGCCCAACACGACAACCGCAGTTTCCAGCGTCTCATAGCTCCACTGGGCGATCGGCACGGCCTGGCCCCATCCGACCGTCCCGTCATCGGCCGTGACCTTCACGATCACGGCGGGGCGGCCGGCCGAGCCGTGCGGCCCGGCAAAGAATTTAAAGGTGCCGGTCATGGGATAATAAAGAGGAAAAAGGTCGATCCTGGCAATCTTCGTTTTAGAGGGAGCTGCCGCAAACAGAGAGCCCGACAAGCCCAACCCTACGGCGGCTGTGGAGGCAGTCCGAATAAACTCGCGCCGGTTCATCGTCGCCACTTGTCTTCGACGAACTGTTGATATCGCTCGGCGACCCGTCCGGTCTTCACGTCTCCGCTGTGGACAAGCACGCCCACGCGCTGGGCGATCGACTCGCCCTTTTTCAGCGTGAAAGGCTTGCCGCTCCGGTCGTCGGGACGCCGTGGTCCGAAACATCCATACTCGCGCGTCAGCCAGCGATGCTCCTGGCCGTCAGGCCATTGAAAAACGGCCACGCCGGCGGTCTCTCCTTCGACCGTGTTTGAGTAATCGATCCACAGGGCGGCCTTCAAGTTGGTTGCTTCCTGCCCGGTGGCGCCGTTGCTCGCGGTGATCGTCCCGCCGTTCTCGCCGCTCCAGCGGGTTTGGAGGCGAAGGTACGGCCATGCATAGTGGACATCATCGCTGACGAATGCCACATCGCCGTCAACAGCAATCAAAGTGAAGGTGATGTCGAGCAGATATTCCCCCTCTCCCAGCGCCTGAACAACGACGTGCCGGCGCTCTTCGAGCATCGCTTGCCGGCCGTCCATCTCCCAAAGAAGCCGGGCTTCGATCACCGCTCGGCCCTCGCCGCTCTCCATGCCGGTAAAAGCAATATGGCGGATATGATCGCGAAACGGAGGTCCATAGATCTTCGGCTCCGTCTCCTTGCCCGTGTACAGGGCGTTGTAGGTGCTGACCTCCCGTCCTCCGTCCAGCCGGACGGTGTCCGCAAACCAAAACGACCTGTGGTGCGGATACGGCTCCGTCTGCTGCACCAGCATGTTCTTCCCTAAAGGGCTGTTCGCCGGCCAATAGTGAGGAAGGTCGAGCGTCTCGGCGTACTGATAGACAAAGGCCTCTCGGCCGTCGATCATGACCTGGAGCCGCCCGGCAGCGTCATCGCGGCGTAGCTCAATCGTGGGAGAGCCTGACCAAGTCGCGGCGGCCAAGATGATGCACAGACAACCGGACAACCACATGATTCAAAACCTCATTCAGCCTCGCCTTCTGATCAAACGGTCCACGGCTCGCGATGCGGATAGTCCAGCCGGCGGTTGGCCTCGTCGTCGCCGATGAACTGCTCGGCCTGGGGGTCCCACTTCAGCTTGCGGCCAAGTTTCATGGCGATATGGGCCATGAGGCAGACGGTGTTCGAGCGGTGTCCGACTTCCTCGGGCGTCACCGGCGCCTTCCGGCTGCGCATGCATTCCAGGAAGTTTTTCATGTGGTTCGTGCTGCGGTAGAGCTTGATTTCGCCTTCGCCGGCCTGCTGCCGAAGTATCTCCGGGTCGGAGGCCTGGATCTCGGTCCGCGTGACGAAGATCCAGCCCCGGTCGCCCTCGAAACGGACGCCAGCCGGATCGCCAGATTCCATGAAGAGCCGGACGCCGTTGGCGTAGAGCGCTTCGGCTTGGAAGGTCGTGTGGACATCGAACAGCCCCCGGTCCGGAAACTCGGCCTTGGCCTCGATCTCCACCGGACCTGTATCGTCCGCTCCGTTGCCCCATTGGGCGATATCGTTCATATGGGATCCCCAGCCGGTGATCATGCCCCGGCAGTAGGCTTCGATCTGGAGCCATCCCGGCCGGTCATAGCCGACTTGGGGATGAACGCGGTCTTCCGTGAACGGCGCTTCCGGGGTGGGGCCGAGCCAAAAGTCATAATCCAGGTATTTAGGCACAGGCATCGGCCGCGGATCGCCCGTGCCTTGATCCAAAGGCAGCCGGGCGCGGATCGTGTTCAGCTTGCCGATCCTCTGGTTCCGGGTCAGCTCGCAGGCCATGAGAAAATATATCGACGAGCGCTGCTGCGAGCCGGTCTGGAATACCCGATTGTTCCGGCGGACGGCCTCGACGAGCTTCCGGCCTTCGGCGATCGTGTAGGTAAAAGGTTTCTCCAGGTAGATATCTTTGCCGGCGTTGGCGGCGGCGATGGCCATCGGCGCGTGCCAGTGGTCGGGTGTGACGATGAGGACCCCGTCGATATCCTGACGGGCCAGCAATTCGCGGAAATCCGAATAAGCCTCGCAGCCCTTGGTGCCCTCGTTGGCCAGCTCCTTGGCATAGATCATGTCCGCCAGCCACTGGGCACCTTCGCGGCGGTGGGCATCGATGTCGCACACGGCTACGACCCGCGCCCCCGCTTCAAGGCCGCGGTAAATCAGCTCCTGCATGTCTCCCCGGCCCTGCCGGCCGACGCCGATGCATCCCAACTGCATCGTATCGCTGGGAGCCGTTTGTCCGAAGAAGACTCTCGACGGGACGATCGCCGGGGCGATCGCCGCGGTCGCGGCCGCCTTAAGAAAATTTCGGCGCGTGATACTCATCCGATGAGCTGAACGAGACATGTCTATCTCCCTTTCTGTGACTTGGAATGGCTTGAGTTCCGGTTCGATGTCCGATGGCACTCCCCTCCCGGAACTCAAGACTCATATCCAGAACCTATCATGCCGGAATTATTGTTGTCAATGGAGTGAGCCGGGAGTGAATCGGGAAGACTCCTTCCCACGGGCGCCGGCGGACGGCTTATCGAAGCCATTGAGGCTTGGAGAGACGGCTATCTTTCGAGGCCGATTTTGTTGAGGAGGGCGAAAAAGCGCGGGTCGGAGCGGAGGGGGTCGAAGATCGGGTATACTTTAAGGCTGATCAGTTTGTTATCCCGCTCGGCATAAGCCTTGTCGAGCAGGTCAAAAGCGATGTCACGCTGTCCGAGAGCTCCGTATGCAGTAGCGAGTTCTATCACCGAAACTTATTTTTTCCTGAAGCGTTCTCTCAGCTCATCGATGATCTGGTAGCGGCCGGCGAAAAGAGCGCCTGTGCCGAGCTCCTGGGCGGGAATTTCGAGCGTCCAGGTGGGAGAAGCGATTTGGCGCTCGCCCGCCTCAAACCTGGTCCCGCACTCGCCGCAGAATCGCTGCGCCTCAGGATTGTCCGCTTGACACTTCGGGCACTTCATCGTCTCTTTGGTCCTCTATGCCGGATGATCTATGGCGGCATCATTAGAACCGAATGTGTTATTTTTTCAAGAGGAAGATGATCCGAGTTCCCAACTGACTCATCTCTTCAGTTCTTTTAAGATCTGCCGAATAGCCGGCCGGATGCTCTTCATGTCCTCTCTCGCTACTTTCCAGAGGATCTCTAGGTCGATCCCAAAATACTCATGGATGAGCTTGTCTCTCATGCCGGCCATCTTTTTCCAGGGAACGCTGGGATTATTGGCGGTGATGGTCGGCGGGATCTTTTTCGAGGCCTCCCCGATCACTTCGACGCTTCTCACGACGGCGTTGATCGTTTTCCGGTCCTTTTTGAATTCCTCGAAACTCATGCCTTTGACGAAGCTTTCAATATCCCGGATGGAGTCGAGGATATCCTGAACATAATCCAGATAAATTCTATTTTTCAAATGTAGATAACCTCTCTGAGAATCCTTTCGCCGATATGCGGTTTGAGCGCTTTCCTGGAAACAAGATCCACCTTGACGCCGAATAGGCTTTGGAGATATTCCTCGAGGTCCATAAATTCAAAAAGACCCACAGGTTCAGAAAATTCCACAAGAATGTCGACATCGCTTTTCTCTTTTTGCTTCCCCTTTGTATAGGAACCAAAAATGCCAATTTCTTTGACTTTGAATTTTCTTTGGATTTCCGGTTTACGCCTTTCCAGAACAGCCTTAATGTCTCGGAGTTTCCTCATATTTCATCCGGCTTGTTTTTCAATATCATAGTCGATTTAGACCATAATTTGAAGTCAAATCTTTCGCGAGAGATTCTTCAGCTCGAATATTTATTGCGCTTTTCATTTGAATTCCCCAAGACAAATTTCCGGTCAAGCCATGTCTCCGTTGGGCCTGAGGCGGCACTTTCTTTGCGCTTGATTTCATTGCGGGCCTAGAATAAGATTCTCCCGGCTAAATCGGAGCTGCTGCCCACGAGAGGAGTCGTCGTCGCACCATGTTCGAACAAAACACAAAGCCCTCAACAAGCCTTCCCTCGTCGCACCGTTACCTCCCTTTGTTGCTGGTCTTGTTCGTCGGGAGCGGATGTGCCGCCTTAATCTATGAAATCGTCTGGCTCCAGCTCCTGCAGCTCGTCATAGGCTCGACCGCGGTTTCTCTGGCCGTCTTGCTAGGAACCTACATGGGCGGGATGTGCCTGGGCAGCCTGGCCCTGCCGCGGCTGATCTCGCCTCGGCGGCATCCTTTGCGCGTTTATTCCCTGATTGAGCTGGGAATCGGGATCCTCGGGATCGCCGTTTTGTCCGGAATGCCGTTGATCGTCCGGATTTACACGGCGAATGCGGGCCATGGTTTTTTGGGGATTCTGCTGCGCGGGGCCGTCAGCGCTATTTGCTTGCTCCTTCCCACCATGTTGATGGGCGCGACGCTCCCGGCCGTCGCCCGGTGGGTCGAGACGACCCCGCAGGGAGTCTCCTGGTTGGGATTCCTGTACGGCACGAATATAGCCGGGGCTGTATTCGGCTGTCTGCTGGCGGGTTTCTATCTATTAAGGGTCTACGATATGGCTACCGCAACCTATGTCGCGGCAACGATCAACGGGACGGTGGCATTGTTCAGTCTCGGCCTATCGATGCGATCGCCGCACCGCGCGCCGGCCGGAGAGCAGAGCCGGAGTGTCCGGGTCCGAGTGCCGGCATCATGGTCCGTGTATGTCACGATCGCGCTGTCCGGGCTGTGCGCGCTGGGCGCTGAGGTCATTTGGACGCGGCTGTTGTCGTTGATGATGGGGGCCACGGTCTACACGTTTTCGATCATTTTAGCCGTGTTCCTGGCCGGACTGGGGATCGGCAGCGGCATCGGATCATTTTTATCGCGCGGCAAGGTGCCGCCGCGGATTGCGCTCGGGTCCTGCCAGATGCTTTTAGCGGCGGCGATCGCCTGGACTTCATATATGTTGGCCAAGTCTCTCCCGTATTGGCCGATCAACCCTGCCCTTTCCCGGAGTCCCTGGCTCATCTTTCAGGTCGACCTGGTGCGCTGTCTTTGGGTCATCCTGCCGGCCGCATGCCTGTGGGGAGCGAGTTTTCCGCTGGCCCTGGCGGCCGCCGCATCGCCCGGACAGGACGGCGGCCGGTTGGTCGGGAAAGTCTATGCTTCCAATACGGTCGGAGCGATCGTCGGAGCCGTCGGCTTCAGCTTGATTCTCATCCCGGCCATCGGCACACAGCAGGCTCAGCGGCTGATGATCGGGCTGTCCGTCGCGGCCGCACTCGTAGTGTTTGCGCCGCTTGTCCGGCTCTTCCGGGAAGATGCCGTGTCTCGCAGAGCTCCCCAGCCGTCCGCGATCAGGACCGCGGGTGTGGTTTCATTGGCATTCTCTGTGGGGCTGGCGGCTTTGCTGGCCTGGAGCGTACCCCAGACTCCCTGGGAGCTGATCGCTTACGGCCGCTATCTGCCGACAAAAACACTCAATGCTCGGGTCCTCTACGCGGGCGAAGGCATGAACGCCTCGGTCGCCGTCACGGAGCTGGAGGGAGGAACGCGCAATTTCCATATCAGCGGACGTGTCGAAGCATCGAGTGACTCCACGGATATGCGGATCGAAAGGATGTTGGGGCATATCCCGGGGCTTTTCCACTCGGACCCCAGGTCGGTCCTGGTCGTGGGATGCGGAGCGGGCGTGACCGCCGGGACGTTTGTCCTCTACCCTAGCGTCAAGAGAATCGTCATCTGCGAGATCGAACCGCTGATTCCACGGGTTGTCGCCCGCTACTTCGGGCCCGAGAACTACGACGTCCTGGACGATCCCCGCGTCGAAGTGGTCTTCGACGATGCCCGTCATTATATTCTCACGACCAAAGAGAAGTTCGATATCATCACGACCGACCCGATCCATCCCTGGATCAAAGGCTCCGCCACCCTGTATTCGAAGGAATTCTTCGATGTGTGCAAACGGCATCTGAACCCGGACGGGATCGTGGCCCTGTGGGTTCCCTTTTATGAGAGCACTCCGGAGACTGTCAAGAGCGAATTGGCGACATTTTTCGATGTCTTTCCCGAGGGGACGATCTGGAGCAACGACATCGTCGGCCAGGGCTATGATTCCGTTGTCGTGGGCAAGCCGGGAGGATTGAAGATCAACGTGGATGAGCTTGAAGAGCGGCTGAACCGCCAAGACCACCAAGCCATCACCCAGTCGCTGGCGGAAATAGGGTTCAAGTCGGCGGTGCAGATGCTGGCGACCTACGCCGGACAGGCCTCCGATTTGGGGGCTTGGCTGAAGGACGCGGAAATCAATCGGGACCGGAACCTGCGCCTTCAGTACCTGGCGGGCTTGGGATTGAATTTCTACCTCAGCGGCTTCATCTTCAATGACCTGCTCTCCTTCAGTAAATTTCCCGAGCAGCTTATTATCGGTTCGGAGAAATCCATCCAGGCTCTGAGAACGGCCCTGACGCCCAAGAAATAGGGGTTCCCCCTTATCGTCCAAGGCCCCATCAAACTTCGGCCCTTTTTCGACCCGCACGGCCTGTTCATGGCCGTCCAGGTTTCGTTTTTTCCAATATTGCTTCAAAGGGCTCATTTGGCTATCTTCAGGATTTTACCATAAAAAGAGACCCCCGGAGCGGACTGTGGCCCGGCCTGTCTTGAACTATGGTTTGCGCAGGAAACGGTTAAAA
>Ga0315294_10000232_pt1 | contig 60708 bp, 50 predicted proteins | sample YL17G13_40_MG_FD_203626 | JGI IMG/M metagenome (GOLD analysis project Ga0315294, IMG submission 203626) | Sediment microbial communities from Yellowstone Lake, YNP, Wyoming, USA - YL17G13_40 | ecosystem: Environmental > Aquatic > Freshwater > Lake > Sediment | place: USA: Wyoming | collected... | reverse complement strand
GGCGTCGATGCCCACAAAGCTCGATACGCCTTGAGTACTTTCCATGACGGGCCTCCTTTTTTGGGTTTTTTCCTATTTTACAGGAGCGCCCGTCTTTCATACTATCAGAGCTCTGTTTTATGTTTAAGCATTCGCGCATAATACTATCTTGTTATATTACATTTCTAAACCAGGTTCAAAGTGGAGCTTTGACCTCGCTCCGGCCGGCCTTGGAAATCTGTCGGCAATGGGGTAAAGTTGGTTGCGGTGAGTTTTGATTCGAAAAGTTTGGGCGCCACCCCTTCCAATCCCCTGCTTGTCATATTTGGCATCATCATCCTTCTGGCGTTGGTCTGTTTGCTTAACTTTGCTCTCCCGATCCTCATCGCCCTGGCGTTTTGCGTGCCGCCACTTGCTTTTTTTACCAGAGACAAGAACGATTCCATTTTCAAGACCCTCGCCAATATTTTGCGCGCCATGCTGATCTTTCCTCCCGTAATCGCCGGCGTCTTGGCGCCGGCTCGAGGGCTGTGCCTGCTGATCAACAGCATCTGGATCAAGTTCCCCGCCAACATCCCCGGTCTGTCAAGGATCGGCTTTTACTCCATTTTTGACCCCGCAGTGGGCCTGGCCGGCACGGTCTTCGGGATCGGCGGCGGTTTTATTTCCGTTTTCATACTGCTCCGCCAGGTGCGGCAGGTTGAAAACCTTCCAACTTCCACAACCCGGGCCGCGGCTCTGGGTCTTTCCGAATTCAAAGGCGTTGCGCGGCCGGTTATGGACCCTGCCCTGGCTGCGGAAAAAATTGAGGACACTGCTCCTCCGGGCAAGATTTGGGACGAGGTCCCTGCTGACCGGATTCTGGTTGAAGCGCAGAAGACTTTCCCCGGCCAGCAAGCGCCGTCCATTCTTCGAGTCCGGTCGCGGTTTTATCTGGAGGATGCGAGCGGCCGGATCCTGGTTGACCCTCGGGAGGCTGAATTCTGGCACGGCAAAAGCAATATGTTCTTTGAGCCGAGCCGGAAGATATATCTGAGCAAACGCTTAATCCCGGGCCTGGCCGCTCCGGCCCTGGAACCATCGGCCAAGGTGCTTTTGCCCGGCGACCCGGTCTATCTTATTGGCCGAGTGGAAGTCAATGAACAAGCTCCCCGCCATGTCGTGGACGCGGAGAGGCTGATTGTGCGGCCATCGAGCCGGCGCGTCGCGCGCAGCCGGCTGACCGCGATGGTCCTGGACGAGCCCTTTTGGAAGCCGGGAAAGGATATCCATGATGTGTTCTTCCTCTCCGACAGCGACGAGCTGGGAGCTTCGGGAATCCTTTATACCGCGGCGCGGCAGGCATCAATCATTGCGATATTGTGGACGGCCGTTTGCCTGTGGATGACTCTAAGTTCGCTGGCCCTGCGATTTTGGTTTTAGGTTCCGGGTCCGGCGTGATTTGCCATGCGCCAAGTTCTGTAATAGAGTTTGGATCACAAGGGAGGATGTGATGAGTGCGACAGTCGTTATCATTGGGTTGATCCTCGCCGTTGTTGTAATCGCCGGAGGCGTGGGCTATGTCATCAGCATTTACAACAGCCTGGTCCAGGTCAAGAACAACATTGACAAGGCCTGGAAGAACATCGATGTTTTGCTCATGCAGCGCCACGACGAGATCCCCAAACTGGTTGATGCGGTCAGAGGCTACATGCAGCATGAGCGGAGCCTGCTGGAAAAGCTCACGGAACTGCGCGCGGGCTATTCCAAGGCCGGAACCATAGACGAAAAAACCAAAATTGAGAACGAGATCAACCGCGGCATGGCCCGGCTGAAGCTGGTGGGGGAGGCATACCCGGAGCTCAAGGCCAGCCAGAATTTCATCCAGCTCCAGCAACGGATTTCCAGCCTGGAGTCGTCGATCGCCGACCGCCGCGAATTCTTCAATGACAGCGTCAACATCTACAACATCCAAATCCAGCGCTTCCCGGAAATGCTGATCGCGCGGCGGCTCAATTACGGAAAACACGCCCTGCTTGAGGTGCCGGAGGAGAAAAAGCAGGACGTCAAAGTGGGGCCTTTCTAACGGGCTGTTGAAAAATTACCTCCCTCCCCCTGGGAGGGGGGAGGGTCGCTTCTTGGAATCGCAGTCGCAAGGGCCGCAGACCCGCGCCAATCAATACTCCGACCACCCTCTCCTTGTTCCTCTCCCCTCCGAGGGAGAGGAAACGATTTTTGGCCGACCGTGCCAAAATCGGCTTTTTCAACACCCTGCTAAAGGCTCTTTTCGGCTTGAGCGGCTGATCTATGGCTGCGCCGGCAAATAAAACAGGCAAGCGCCCGCCTGCGCCAAAACCCGGGTTGATATCCTGGGTCATCGGAATCGCCATCGGGGGAATTATCTTCCTCGCGTTGCTGTTCGGCATTTTTGGCCTTTTGGGCTATTTGCTTTTACCGCCGGCGTTATGCGCGGCTCTGGCTTTCCCGATTGAAGAATTTTCGCGCGCCAAGTCCAAAGGCATGTCCGTCAGCCGCTCGCTGCTTGAAGGCCTGAGGTCATTTTTTGTTTATCCGCTCCTGGCATTGGGCATGGTCGCTCCGGGCCGGGCCATCATGTGGGGATTCTTCTATTTCATTTTCAAGCACAAGAATCCGGCCCTGACTTTCAGGGAAATCATACCCCTGGCCAAAGTGCTCTGGCACTGGCCGCCCTTTGACCTGATCGTCTCCATCTGCGGCATACTGCTCGGCACGCTGGGCGCGGGCATCACCGTCGCGTTGATCATCCGGCAGGCCAGGCTGGTCGAGAACCTTCCGACTTCCAGGGTCCGCTCAGCCGCGCTCGGGCTTGCCGAGTTCAAGGGGGTTGCCCGTCCGGTTGAGGACAAGTCTCTGCAGAAGACTGAGCTTGTGGGCGACAGCTTCAGGGACGAGATTTACCGGGATACCTCGCCGCCGATCCTTTTCTGGGGCGAAAAAGATCAGGCGATCTCCGACCAAAATATTAACCGGGTGAAAAAATTGAGCCGCTTCTACCTCGAGGACAAGACGGGCAGGATCCTGGTCGACCCTCTGGGCGCGGATTTCTGGGCCAGTTCCAAGGCCTCTTTCCTGGAACCCATCCGCAAGGTCATCCTGACCAGGAGGCACAAGCAATTCGTTCCGGAAAATGACAAGGTGGTGTTGTCGGTGGAAACCCGGGAACTGCTGGCCGGAGACCCGGTGTATGTGCTCGGGAATGTGGAGATCAATGAAGACGCTCCCGCGGACGCGGTGGGGGTTGAAAAACTGATTGTAAGGCCGTCAACCGCGCCGGTTAAACCCGGCCTGCTGACCTGGCTGTTTTTCAATTCCGAAACCATTGCCAAAAGCAGGGATTACAGGTACGTTTTCCTGCTTACGGACACCGCGGAAAAGAGCCTGCCACCACTTTTGCGCAGGGGGATCCGGCACATCGGCATCGCCGGCCTGGTCTGGGCAGTGCCCTCCATCATCCTCCTCTCACTTGCCCTGAAGATGCTCTGAGCCGGGTCTTCCGCGGCCGGCAATAAATTATTTCCTCAGCACGATCCCCACCGGGTCGATTTCCTGGTGAAGGATTTTGATCTCGCGCTCGGTTGGGGGCCGGGTGACTTCGATTTTGTCCGCGACCTCGAACTGGAAAGAGGCGTTGGCTTTGGCGTCTTCGATCTTCACTCCCTGGTGGAGTGACAGGAGCATCATGCGTTTGGTTTGGGGGTGGAATCCGTAAACTCCGAGCTGGGTGATTACGCGGTACGGCCCGGTGTTTTTTGGGAGTCCGGCTTCTTCGCGCGCGCCGGGTCCGGTGAGGAATCCCGGGGTGGTGATGAAGTCGACTTTTTCGACGAATTTTCTCTTGTCTTGGCGCATGATGACAATGGTTCTCTGGGAGAACGATCCCACGTCATTTGCTCCTCCGCTCCCGGGCAGGCGGGTCTTGTGGTCCTCGTAAGGCCCGATCATGGTGGTGTTGATGTTGCCGTAGGGGTCGATCTGGGCGGCTCCGAGGAACCCGAAATCGACGTATCCTCCCTGGGACAAGCTCATGACGTCGTGCATGCTTGATGCGGCCATGGCGCGATGGAAGGTTCTGGAGTCTCCGACCGAGATGGGCAGCACCGGCATTTGCGGCCCGAGTCCTCCGGCTTCGAAGATGATGAGGAGTTCGGGCGCGTGGGTTTTCTGCGCGAGCATGGTCGCGATCATTGGCAGGCCGGTGCCGACGAATACGGACTTTTTGTTTTCGAGGATGTGGGACGCGGTGCAGGCGAGCAGTTCCGGTTCCGTGTATTTGATTGGTTCCGACATATTATTCTCCCTTCTTGAGCCAGGGCGCGGTCATGGGTTCGCGCAGCTGCTCCACCCTTCTCAGCCGGTTCATGGTCTTGACTCCGCCGACCAGCTCCAGGTACTCTTCGAAATCTTTCACGCCGAAAACGTACTTGTCAAAATATTCCTTGGCGCCCTGCTCGGACTTGGAGATCTTCAGCCACTCGCCGATGTGCTCCTCATCAAAGAAATACTTGTAGGGCATCTGGCACGGGTGCGAGCCGTAGGGCATCTCGACCACCGCGTCCACCACGCAAAACGGGATGGTGGTGCACGAAGGCTCATTTCGCACCCGCTCGTTGTCTATGATTTCCTCGGTGGTGATCACCAGCTTCCGCGCGCAGCGGGCCAGTTCAAAGTCCTCCACGATGATGCCTTCGATCTGCGCGTTGCCGTACATGTCGCAGCAGTGGGTGTGGATGAAGGCGACGTCGGGATAGGCCGCGGGCACCAGGCAGACCGGCTTGCCGCTGAACGGGTCTTCGATCACTTTGGCCGAACTGTGCTTGAAGGTGTCGGTCCCCAGCAGGTTCCGGGTGGGGATGAAGGGGACTCCCATCATTCCGGCGAGGAACCGCCACTGGTATCCGGCGTTGCTGGTCTCGGCCACGACCTTGCACTTTCCGGTCTCGACCGCGCGGCGTCCCGCGGGGGAGAGTCCCCGGAGTTCGTGCCCGAAGCAGTAGGCCACTTCCACCCGGTCCACGCACCCTGACCCGATCAGGATGTCCAAGTCGTGGACCGCGGTCTTTCCGGCCATGGCCAGGTTCTTCCTCCGCTGGCGGATGATCTCGTAAATCAGGCACATCGACACCCGCACGTGCCCGAACCCGCCGCTTGCTATGAAATCACCGTCCTTCACGAAGCGCGAAACCGCATCCTGAACCGTCATCCGCTTGTCTTTCAATTCCCGCGACTTGTTGGCAAGCACGTATTCCCGGGCCTCGTCCGGGTCATGCCAGCCGATCAGCTCCCCTTTGCCTTCCGAAATGATCCTGGTCTTTGACATCCAATATCCTCCCTTGAACTTTTAACTTTTGCGATGGGGTCAGACCCCAGCTTCGACGTTCGAGCTTGGTGGTTGGGGTCTGACCCCACGGACCTCAAACCTCTTTTTCTCCGCTCAGGCTGATCTCAAAATTATGCTTTCGGAAAAGCTCCTTGGCGATCGTGAGCAGTTGTATCTCCGAGGGGCCGCCGCCGATCTGAAGCAGCTTGGCGTCGCGCATGAGCATTTCCACGTGGTACTCCTTCATGTATCCGTATCCGCCCATGAGCTGGATGGCTTCGAGGCCGGCATCGACCGCGGCCTGCGAGCAGTAATACTTGGACGCGCAGAATTCCTCCGCACCGCCCTTGCGGTTCTTCTGCAGCCAGACCTGCTTGAAGCACATGTTCTTCACGTTCTCGAGCAGGATGTAAATCTTGGCGATTTTTTCCTGGATCAGCTGGAACTCGGCGAGGCTCTTTCCGAACTGTTTGCGGGCGATGGCGTACTTGATGCAGTCGTCCAGGCAGCGCTCAATGATTCCCCAGGCCATGAACGACAGTCCGCTGCGCTCCCCGAACAAAACGTCCTTGGCGCTTTCCCGGCTTTCCTTCTCCACCCCTCCCAGCAGGTGTTCTTTTCCCAGCCGGGCGTCGTCCAGGTAGATCATGCCGGTGGGCGAGGCGCACATCCCCATTTTTTTCATGGGCGGGCTGGTGGTCACGCCCTTGGTCCCGCGCTCGAACACGAAGGGGTAGATTTTGCGCTTGTCTTTCAAGTCCGCATCCGAGCGCACGATCCGGGCATAGACCACGAACACGTCCGCGAACGGGGCGTTGGTTGCGAACATTTTGGAGCCGTTGAGCAGGTACCCGTCTCCTTCGGGCCGGGCAACGGTCTTGAGGGCAAAGGCGTCGGAACCGGAGTCCGGCTCGGTCAGGGCCCAGCAGCCGATCTTGTCAAAGTTCATGACCGGCGCGCCGTATTTTTGGATCTGCTCGGGCGTGCCCTTTTTGAGAATGGCCTTTCCGCAGAGTCCGATGGATGCTCCGAAGGAAAGGTAGAATCCCGGGGATACCCGGCAGAGTTCCTTGCCGAAGACCGCTGCCATCATGGGGTCGGCTTCCATCTCGGCCGGGCCGGACTCCTTGTCCGGGGCGTCCTTCAATTTCTTGCGCAGGCCGAAAGCGTCGGCCATCTTCCGGATCAGGTCGTAAGGCAGCATCTCCCCGGAGTCCATTTTTTCCGCGTGGGGCGCGATCTCTTTTTCCACGAACTGCCGGATCGCCTTCTCAAGTATTCGGTGGCCTTCTTCAAGTTCGAACATTTGTTCCTCCATTCTTTCATAGTAAAGCCGACAAATCGACCTCCTGGGGTCAGGCCTTTTCGCAGAAGAGCGAACCGCGCTGATAAGGTCTGCCCCCTTTCATAGCTTGCGACTTTTTATTTCTTGGGTTTCAGGCGCAACATCTCCCGGGCTTCTTCCGGCGTGGCGATTTCCCGGTCGACCAGTTTGGCGATCTTGACCGCCCATTCCACCTGCTCCCAGCTGCCCTTGGCCAGTTCCCCGCCCGGGACCCGGATGGCGTCTTCCAGCCCGACCCGGATGTGGCCGCCGGAGAAGGCCGACTGCATGGCCGCGGTGATCTGGTTGGGCCCGACTCCGCAGGTCGAGAAAGTGGCGTCGGCCGGGATCAAGTCTTTCATCAGGCAGAACCCGAGTCCGGTGTGGGCCATGCCCCCGGCGACCCCGAACACGAACTGGAAGTGGAGCGGCTCTTCGAAGATGTTTCCCTGCTTGCGCACCAGCAGCGTGTTGTAAATTCCGCCCGGGTCATAGACTTCGAGTTCGGGCTTGACCTGGTTCTCCTTCATGGTCTTGGCGAAGTCAACCAGTATCTTGAAGGTATTCTCGAAAATGAACTCGATCAAGATGGTGCCTTTTTTGTGGTCGGCCAGGGCGAAGTTCATGGTGTTGGTGTTGAGGCTGGCCATGTCCGGCTTGAGCGCGATAATCGGCGCAATCCTCTGCTCCGGCTTCAGCCCGGGGGTGATGGCGGTGGACATGTTGATGATCAGTTTGGGGCATTTGGCCCGGATCGCCCCGATGGTGTCCGTGATTTTCTTCATGTCCGCGGTGGCCATGCCCGTGGCCTGGTCCTTGGCGTGGATGTGCACAATCGACCCTCCGGACTCGTAAACTTTCCTCGATTCCTCCGCAAATTCCTCCGGGGTGTAGGGCACCGCGGGGTTGTTGTTCTTGTTGGTCGCGCCTCCGGCCAGGGCCGCGGTGATGATCACTTTGTCCGACTTTGCCATGTTCGCCTCTCCTTTCGATTATTTTTAATTTCCGTTTTCACTGGTCCTGGAATTTCCGGGCATACAACTCGACCGCGAGTTTGCGGTAGTGGCTGTTTTCGGCCGCGGCCTCCGGGATCACCCCGGGGTCCTTGTTGATCACGTAGAGCAGTTCCTGCCTGGCCTTTTCCGGCTGTTTCAATTGCAGATAGGTCTCGGCCAGGTAGAGCCGGGTCATGAAGAAATCCGGCTCCACTTCGATGGCCTGTCTTGAGAACCAGACCGAGTCGTCGAGCGAGAACTGGGCCACGGACCTGAGCATGGACGGCATCTCGGAGATGAACTCGGCCCAGTAGCGGTAAACCCCTCCGTAGTAATAGTCCGGGTCCACGGACGAGACCGTGGTCATGGCCCGGAGGCACCTTCCGAAATTGAACGAGCCGCTTAAAATGCCTTTCAACTCCGTCACTCTCCCGTTATTGATCACGGACCAGAAATTTCCGCCCACGCTGCGCCGGTTGAGCTTGATGGCCTTCAACGCGGCCCGCTCGCCCTGGCTGTAATATTCGATCCGCTTCTTTTTGAGTTCAACCTGGGTCAGCTCCCCGGCCCAGTAGCTGGCCCGGGAAAACATCACCAGGTACTGCTCATTGCCGGGCTCCGCCTCCGCGGCTTTGGCGAAAAAGGCCAGCGCTTTCTCGGCTGTTGCCGGGTCTTGGCGTTTGTCCCAGGCATCCATTCCCTGCCGGTAAAACTGGGCCCCGCTTTTTCCCGCGGCCCCGGCCAAGGCCAAGCCGGCGGTGATCACCAAAAGGTTGAGCAGTTGTCTCATTTTTCCCCCGGAGACCGGTCTGTTTTCCGCGGGATAAATCTTAGCAGGATATGGAATGCCCGGTCAACTGCGCTTGCGGCTCGGGGTTCGAATTTTTTCACGCGCTGTTTTTTGGGCTTATGGGATCATCGCCCGGTCTCAGACGGCCCTGAGGTATTTGATGTCCTTCCACCCGCCCTTGGTTTCGGGGCTCCACTCAATTGCCACCGCCATCCCGACCTTGAGCTTCTTGGAATCAATGTCCTCCAGGGGCATGAACAGGGTTGAGTTCGCGCCTTCCAGCTTGACCGCGGCGATCAGTTTGGGCTTCTTCAAGTCCACGAAGTTGCCCTTGCCGTCCAGTTCAACGTAGGCCGTGGTCCATCCCGCGAGCATCCCTTTGCCGGAAAGCTCGACCAGGTCTTTTTCTTCCATCTTCTTGTAGCACTTGGAGCAGGTGTTGCGCGGGGGCGCATACACGTAAGCGCATTCCGGGCATTTGGACGCCAGGAATTTCTTGTTGGCGAGCGCTTTGAGGAAATTCTGCATCTGGAATCCCACGGACCAGTTGAACTGGGCCTGCACAATGGGCAAGCCATTGACCACGATCACGCCGGATTTTTTTTCCATGACATCCCCGCCCCTTTCAGTTTTTTCGCCTCGCAATTATTTTTCCCGGATCGGCTCCACGCCTTCCAGGTCCGCCATCTGTCCTTTGGGTTCTTTCGCCCAAACCACCTTCACGCGCATGCCGATGGATACTTCTTCCGGCTTGGCGTTCAGGAGCAGGCAGTTGATGTTGCTGTCGGCGCCGTCAAACCGGACGAACACCGGGATCAGGATTTCTCCCAGTTTGAGGGTTCCGGTGTCCACCGGGTCCATGCCGAACAGCTTGTATTTGCCTTTCTCCACCTTGGGGCTGATCACAAAGCAGGTGATGGTGCCCCAGTCGCTCAACACGCAGCGCTCGTCCATCCTGCGGTGGCAGCGGCCGCACAGGTGGCGGGGCTGGGTGATCACCTTGCCGCAGCCCATGCACATGGAGCCGATGATCTTCTTCTCTTTCAGCCCGGCCGAGAACTCCTCCAGCAGCCGGGGCGCCTTCCAGCGGTAAGCCCCGACCTGCCAGTCGCCCTCCACCATCATGGTTTCCGGTCTTTCATCCTTCAAATACGCCATTTCACTCCTCCCAACTATCTTGGGCTGTCGCCCAGGACCGTGCAAGTAATGTAATTGGTCACCCCGCCCCAGCCGTGGGCAACCGCTTTCCTCACCTTCTTCGGAACCTGGTGCTCGCCGGCCTTGCCCTGAATCTGGAGCGCGGCCTCCAGGATGCGCTGCAGCGCCGAAGAGCCGATGGCGTTGGTCGCGTTCACCCCGCCTGAGACGCTGATCGGCAGCCGGCCGTTGATGTCGGTCTCTCCCTTCTCCATGTGCCTCCAGGCGGTGCCGTCGTCAAACAATCCCAGCCGCTCGGAGAAGATGAGTTCCTGGCTGGGGAACGGCTGGTAGATTTCGGCCAGGTCGATTTCCTTTTGCGGGTCTGTAATCCCGGCCATGGCATAGGCCTTTTTGGCGGATACCCGGCAGCCCATCTGCTCCGAGGGGTCGATCACGCCCACGCCCCCGAAGTTTTCGCTCTGGAGCTGGTTCTCCTCGTCCGAGTAAGAGGCCAGCCCCAAAAACCACGCCGGCTGCTTGCACAGCCTCTTGGCGGTTTTTTCCTCGGCAACCACGATGCAGGACGCGCCGTCGCTGGCCGGGCAAACGTGTCCGTACCGGAACGGCCAGGCAATGGTCTCGGTCTTGGCAATGTCTTCCGGCCTGCAGTTCGGCCATTGCAGGTGAGCGTATTGGTTCTTGGCCGCGTTGCGGCGGGCCTTGGCCGCAACCATGTCCAGGTGCTCCTGCTTGCAGCCCGAGCGGTGCATGTAGAACATGGCCTGATAGACCGCGACTCCGGCCGCGGCGCCGACCGCGCTGGTGGCGATCAGATTTCTCAGGCTCAACCCGTAGGTGAGCGCGTGGAACAGGTTGCCCATGCCCACGTGCATGAGTCCGGTGGTGGCGCCGGCTTCCTTGGAGTCCGAGTGCTTTTCCCAAGCCACGCCGATTGAGACGTCATACATGCCCGAGGCCACGGTGTAGCAGGCGCCCTGTCCGACCGATCCTCCGGTGGTGCCTCCGGTGGCGATCCTGATCGCGGGCTTGCCCGGACAGCCGATCCAGTCGCCGAGCCACTGCTCGGGCTGGGCCACTCCCCCGAACCCCTGCATGTTGCCCGAGACCACGCAGCCCACGTCTTTCATGGTGATCCCGGCGTCGTCGAGCGCGGCCTGCACCGCCTGCTGGGCCAGTTCCGCGACCGAGACGTCCCTTCTCCGGCTCGTGTGCTTGGTCTGTCCGCATCCGATAATCGCGCAATTTCTAAACATCACTCGCCTCCTAAAATCAAGACCGTGTTCTTCTGCGCGCAGAGACCGAACTGCCCGTGCGCCAGCGCGCGCTTCACGCCCGGCACCTGGTGGGTTCCGGCCTCGCCCCGGATCTGCCTCACGCATTCAACCACCCGGACCAGCCCGGTGGCGCAGATCGGGTCCGCGGCCAGCGCGCCTCCGCTGGCGTTGACCGGGAGGTCTCCGCCGAGCGCGGTCACGCCGTTGTTGACCAGCTCTTTCGCCCGGCCCTCGCGCGCAAGACCCAAGGCCTCGCAGATCAAAAGCTCCTCGTGCGCAAAGCGCTCGGTCACCTCGGCCAGGTCCAGGTCCGTGAAGGGATTGGTGATCCCCGCCATCTGGTAGGCCGACTGCGCCGCGCTTTTCAAACCCGATAGCGAGACCAGGTCGCGGTCGCGGAGGTACGCTTCCTGACAGCATCCCACGCCCTCAATCCAGACCGGGCATTCAACCCCCAGTTTCCTCACCTTGTCCTCGCTCGCAATTATGACCACCGCGCACCCGTCCGCGGTCTGCGAGATCATCAGCTCGCGGAGCGGCTCGTAATAGAGCTTGGACTTGAGCACCTCTCCCACGCTCACGTCCGGAAGCCGGCGCGCCGCAAACTCGTTGTTGGCGGCGTTGCCCAGGTTTTTGACCGAGACCGCGGCCAGGTCTTCCACGCTCACCCCGTACTTGTTCATATACATGTTGGCCTGGATGGCGGAAGCCGCAATGTCGTTGAGCAGGCCGATCTGGCGGTCAACCAGAGGGTCAAGGGTGTATGCGGCGACCTGGTGAGGGTTGAACTGCCAGCCTACGGTGTGAGCCTCGACCAGGGCTACGTCATACGTCCCGGTCATCAGCTTCATCATCGCATACTGAAGAGCCGCGGCGCCGTCTTCCTCCACCTTGCTCTCGTCTTTGAGGAAAGCTCCCACGGCCATGCTCAGGAACACGTTACTGATGGTCCTTCCGTCCAGGAAGTCGGTGGATGCGGTCACCACCGTGCCCAGTTCCTCCCGGAGGATGCCCGCGTTGGCCAGCGCTTCCTTCGCCACGTCAAAGACAAGGTCCTCCCTCGTCTTCTGGACATCGTATTGGTGGCGGGATTGCGCGTAGCCAATGATTGCAATCCGTTTCTCCATCTCCCCTCCTTATTTGACGAGCTTAACTACCCTCGCAGCTACCGGGGGGTCTGGCCTTATCCTCGCAGTTCGTTCTTCTGCGAAAAGGCCTGACCCCATGATCTGGGGCCTTGCTGCGCAAAGATCAAAGGCGGGCGCTCCTGCCCCCCTTGAAGCGTAACAAATTAAACACATCGCCCAAACCTTGTCAAGGAGAAAATGAGAAAAATATTCTATGACTGAGTCATGGCCGGTTCCTGGCGTGTCCGGCCCTTGACATTTGCGACCGGGCGGGGGATAAATTTCAGAGTCTGACTAGGAGGTGTTATTTTGAAGGGGCTCAATTCCTGGAAAACCGGGTTGGTGACCGTTCTGCTTTTGTCCGCGGGCTGCGTTTCCCCTTACCGCCTGCCGGCGACGCGGGGCACGGCCGTCGCTGTCTCCATTGAAGTTGACGCTTCGGAAAAAACGGGCGTGCTTGACCATTCCTGGGAGGCGATGACCGGCTCGGGCAACGCCAGCCTTTACGTGCGTCCGGGCTGGTCGGAGAAGACCCTGGCGCAGCTCTCGGACGCGCATGATAACCTGGGGATTGAGATGGTCAGATTCCACGGCATTTTCCTGGACAAGGTGGGTGTTTATCAGGGTCCCGGTCAATACGATTTTTCCAACGTGGACCAAATCTATGACCGGGTGCTGGCCGCGGGCGTGAAGCCGTTCATCGAACTGAGCTTCATGCCCGAACAACTGGCCTCGGGCAAGGCCGTGGGCTTCCCGCTCGGGTACCGACCGAATATCTCCCCGCCCAGGGATTATGAAGAATGGGCAAGGATGATCGAAGCCTTCACCCGCCACCTGGTTGATCGCTACGGCCTGGATGAGGTCAAGACCTGGTATTTTGAAGTCTGGAACGAGCCGGACCTTTCGGTGTTCTGGTCCGGGGACATGGACGACTATTTCCGGCTCTACGACGTGACCGCCCAGGCGGTCAAGTCGGCGAGTCCGGAGCTCAAGGTTGGCGGGCCGTCAACTTCGCAGTCCAAATGGATCCTTGAATTCCTCAATCACTGCCAGGCAGCCAACGCGCCCGTGGACTTCATCAGCACCCACGGCTATTACAACGACAACCTGTCCGGGCTGCTGGCCCAGGTGAGAAAAGCCATTCCCGAGGCTGAAAAGGAACTGACCGGAGGGGATTTCCATGACGCGCTCAACCTGGTCAACCGGATTGCGGCCAAAATCCATCCGAAGAAGCTCCCGCTCTTTTTCACCGAGTGGGGCAGCAGCAGCATCTATTCCTATAACCTGAGCCGGATGACGCGGGTGCCGCAGGACCACGACTTCCCCAATGACGCCCCCTTCATGTGCAAGGCGGTGAAAGAGGCCAATGGCCGGACCGCGGGCTTCTCGCACTGGACCCATTCGGACGTGTTCGAGGAATGGGGCTTGCCCGGAGACCACTGGCCGGTGAAAAGGGCCGCGTTCCATGGGGGCTTCGGGATCATCACCATTGACGGCATCCACAAGCCCTCGTACCACGCCTTCAAATTCCTGCACCAGATGGGCCGGAGCATGGTCAAGACCAGCGTGAATTCACCCCGAAAGAATATCGACGCTCTGTCCACTCTGGACCGCGACTCGTTGGCAATAATGACCTGGTACTGGCTGGACACAATTGACCGGAAGGAAAAGAGCGGGCCCCCGGCAATGATAACGCTCAAGCTTGAGAACCTGCCGAAGTCGCTCTCCGGGAAAAAACTTGCGGCCTACAGGATCGACCGGGACCATGGCAACGCCTTCTCCGAATGGGTGAAAATGGGCAGGCCCGGGAACCTCACCGCCGAGCAAATCCGCAAGCTCAAGGAGATAAGCGACGGCACCTTGCGCGCGCCCGAGCTTGACGCCGCTATCAACGGCTCAGACCTGGAAATCCGGTTCCCTCTCCCGCCCGCGGCCGTGGTTTTCTTCTCAACCGGCTAAAGCCGATTGCACGGAATCCGCATGATGAGCGTCAAGATGTTCATCCCCTCTATGTTTATGAGAGCAGGGATAGAATTGCAGCGCGACCAGGCACAAGCGTGATCCAAAACAACGTTTTGGCACTGAGTCAGATAGGAGCTTGACAGGCAAAGCAGGGAAGCTATATTAATGGCAACGCCGAATCCCGCGTGAAGCGGGAGCGGGGGACCCAATTATGGGGCGTATCGCCGGAAGGCGTAGGGCACTCTTCGGCCCGAGCCCGTCAGCTAACCTCGCAGGCGACGAAGAGGAAGACCTCCGGTACCGTATCCGAAGGTGCTCCTCTCGGCAATCTTCGGTTTCGGAGGTGGAGAATGATTCCCGATCATTCGACCCGAGGCGCGAACACGCATGGCCCCAATTCGAATCCCGGCCTGTTGGAAAGAACCCGTCGCTTTTTACTTGGCCCGCCGCGGGACTTGAACGACCGGTCGCTTTTCCGGCGGATTTCGCTCATACCTTTACTTGCCTGGATCGGCCTTGGCTCTGACGGTCTGTCGTCATCCTGTTACGGTCCCGAGGAAGCCTTCCGGGCCCTGGGTCAACATTCGTATCTTGCGATTGCGATAGCCACAGCCACGACTTTCACGGTGGTGATTATCTCCATCGCGTACAGCCGCGTGATTGAGCATTTCCCCAGCGGGGGCGGCGGATACGTGGTTGCGCACAAGCTTCTGGGCGAGAACGCGGGCGTGGTTTCCGGCTGCGCCCTTTTCGTGGACTACATCCTGACCATCACGGTATCGATTGCCTCCGCGGGGGACGCCTTGCTGAGCATGCTCCCGCTCGAATTCCAGCGCTGGAAAATCTTTGTTGAATTTGCCATGATCCTCATGCTCCTGGTCCTGAACCTGCGAGGAGTAAAGGAGTCGGTGCTGGCCCTCACCCCTATTTTCGTGATCTTCATCGTGACCCACGTGCTCTTGATCATGACCGGGCTGCTCTTGAAGGCCCCGGAAATCCATGCGACCGCGGCCAACGTCCGGAGCGGGTTCTCGGGCGGGTTCAGCGCCCTGGGCGGCGCAGGACTGCTCATGCTGGCCGTGCGCGGGTATTCCCTCGGGGGCGGAACCTATACCGGGATCGAAGCGGTTTCCAACGGGCTCCCGATATTGCGCGAGCCGCGCGTGGCCAACGGCAAGCGCACCATGCTCTACATGGCTGCTTCGCTTTCGTTCACCGCTTCCGGCCTGCTCCTGTGTTACTTGCTCTGGGACCTGCATCCGGCTCCGGGCAAAACCTTGAATGCCCTGCTGGCGCAAAGACTCGCCTCGGGCGTGCCTCTGGGCGGAGTTTTAGTGGCCGTCACCCTGCTTGCCGAAGGCGCCCTGCTCGTAGTCGGCGCGCAAACCGGTTTTGTCGACGGCCCCCGGGTCCTGGCTAACATGGCTTTGGACTCCTGGATGCCGCGCCGCTTTTCCGCGCTCTCCGACCGGCTCACCATGCGCAACGGGATCCTCATCATGGGGATCTTATCGCTGGTCGTGCTGCTTTATACCCGAGGCGACGTCCGCCAGATCGTGGTCATGTACAGCATCAATGTTTTCCTCACCTTCTCCATCACCGAATTTGCCATGTGTCATTTCTGGCTTGGCGAGCGCACTCACCGCGGGGACTGGTTGAGGAAAATCCTGATCCATGTGGCGGGTCTGGTGTTGTGCCTGACCATACTTTTATTCACGGTTTTTGAAAAATTCCGCGAGGGAGGATGGATCACGCTCGCGGTAACCGGCTTGCTGGTCATATTGTGCCATTTGATTCACCGGCACTACTTGTATGTCGGCCGCAAGCTCTACCGTCTTTACCAGGAACTGGTGGCCGCCGCGGAGTCGGGTGCTCCGGCGCCGCTCAGGGGTCGGTTTGACCCGAGCCAGCCCACCGCGGTGGTCCTGGTTGCGAGTTATAGCGGAGTGGGAATTCACACCATGCTCAACGCTTTCCGCATGATCCCGGACCATTTCCAGAACCTGGTTTTCGTCTCGGTGGGCGTGGTTGACTCGGGCGGGTTCAAGGGCGAAAAATCTCTGCAAGCCTTGCGCGCCCAGACCGGGAAAACGCTGAAGAAATACACCGGCCTGGCCGATCGGCTGGGCGTGCCTTCAACCGCGCGCTACGCGATTGGAACCGATGCCATAGACGAGACGGAAAAACTCTGTCTCCAGATCATGAAGGAATTCCCGCAAGCGACCTTCTTCGCCGGGAAAATCGTGCTCACCGGCAACAGATGGGCCGAGGCAATCCTCCACAACCAGAGCGCATTCGCGATCCAGAAAAGGCTGGAGGTCCACGGAGTGCCGATGATCATAATTCCCGCCCTGGTCCAATGATCTGATGTCAGCACTTTCCAGTATGACTTGGCAATAATGTTGCAGCCCAGGACTTCGAGGGGATGCTCGGAGGCGCCTATGTCTTTGGGAGGGGCTTTGCCCAGCCGTTATTTTTTCAATTCCATATTCTCCATCCAGATGGCCGCGGGATTGTATTCCTTATCGAGCCAGCCCACCCTTCGGAACCAGTTGATGGTGTCGCGCATGCCTTCCCGCACGTCCGGATAGCGGTAAACAAACCCCGCGTCCTTGGTCTTCTTGTTGGAGATCCAGTAACTGGATGACATATAGGTCGCTGAGCCGACCTCAAAGACCCTGATCCGGCGCACGCCCAATTTCTGCTCCAGCATGAGCCAGAGTTTGGCCGCGAAGATCATGCCCGGCCTGAGCCAGGTCTGCCTGAGCAGGGGGATGGTTCCCATTCTCCGGCCCACGAGCAGGGCAAGATACCGAATGAAATCTTCGTAGGAAATTATGCTGTCGTCAACTATATTGTAATCCTCGCCCACCGCGAAATCCTTGTCAGCAATGAAAACCGCAAAACCAACCATATCCTCGATGTGCAATGAGGTGGTGATGTAATTTCTGGCGTCCTTGGGGATGGCGGGCAAGAAACCCCGGTTGATGGTAATCACTATTCCCCCGTGGCCGTAATCACTGCCCGGGCCGTAAAGGGGAGCCGGCCGGACCACGGTCAGCGGCAATCCCTTTTCCCGGTGATACTTCCAGGCGATCTGCTCCTGCTTCCACTTGGTCACGGAATAATCATTGACCAGGTGAGTGCCGGTGGGCTGGTCCTGCTCAAAGGGCGTGTTCTTGGGCGAGGAGTTTAAATCCTCGTCAAACGGTATGTTGCACAATTTGCCGTCCTTGGCGGTGTACGGTTTCCCGAAAATCCCGCACGTGCTCCAATGGATGAACCGCTTCAGGCTCTTGTGCTCTACAGCGAGATCAGCCAGGTTGACAAACCCGGTAATGTTGACCTTTTTCAAAATCTCCATGGCCGCGGAATAATCATAAAGCGAAGCGGTATGAAATATATGGGTTACCGGCTGCTGGAACAATTTTTTCAGGCTTTGCTGGTCGGTCAGGTCTGAGGGGATCACCTGGCAGTTCGGGCGGGAAAAATCAACGCCGAGGTTTTTGAATATCATCTTGTTTTTCGGGTGCTCAAATGCCCTGGCCAGATCAGTGGCGATGACCTTCTGCCCTTGTTCCAATAATTTTTTTACCAGGTGCGTTCCCGTGAATCCGCAAGCGCCAGTCACCAAATTCAATCGTTCCATTTTCATTCCCTCCATCATCTCTCACTTCGGTCAGCACTGTTTTTATCAGATCGAAAAAAGGTTGTCAAGAGCAGAGGATACCGGGATTTGTGGAATGCGGCCTCAAGCTGCGTAACCAATCCCTATTCCCTAACCCCGACTCCGAATCCCGAATTGCTATTTACCCACATTCCACCCGGCCACTTCCAGGCTTGGGGTTGCGTCTCCGGCGTTTTTGAGCAGGAGCTTGGCTGAGAGTTCGCGCTTTTCTCCGGGCAGGAGCGAAAAATAGTTATCCTGCCAGAAGACCGGGAGAATCTCTTCTCCGCCCTTGCCCCGGTTGAGTTTGAGCCGGACCATGAATGCGAGGTTTGGGGCCGGGTTTTCAATGGTGATTTTGGCGACGCCCTCTTCCCCGGTCTTTTCATACGTCCAGTTGGTTTTGAGCTCCAGCTTGGGTAGTTTTTGCAGGTCGCGGAAGTCGGCGAAGACGGCCGCGGGGGTGTCGTACCATGAAGACGCTCTCCAGTCGGGCACGTCGGGCCGGGTTGAGAGCCAGTAGAAGTTGGAACTGGCCGGCTTGCCGTTCTGTTCTTTGAGGTCGAGTTTGAGGAAGTAGGTCGTGCTCAGCCCGGCGATTTCCGGAATGGGCAGGACTTTAACGCTTGAGTCCGCCGGCGCGTCCAGGTTTTTTTCCTGCGAATACTTCTCGCTCATGTCGAAGTTATAAACCTTGACCGAGGCCTTCAAATTTTCGAAGTCTCGGTAGTAGCTGTTCACGATTGACACGGAGTTGTCGTCATAGCCGTATTGGATATGCAGTCGCTCGCACGCCCTCTGGGTCCCGAAGTATCCTCCTCCGGGCAGCAGGTAATAATCATAAAGGTGCCAGATCATTCCGGGCCAGCCGGTGTTGAGCATCCACTGGATCACGCCGGTGGCAATGTATTTGTTGCGTCCAAAGGCCTCAAACATTGCGCGCTCGCCCTCGTAGGTCATGGCCTGGGACTTCTTGGCGTAGTCCTCCGCGCTTTCGGCCTTGCCGTAGCGGTTGTCAATTGCGGCGGAGAACACGCGCAGGTTTCCGAACGAGCCGCGGCCGCAATGATAGTTCCATACGCGGTTGATGGGCCAGAGGTTCTTCTCGCCCACCATCTTGAGTATGCTTTCCACCGGGGGAACCGCGGGCCCGGGGCTGGTCTCGGTGTTGAAACCCCAGGCGCCCCCTCGCTCCTTGTCCAGCAGCCAATAATTCGGCGGCACCCATTCATACGGCCCGGTCATTTTCACCCCGGATGGCCCGGAAACCTTGGCGACCTTTTCAGTGGCGCTGGACACCACCGGGTTCGGCCAGAAGTTGTCCTCCAAAACCTTGAGATACATCTTCTCCACGTCCGCGGGAGGAGGGTTGTCCGAGCCGTTCAGCCATACGAACACGCTGGGGTGGGCCCGGAGCCTGCGCGACTGGTCGTTGAGCGATTCGCGCGCAACCAGATGGTCAGCCTCGTCCCACCTTGACCATCGCTCCCAATGGTCGCAGCAACACCACCCGGGCATGACCAGGATGCCCTCGCGGTCGCAGATTTCGTAGAACTTGTCAAACTCCAGCTTGCCTTCCAGGCGGATGGCGTTGAGGTTCATTTCCTTCACGTAGCGGACCTCGGTCTCTGTCCGGTCCGGGTCGTAGCGGAGCATCATGTCCGGGGTCCATCCCGCGCCGCGGATCAGGATGCGCTTGCCGTTGATCTTGAACACGCGGTGTCCCTGGTCGGTGAACTCGGAAGTGACCTGCCGGATGCCGAATTTTATGCTCCGGCTGTCCGAAACCGCGGCGTTGATCTCAAAAGCCACGTTCAAGTCATGAAGGTTTTGCGGGCCGAGATCATAAGGCCACCAGAGCTTGGGATTATTTATGTTAAGCTGCGAGAACTTGTCGGGCGTGAATTTAACGACTTTGGTTTCTTTCGCGGCGAGCGTCACCGGCTGCGAAAATTTGATTTCACCGATTGAGCCCTTGAGCACACCCGAGACCTCCTTGTCCAGGGCATTGCTCGCTTCCGCGATCACGGTGAGGCGCGCCTTGTCCAGCGAGGCGTCCACCTCGCTCAAGGCCGCGGGGTATCGGAGTATGACCGGCCCGGTTGTTTCGAGGAACACGTGCCTCCAGATGCCCATGTCGCGGTCAGGCGGGGCCGGGTTCCAGTCCACCCAGGTTATGCCTAAGTCCTTGCCCGTGGGCTGAAAGACTTCCAGCGCAAGAGCGTTGGCCGCGCCCGGCTTGACCAGTTCGGTCACGTCAAACGAGAACATTCGGAACGGGCCGGCAACGTCTTTGGCGTCCGCGATCTTCTTGCCGTTCAGCCAGACATTGGCCTTGAAATTGATCCCGTTGAAATTCAGCCACACGCGCTTGCCCTCCGCGCCGGCAGGGGTCTGGAATTCCGTCCGGTACCAGAACGGCTTTTTGAACGGGCTCCACGGCTCGCGAGGAAAACCGTAAACGTCAAACGGCTTGGGGAAATTGCCCGGGACCTTGCGCAGGTTCATGCCCGTATAAATATCCTTATACGTCCCGTCCTCCACCAGACCCGCCAGCACCGTGTTCGGAGCGGTGATCTTGTGCCAGCCCGAGGCGTTGAAGCCAACCGTGGCAAGCTCATCCCCGGCCTGCCCGGCCCTGGCGGAACTCTGCATCTGCCAGTTGTCATTGAGATAGACTCTCTGCTCCGCTCTTGCCCCAAGCGCGAACAACGCCACAAAAAGAATCGAAAATGCCGCCCAAACCTTTTTCATAATCTCCCTCCTGAGGGGCGCCGACACTCCTGTCGGCGCACAACTATTCATCCCCGAAACAAATCCCCAGGGACCTGGCGACTTTGACCAGGGTGCCGTTGGGATAGACTTTCTTGATCTCGCCCAGGGCCTCGGTGATGGCCACGCCCTTGATCGCGGTGCCCCGGAGCGCGACCATTTTTCCGAACTCGCCATTGGCGATGAGTTCCACCGCGGACTCGCCGTATCTGCTTCCGAGGATGCGGTCGAACTGGGTGGGTGACCCTCCTCGCTGGATGTGCCCGACCACCAGCACTCTCGTTTCCAGCCCGGAGAGGTCGCCCAATTCCTTGCCTACTTTATGTCCGATTCCGCCCAAATGGATGGTGCCGTCCGCGCTCTTGCCGTGCGTGACCATTTCTCCCTGCTTGCTCACCGCGCCCTCGGCCACCACCACGATGGAATACTTGTGGCCCTTGTCCATCCGCTCCTTGAGCTTGGCCGCCACCGTGTTCACGTCGTAGGGAATTTCCGGGATCAGGATCACGTGCGCGGCGCCGGCCATGCCGGAGTAAAGCGCGATCCAGCCCGAGCTCCTGCCCATCATCTCCACGACCATGACCCGGTGGTGGCTCTCCGCGGTGGAGCGCAGCTTGTCCAGAACCTCGGTTGCGGTGCGCACCGCGGAGTCGAACCCGAAGGTAACGTCGGTCGCGCTCAGGTCGTTATCAATGGTCTTGGGCACTCCCACCACGGGCATGCCCTTTTCAAAGAATTGCTGCGCGATCTTCATGGTGCCGTCCCCGCCGACCACGATCAGCGCGTCCAGCCCCAGGTGCTCAAAGTTCTCCATCACCCGGTCCGAATAGTCCACGGTCTCCACGCTTCCGTCCGGCTTCTTCTTTTCCCAGTGGAAGGGGTTGCCCTTGTTGGTGGTGCCGATGATGGTGCCGCCCAGGGAGAGGATGTCTTTGACGTCCTCAAGGCCCAGCGGCTTGATCTGGTCCGGGTAGATCAGGCCGGTGAACGAGTCCAGGATGCCGATCACTTCCCAGCCGTGCTTGTTGACCGCGGTGTAAACCGCGGCCCGGATCACCGCGTTCAGGCCCGGACAGTCGCCCCCGCCGGTGGAAATCGCTATTTTCTTGATTTGCTTCGCAGATTTCGCCATCGCCCCTCCCTCTCTACAATCCAACCCTTTGACCCAAGCATAGTAGAGTTGAATTATGGTGTCAAGGAATCTTCTTCACCGGCTTTACCAGTTTCACCAGCAAAATATTTGAATCCCCCGGACTGCTGCCCGCATCGTAACCCATAGGGAGGAAGGGATTCGTATATCCTGAGCGCATCCTGCCCGGCAGCCGCGCGATTAAGTTGGGAAAAGGGAGGGGAAGTGGAGAAGAAGATCAAAGGCGGTTTCTTGATTGACTTTGTCCGGATGATGCGCAACAAGAAGGATGCTGACTGGAGCAAGCACCTGACGCTCGGCGATCTGGCCTTGCTCCGCCGGCAAATTAGGGTCGGAGAATGGTACCCGTTTGAGACCTTTGAACGGCTGGGCTTGGCGCTCGTGCATGAGCTCGCCAACGACGACTTAGAGATCATCCGGCTCTGGGGCCGGATGTCGACGGAGGTGCTGTGCCAACGCTATAAGAACCTGGCCGAAGGCGTGGGCCCGAACGAGGCCATGATCCGGTTCATGGTCACGCGCGAGAATTTTTTCAACTTTGACGCGGTCAGCCTGGTGGTGCAGTTCAAGAACTACGCTCGGGTGAAAATCGCCTACGGCATGAATCCCCTGGCCGAGGAAGCCGCGGTCTGGCAGACGTTGGGCTATTTTGAGCGGCTGCTCGAGCTCTCGGGCGCGAATAATGTGCGCCACAACTTTGTCTCCCGGGCGTGGACCGGCGCGCCCGCCACCGTGATGGAGCTCAACTGGAGCAACGTCTCGCCGGAGATGAAGGTGCAGGGATCGCTTTTCCTTGATTACGTGCGCATGCTCAAGTCCAAGAAGGACGTGGACTGGTCCGAATGCCTGCTCTCGCGTGACATGGGTTTTCTGGCCGCGGAGATCAAGCCCGAGGAATGGTACCCGTTTGAGACTTACGAGCGCATGGGCATGGCCATCCTGGCCCAGATCGCGGAAAATGACATGGAACTGGTAAGGCTCTTCGGCCAGACCGAGGTGGCAAGCCTGAACAAACTCTACCCCCAGCTCGTCGCCAAAGGCGACCCCCGGGAGTCGCTCATGCGCCTGCACGTGCTGCGCCGGAGCTTCTTCAGTTTTGAGGCCATGAACATCGCAGCCATGCACGGCAACTACGCCAAAATCCGGATCGACTGGAAGATGTGCCGGTGCGCGGAAGAGGCCGCGTGCATGCAGTTGCTCGGGATTCTCCAGGGCATGTTGCAAATGTCAGGCGCCGGAGACATTAAGGCATCCTTCTCCTCCAAGTCCTGGGAAGGATACCCGGACACCATCCTGGAGGTGAACTGGAAATAAACCCGGGATTCGGGGTTCGGAATCAGTAGTATCCGGGAAAAAATTGCGGGATTTTCAGCGGAGGCGGGGCGTAGACACATTTCACGGCTCCGGGTAGAGTTGCAATTGCCGTAACCCATCAACTGGACAATGATCCACGCGTCTTGGCCTGCGGTTGAAATTCGATTTCGATAGCCCGGCCATTCATGGCCGGGAAGCGGAAGCGTCCCTCCCCTTGCTGCGGCCCACGCCGCGGCGCGGGCCGCAGCAAGACGGAGAGAGCCCCGGCTCCCCGGCGCTGAAGCGCCGGGCTATCGAATACTACCGTTGGCGCCAAATTCGGGAAAGCGCCGGGCTATCGAATCCGGCAATGAGCGAAAGATTTTTCCCCGGACAGTAATGGCTGGGAATTCGGAATTCGGGAACCACTGCAACGCTTGCATTATTCATCATTTCCAGTGTTTTGCTCGACTCTGCGGTGAAGGCGCCGGTTCGCAAGGCCGCGGCATTTGCGGTATATTGTTAGTCAGGCATGAAAAGCAAGAATCCGTTGCGGGGCGTGGTGAATTTTCTGCGCCGGGTGCGGGACATCGGGGTGCCTCCGGAGATGCGCCCGGAAGACTCCAAATACATACAGGTAAGCAACCTCTGGCAATTTTTCGCGCTGCTGAGCGTGCTGCCTTTTGTGGTGCTGGCCATAGTCAACCGCCACGGGCTGAGCCTTTTGTTTGCAATGACCGGGCTTTTCGCCGACCTGCTCGTGCTGGTCTTCAACTGGCGCCGCCAGTATACCCTCGCCCGGGTCTACGGGAGTATAATCGGGTGCTTGTTCTTCATGGCCGCATGCATGCTCACCGGCCGGAGCATCCACATGCACTACGGCTTTTTCATTGTGGCCGCGGCCACCATCCTTTTCTTTCCCAAGAACCAGGTCCGGCTGATGATCGTCATGCTCGTGCTCAATGCCTTGGCCTACGAGGCCACTTTTTACCTCCAGGCCGGCTATGGGGCCCTGCTGGAATGGACCCCCCGCCAGCAAGAGCTCGTGAACACCGCGATTGACTACACCCTGGGACTAGCCTTCATCACCGTGGTGCTGATCAGCCGCGCCGGCGCCATCCACGCCGAGCGCGCGCTCAAGGCCGAGCGCGAAAAGCTCGCGGAGGCCCACGAGCAAGTCTCGCGCCTGAGCGAAAAGTTGAAGGTCTATCTGCCGCGGCAGTTCGTGGAGTCCATTCAAAGCAGCGGGGCCGAGGCCGGCAAGAGCCACCGCCGGAAGCGCCTGACCGTTTTCTTCTCCGACGTCCAGGGCTTCACCCGCTGGACCGAGAAGCTCGAGCCCGAGGAAGTCCAGGAGGTGCTCAATAAATATTTGTCGGAGATGAGCGCCATCGCCCACAAGCACGGCGGCACCATTGACAAGTTCATCGGAGACGCCATCATGATCTTTTTCGGCGACCCCCAGTTCACCAGCGACAAGGACCACGCGCTGCGCGCGGTGCGCATGGCCGTGGAGATGCAGGGCAAAATGGCCGAACTCCGCAAGGAGTGGGAAAACCAGGGCTACCAGGACCCGCTCCACATCCGGATCGGGATCAATACCGGCTACGCCACCGTCGGCAACTTCGGCAGCGAGGACCGCCTGAACTACACCGCGCTCGGAAACGCGGTCAACCTGGCCTCCCGGCTCGAGACCGCGTGCGCGCCCGACAAGGTCATGATCGCCCACACCACTTACTCCCTGATCAGGGACGAAATCAAATGCGTGCCCAAAGGCGAAATCGAAGTCAAGGGATTCTCCGAACCGGTCAAAATCTACGAAGTCATCTCCGGCCAAACCTGACCACCACAGCGATGAGTTCTCCAGGCCCGCCTTTCGGCAAAAAGCTTATGCGTCCGTCGAGCCGCTCCAAAAAGACTTGGACAAGTGGCTCGAGTTTTACAATAACGAACGGTCGCACCAGGCATTGAACTATAAAACGCCCGCTGAAGCCGGAAAGGAGAATAAAAAATTAGCGGCTTGAAGTGTCCAATAAACGGGGGCACAGGACGTGGGGTCAGATCTTCAATTTTCAATTAAGGCCCTCGCGTTTGTGCTTGGAAATGGGAAATAGCGTCCCGAGTTTTTCAGCGCCCTGCCCCTTTTTTGTATTGCTCTCCCTTCTTGGTTTCAGCCTCTACTGCGGCTTTGGGTTTAACTGCGGAAAAAACCAAGCTTGAATAAATTGTATCAGAATCCAATTAAGCTGTCAAGTGCCTGATCTTCACCAGCTTTACCAGCTTCAATGTGCGAGGGGCTTTAGCCCCGACTCATCTTGCTGCGAGCGCAGCGAGTCCCGCCTTCGGGCGGGATGCGAGCGGCTTTCTTGTCCTCCGTAGTCCCTTCCCGCTCGATCCCTCCTGGGACGAAGGAGGAAGTCGCGAATCATCTGAACAATTTTTCCTATTAAGTAGAGGGACGAGATGTCCCAGGTTCTTTCAATCTGGCAGGTGGTTGTTACGCCGATGGGGTCAGGCCGGTCAGACCCCTCCGGGCCTGCCCCCGCGAATTCGGGATTTCGGCCTGGCCCTTTCGCTCTTGCTTTTTTCCGGGAATGGCCATAGTATTATTTCTGGTGATGCAATTGGAGGGACTGCGCCGTGGGCAAAAACACTAATACTGAAAACAGGGAGTTGTTCGTGAAGGGCAAAGAATTTACCGAGATGTACAACAAGGTTTCCAGCTTCACTCAGGAGTTGATCACTCAAAACCAGGAATTGCAGGCCCAGTTCAAGGCGCTGGATGAAGACCGCGGCCGGATTTTGAAGGAATTGGGCGGGATTGAGGACCAGACGATCCAGAAGCGGATCCAGGCGTTGAAGCATGAGAAGGAAGAGCTGTTGGGCCGGTTCAAGGAGATGAGTCGGGAAAACAAGGATTTCCTCGACCGGTACCACAACATCGAGGTTGAGAACAACAACCTTGCCAACCTATACGTGGCTTCTTACCAGTTGCACTCCACGCTGGATTTCATGGAGGTGCTGGAGGTGATCACGGAGATCATCATCAACCTGATCGGCGCGGGCAAGTTCGCGATCATGCTCCATATGGAAAAACAGAACGCGCTGAAGTCGGTCAAGGCCGAGGGCATGGTCAATGAGGAGCTGCCGGTGGTCAGGATCGGGGACGGCCTGATCGGCGCAGTGGCCGACACCGGCGACGTCTATTACCGGGAATCGCCGGAGAACACTCCGCTGGCCGATTACGAGCACCCCATGGTTTGCGTGCCGATGAAGATCAAGGACCGGCTGGTGGGGGTGATCGTGGTTTACGAGCTGCTGCCCCAGAAGGAGCGCCTGGAAAAAGTGGACTACGAACTGTTTTCGCTCCTGGCCGCGCACGCGGCCACCGCCCTGTTCAGCGCCCGGCTCTATTCCGAGTCCGTGCGCAAGCGCGAGACCATCAAGGGATTCCTGGACCTCGTTACCCATTAACTTTTCGGCCGGGCGGGGTCAGGCCTTATCCTCGAAGTCTGACTCCGAAGTCAAGGCCTGACCCCGCGAGGCCTGATTTTTTCCGCAGGCCGAACCCTCTAGTGGAATTAGAAGGGATTTTCATTTACCATATACCAGGACAATCGCGCCGAACGTTTCCGGGGGAGGATAATGGGAATGAAACTGGTGATCCTCATTCCTGCCTATAACGAAGAGAAGACTATAGAGCAGGTGATCAAGGGCATCCCCGGCTCAATCCCGGGGGTGGACAAAATCCAGGCCGCGGTGGTTGACGACGGCTCTTCCGACCGCACCGCGGAACTGGCCGGCCGGGCCGGCGCGCTGGTGGTCCGCCACCCGGAAAACCGGGGAGTGGGCGCGGCGTTTTCCACCGGGATCAGCGCCGCGCTTTCAATGGGAGCGGACGTGATCGTCAACCTCGATGCCGACGGACAGTTTGACCCCGGCGACATCCCGAAGATAATCGCCCCGGTGCTCTCGGGCGAGGCCGACTTTGTCACCGCCACCCGCTTCGGGGACAAGTCGCTCGTTCCCCGCATGCCCCTGGCCAAAAAATACGGCAACTTCATGGTCAGGTGGATCATCAATTTTTTGACCGGAAAAAAATTCACCGACGTTTCCTGCGGGTTCCGGGCCTATTCCCGGGCCACCGCGCTCAAGCTCAATTTGTTCGGCTCTTTCACCTACACCCAGGAAACATTCCTCAACCTGGTGCAGAAGGGCATCCGGATGAAGGAGGTTCCGCTCAAGGTTCGGGGCGAGCGCGAGTTCGGGCAGAGCCGGGTGGCGGGCAGCGTCTTGCGCTACGGGCTCAAGTCGGGCAGCATCATCCTCTTGGCCATGCGCGACATCCAGCCGTTGAGCTTCTTCGGCTGGATCGGCTTCGGGGTGTGCCTCTTGGGCCTGGCCGGGATCGGGTTCGTGTTCGGCCACTGGCTTATGACCGGGATGACCACGCCTTACCAGTCGCTGATTCTGATCGGAGCGGTGCTGCTGATCGTGGGCTTCATGCTGATCGTGATGGCGCTGATCGCGGAGATGATGGGCCGGATCCGGAAGACCCAGGAGGAGATCGTGTTCATGCTGCGGGACCGGTATTACCGCCAGTCGGGGAGGGAAGAGAATGAAGTTTCCGGCAAAGAAGACGGAGCTTGACACGCCCGCGCTGATCGTTGACCTGCCCAAACTCAAGAGCAACATTCAAAAAATGGCGGACTTTTTCAGGGACAAGCCCGCCAAGCTCAGGCCCCATTTCAAGACCCCCAAGACCGTTGAGATCGCCAGGCTCGAGCTCAAGGCCGGGGCCCGGGGCATCACCTGCGCCAAGGTCGGCGAGGCCGAGGTCCTGGTCAAGGCCGGGGTCAGGGACGTCCTGATCGCCAATGAGATCGTGGGCGCGCAAAAAATCGAGCGCCTGATCAAGCTGATCAAGGCCGGCGCGGAGGTGAAGGTTGCGGTGGACAGCGCGGAAAACGTCAACCAGCTTTCCGCGCTGGCGGCCAAAAGGAAAGTCAAGATCGGGGTGCTGATCGACGTCAACGTTGGCCTGCCCCGCTGCGGGGTGAGCCCGGAAAAAGCGCCGGAGCTCGCGAGACTGGTGTCCCGGAGCCCCGGACTCAAGCTCCGCGGCATCATGGGCTATGAGGGGCACGTGGTGCTGCACGAAGACCCCGCTTTCCGCGAAACCGAGGCCAGACGGGCCATGGCCAAACTGCTGCTGGCCAAGGAATTCATCGAGAAAGAAAACCTGAAGGTTGAAATCGTGAGCGGGGGCGGCACCGGCACTTACAATATCACGGGGACCTATCCCGGGATCACGGAAATCCAGGCCGGGTCATTCGCGCTGATGGACACCCGCTACGACAAGCTCAAGCTCGGGTTTGAAAAGGCGGTCACTGTTCTCGCAACCGTCATCAGCAAGGCCTTCCCCGGATTCCTTATAACCGACGCCGGCGAAAAAACCATGTCCGTCGAATTCGGAATGCCCCAGCTCATCGGAGTGCCCAACGCCCAGCTCGCCTTCCTGAGCGAGGAGCACGGACACATAACCTTCCAGGGCGAGCCGCCCAATATCAAAATCGGCGACAAGGTCGAGTTCTACCCCAGCCATATCTGCACCACCATCAACCTCAACGACTGGATGTGGGTGGCCGAGAACGACAAAGTCGTTGACCGCTGGAGGATTGCGGGGAGAGGATGCTCACGGTGAAAAAGGTGGGAAGGGTGAGAAGGGTGAGAAGGGTGTGAAGGGTGTGAAGGGTGAGAAGGGTTAATCTTCCGGTTCTTTTTCCTTTTCTTTGCCCGGCTTGACAGCAGATTTTTTTTCAGCCGCCTCCATGGCTTCCCGTTCTTCGCGCGCCCGGATGTTTACTTCCTGCGCCGCGCGGACCACAGCCATTCTCGCCTCCCGGGCCGCGGCTTCCTGGCGCTGAGGCCGGGCGAATTTTTCCCCCTGGTACCCGGTTTTCTGGAGATGGGCGACAAAGTTGGAAATCATTCCGCTGATTCTGCGGGATAGGTCATTAAGCCGGTCATGGTCGGCGGAAGTAATGTACCCCTGATCTCTTGCTATTTGCAGTTGGGCCCGGACCTCTCCGCATGAGCCTTTGGCAATGAACAGGAACTGGATGAACTCCGCTTTTGCTCCCCGCTCAAATCCTTCGGCGACGTTGGACATGATTGAAACCGATGCTCTTCGAATCTGGTCCGCCAGGCCGCGGTCTTGAGCAAATTCCCCCTGACGGGTCAGCGCATAGACCGCATTGGTCAGTTCCCTCGCCCGCTGGTAAATGTGCAATTCTTCAAATGACTTCGCGGCTCCTTTCTCATTCATGCCGTCACCCTCCTTCCCTTCCCACCCTTCCCACCCTTCTCACCCTTCCCACCCTTCTCACCCTTCCCACCCTTCACACCTTTCTCACCCTTCTCACCTTTTATGCCCTTGGGTCCTGGCATTGCCAAACGGCTCAATGAAGGTATCCCAGTGATTTAAGCTTTTCGATCTGCGCCTGGTCCAGCGCGGAATGCTTTTCCGGAGCGGTCCGGGGCTTTTTGTCATAGGTGGAAATCCGACGCAGGGGATGATTCTTGATAAATTCCCGGGTGAAGAGCTGCATCATGGGCTTGCCGTCCATGTCGTCGGCCACCGGCAGACCCAGGTAATAGAGAATAGTGGGGGTGACGTCCAGGAGCCCGCCGGGCTCAATTTTTTGTCCAGCGCTGCTTTGTATTCCCGGTCCGGAAAAAATCAGGACGCCGTCCGGGTGGGAGCGCACATGGGTGCCGGAATGGGAACCGTCCGCGCCCTCGCGCGGGACCCTGACCATTCCGTGGTCGCTTATGACCAGGAAAGCCGTTTCCGGTCCCGCGGCCTGGCGCAACTGCCCGATGAAATCATCCAGCATCACGTAATAATTCTTTATGACCTCTTGGTATCGCTCCTGATCGGCCGCCGGGGATTTGGGGAAATATTCAGGCTCCATGTAGCGCCAGAAAAAGTGGCCGGTTATGTCCGCGCCTTCAAAATAAACCGCCAGCACCTCCGGCTGCTTTTTCTCCAGCAAATAAAGCGCCGCGTTGCGGTAGTTGAGGTCCGAGACCAGCGAGAACTTGAGCAGGCTCTCGATATCCTCCCGGGCGACCAGCCTGATGCTCTGAAACCTTTGCGCGTCCCCCTCGCCTAAAGGCAAGACCCGGCTGTAGGTCTCGATCGGGATTTGCTCCGGGGACAATAGCAGAGGATAGATTTCCAGTAACAGTTCTTCCGGATAAGTCACTTCCTTGATTTTCAGCAGGTAGGAATAATCGTTCGCGCTGAGATTGGCGCCCGCGCTGGTGTCCTTGTACCGGCCAAGGCTGAAAACCTCGGATACGTTCCAGCCTCTGACTTTTTCCGCGGGCCAGCTCGCCCAGAACCCAACGAAGCCGACCTTATATCCGCCTTGGCTGAGCAGTTCCGGGAGGTCTTTCACCTTGCGCATGTAACTGGCCACCGGGAACCCTTTGGGAGAAACGTAGCCCTGAATGCCATGCTTGGGCGGTTTTTTCCCGGTCAGGATGCTGGTCCAGAGCACCGGCGAGGAATGAGTCCGCTTGAAGGTCTTTAGTTCCATGCTTGCGCCCTGAGCCACCAGTCGCCCGAGGTTCGGGAGTTTGCCTTGCTTGAGCAGAGGATCGATCACGTTCCAGCTTCCAGCGTCTATCCCTATGATGACCAAATTCCTCCGGTCCTTAACCCCGCCATGACAAGAACCCATCCAAGCCGCAACCGCGAAAGCAACCAAAGCCATAAGCACCATTCCCGCATTTTTGCGCATGAAATTATTCTTCCACACTATCGACCATACTGCAATAACCCGATTGCCCTCCCGCTCATGACCACACAGGCAATAGCGCCCCCGATAATGACAAAAGGCGGCGCTTTTGGCGCCGCCTTTTGCTTCTCCCTCGGTGTTTTCACACCCAGGAAAAAGGAGGGGCGAGCTTTGCTTGGGCTCGTAAATTTAGATTCCCGAATCCAGAAAAGGTTTCCAAAATGACAATTTTTTTGCCATTGCAACACACTGATTAATCAAGCAAATCTATGCCATTAAAATTTCATTAGCTTTTGGGTGTTCAAATTCTTGAACAATTACAAAAGGTTTCGAAAAAAACGCACTTGCGCAAAAAAATCTTTTCCGGGAATTGCGGCATCCAAATAGCAGGCGGTCGAAAAAGTTGGGGGTTATCCAGGCTATTGGATAACCCCCTGATGAAAGGGTTTGGGCGGCTCGCATATAAAGACAGCAAGGTTTTAAAAAAGTTTCCCTCCAAGTGATTTTTTATTTCTTGCGGGGTTGGTTGAGCCGGGGAAATTGTCAAGGCCGCGGAGGGCCGGGAGTGAATCCTCTTGCTCATCAGGCTGGGGCCAATAGCAGGAAACAGTGAATGTTGAGACAGCAATCACCCCTGCCCCGAACTTCGGGACCCCGGAACAATGGAATGGTTAAATCGCTCTTTCCAGGAGCTCGCGCACGCGGTCGCGGTTGATGAACCCGACCAGGTTGGCGATCACCGACCCGTTCTTGAACACGAAAATGCTGGGAAGAGACCTGACGCCCAACTGGGCCGGGACTTGGGGGATCTCCTCAACATTTAGTTTGGCGAACCGGACGCGGCCCTGGTAGGTCTTCTCAAGTTCTTCTAGAACCGGGTTCAGGGCCTGACAGGGCTGGCACCAAGGCGCCCAAAAGTCAACGATCACCGGCAACTCGCTATTCAGCACCACGTCATTAAAGTCCCGCTCAACATTCAGCTTTTCCGCCATCGCTTCCTCCCTCCAAATTTATACCATTTATAGAGCATCTTAAAATATACCCCTATCCCATGAGCTTGTCAAGCGAAAAATTCAAGTTTTTTCAATTTTTAAATCTTATCAAGCATTTATCCTGATAAAAATCTTTTTCCACTTGAAATCCTCATGGTTTTACACAGGGCAAATTTTATGAAGCCTGTCAATAAGACCTTGATTAATAATAACAATTTCAATCGAATGCGTTTCCGGGATTATGCGTTTCTGCCCTGGCCTGCAGAATTTCCACCAGCGCGAAAAACCGGATTCATGATATTGAAGGTTTCTCTTTGCCATTCCACGGCTTGCGCCCTTGATGGGAGCTAACAGGGTGTTGAAAAAAGATCTCCCTCTCCCTGGGAGGGGAGAGGGGCGGGGTGAGGGTCGCCTTGAGTCGGAGCAATTGCCAATGGCCCAAATCCTTGCCAATAAAGGCCGCGCTCACCCTCACCTCAATCCTCTCCCCTCAGAGAGGAGGCCTGTTTTGGACAAAGAGCATAGTTTGTCCGTTTTTCAACACCCTGCTAAATCCGGATGTGGAGAAAACATGCCGCGAGTCAGACCGAAATTTCAGGGGGTCAAGTCTCGGGGGGGCTGGCCTCGAATTCTGGGGTCAGGCCTGAATGGCGCTAATTTAAGGTTGAGCCTGATAGCCAAGCGCTTATGGTCATCAACCAAATAATTTGATCGGGAGTTCGGGTTTCGATAGCCCGGCGCTTCAGCGCCGGGACCCGGCCGCGCCCCCTGCCGCTGCGGCCCGGGCCGCGGCCCGGGCCGCAGCAAGGGTTTTAGGCGGTCGCCGTTCCCGGCCATAAATGGCCGGGCTATCGAAAAGCAATTTCAATCACAGTCCAAACCATGAATGGCCGGGCTATCGAAAAGCAAATTCAATCGCAGTCCAAGCATGAATGGCCGGGCCAATCGAATTCAGAAACGGCCTTGTCCATCTAATTAGTTGATGCCATAATGGCCGGGCTAAGGAAACCTAAGACCGGGATTGTCCATGAGCTTAACTTAGCGCCATTCGGGTCAGACCCTAACTTCGAAATCAATCATTGCCGATAGGGTCTGACCCCAAGAACAGCTCTTCAGTTTTGAATCAGCCTTTCCGGCTTGACAAATGGCTTCAGTCAGGCTATAATTCAAGATAACTTGTGAGAATTGAATGGCTGGGGATGTAAATCAGGAGTTTTCGGATGTTATTGGCCGGAATCGGCGGAATCCCCCGCAGAACAGTTATATGCGGATTGCCGAATTATCGACTCGGTCGGGCGTTCCCAAAACCACCATTCATTATTACCTCCAGGCAGGTCTGCTGCATGCGCCGGTCAAGACCGGCCGCACCATGGCTTATTACGACGCCAGCCATCTCGACCGTCTCAAGATTATCCGGCGGGTCAAGACCGAGACCGGCGTTTCCGCTTTGTCCTTGAAGGAGGCATTGGGCCGGACTGAGCTCAAGCTTCCGGCGCCCTCTGATAAGCCCGCTCCTGACCCCGAGGGCGTTGCCGAGGACTTGAAAATCCAGGGCCGGCGGAAATTGATTGAGGCCGCGCTCCAGGTCTTTTCGCAGAGGGGATTCCGCCAGGCGAGCGTCAAGGCCATTGCCAAGACCGCGGGGGTATCCACCGGCGCCTTCTATCATTATTTCCCGGACAAGCGCGGCCTGTTCGTTGAGCTGGTCAAAAAGATTTTCAGCGACCTGCGCCGGGCCGCGGACGCGGAGACCGCCCTGGAGCATGACCACGTCAAGAAGATGGTTACCCGGGCCAGGCTGTTCTTCAGGTTTTTCGAAAATTTCGGGGAGATCCTTTTCCAGGTGGGGTCGGTCCGGGCCGATGACCCGGGACTCATGGCCGAGCTCGACCGGGGCTACTCGGAACTGCTGTCGCCGGTGGTGGACCAGGTGGTGGCGGAGTCGGCCAAGGGCACGCTCCGGAAGATGGAGCCTGAACTGCTGGCCTATTCCCTGATCGGCATGGTGATGTCCCTGTCCGCGCGCAAAGACTACGACCGCAAATTCTCCGAAGACCAAGTCATACAATTCCTCATGGACTTCTGCCTCCACGGCGCCCTGGCCGGACCAAATAAACCGCGGCCCCCGGCCTGAAGCCAAGCCTGATCCCCGCTCCAGCCCGCGGGATTTGACGCCGGGCTTAATCAATAATAGAATGCGCCAAAAGCTGACCATGGCCCTTGCACGAATAGATCTGATAATCATTTTCCTTTACATGATCGGGATCATGGTGCTCGGGACCTACTACGCCCGCTACGTGCAAAGCTCCGAGGACTTCTACGTCTCCGGCAAGATGCTGCCCTGGTGGGCCATCGGCATGAGCCTGGTCGCCACCGACATCAGCGCGCTCGACTTCATCGCGGCCTCGGGACAGGGCTACAAATGGGGAGTGGTGGTCGCCAACTTTGACTGGATCGGATGCCTCCCGCCCATGATCCTCGGCGCGTTCCTGATCGTGCCCTTTTACTGGCGAGCAGGGGTTTACACCATCCCGGAATACCTCGGGCTCCGCTACAACCGATGGGTGCAGCTCATCCAGGGCCTGCTCTGGGGCGGATTCCTCGCCTGCATCCTGGGAGCGCTCTACTGGGCCACCGGCTTGATGCTCGTGGAGTTCATGCCCATCCGCGATGATTTCGCCGGCGGCGCTCTCAAGAATTCGCTGAATTTCCTGCTCGGTTTTTATCACGCCGCGGAGGGCAGCAACTGGCAGATCATGTCCTGGCTGATCCTGATCGCGGTGGTGGTCGGGATTTACTGCTACGCCGGCGGGCTCTCCGCGGTGGTCGTTACCGACGTGGCCCAGCTCGTCATAATGTACATCGGCGGGACCGCCATCATCGTCCTGGGCATGATCAAAGTCGGAGGCATGAGCGGCCTGACCTCCAAAATCTACGCCCTGGGACCCGAGTTCCATAACCACTTCAAACTCTTCCTCCCCGCGGACTCGCCCTCGCCCTATCCCTGGCAGGGAATTCTTTTCGGACTCGCCTTTGTGCTCGCGCCCGCCTACTGGCTGGGCAACCAGGCCATTGTTCAACGCAACCTCGGCGCCAAGTCCGAATGGGACACCAAAGGCGGAATGCTCTGGGGAGCTTTTCTCCATGCGCTCATCCCGATCATGGTAGCCTTCCCCGGACTGATCGCCCTCGCGCTTTACCCCGGAGAGAAGTCCGGCGACGTGGCTTTCCCGCGGCTGATCCACAAGCTGCTCCCGCCAGGACTCACCGGACTGGTGTTCGCAGTGCTGCTCGCCGCGCTCATGAGCACCGCGGCCTCCAACCTCAACAGCGCCGCCACCATCTGGATGAAGGACGTTTACCAGAAATTCGTGATCCCGCTGGTCGGCTGGACGCGCGGCAAATTCAAGCCGGAAAAGAAAGAGCTCAAGCCCTCGGACCGCCATTACCTGGCTGTGGGCAGGTCCCTCACCGCAATGTTCGTTGTCTTCGGAATCTTTTTCGCGCCCATTGTCACCCGCTACAGCGGACTCTATATCGCCATCCAGTCGTTCCTCACATTCATCCAGGGGCCAAACCTCGCGCTCATCCTGTTCGGGATCATCTGGTCCCGGGCAACCGGATGGGGAGGACTCGCCGGACTGCTCACAGGACTCGCCTCATCAGTCCTGATGTTCTATTTCAAGGGATACATCTTCACCCGCGAGGAGCCTTTCCTCTTCATCGCCTGGTGGAGCTTCGTCATATCCTCCGTGACCATCGTAATCGTCAGCCTGGCCACCAAGCCCGAGCCCCGGGAAAAACTGCTCGGACTGGTCTGGAAATACGCGGACAAGGATAAAGAGCTGCAAGCCGCGCTCCAAGAGAGGGTGGAGGAATGAGCGCAATCATACTCAAAATCATCCCCGCGCTTTTCGCGCCGGCATTGCAGGTCCAGGCGGAAAGGGTGGTCTGGCCGTTTTACCAGATCGGCAACTTCATTGAAAACACCCTGCTCCTGCTCCCGTATTGGGGAGTAAAGACCCTGGTCATCCTGTTTTTCCTCTCCCTCGCCGCCATGCCCTTCTTCTTTTCCAAGGATTACATCTTCAAGGGAGCGGATGACAGGAAGCCCTGGCGCGACCTCCGCTACTGGGCCCTGGCCGCGGCCGTCTCAGAGGTCATCGTCTATCTTTATTTTTAGAGGACAGAATGACTGAAGCAAAAAAACCACAGCCGAAAAAACCAGCCTTTGAGCCGCTGGCGCCGCTCGGGATATTCCTCATGGTCTTCGGCGCCATCATCACCTATGCCACGGTTTATCCCACGCAATTCGCGGACAAAATGGTGAACCTGATCTCAGGAATCGCTTTCCTCCTCTGGGGCGGAGCATGGTTCTACGTCGGATGGAAACGCATCAAAAAACTGAAAGAACAACAGCGCAAGGATGAAAAGCTATAAGCCGCGCATCACCGAACCGCAGGCCCGGGAATCGCTCACCATCCGCGGAAGGATTTTCAAGTCCCGAAAAATCGTGCCCCATAAGCTCGAGCTGATCTACCTGCCCCACTACTTCTTCAAAATAATCGTGCGCTCAAAACAGGGCACGGAAAGAAAATTCCTCACCGCGCTTGACGCCATCCTCGGAGGCTTCTCCATGGTGGATGAATCCGCCATGGAGGACCAGGAGCTCGAATCGGTGGAATTCCAGCCGGTGCTTTCCAAAGAAGAAGCAGAGGCGAGCCTGCTCAAGGAAGTCCGGTGGTTCCTCCATGACAAGTCCCTGCGCGGCCGGGAAAAATATTCACTCGCCGGAGTGGAACAGGGCTGGCTCGCATGGTATCCCTTCTGGGTGGCCTACTATCAGAACAAGTCCGGCGCCTGGGAATTCCTGGGCCTGGACGCGGTCTCCGGAGTGATCCAGGGCGGACGCGGACGCCGGCTCTTCATCCACGCCTTCGCCAACACCAGACTTAAAAGCAGTTAAGCTACAAGTAAAGCTCTGACCCCGATTACGGGGACCTGTTCGGATGAGCGTTGCCGGCACGGAGCGCCCTTCCAAGTCAAAGACCTGAAAAAGGCCTTGAGGGGAGGAACGTCTTTTGACTTGGCCTTTCATAGAGACCCCAAAATCACTGCAACTACTCTGCGCTGTTGCTCTTGTTAAGTTCCTTTGCCAGTTCCGCTTTCATTATGCGCGTTTTTATCCCCGATACCCGGCTGAGGAACAGCACGGTCAAGCCGTGGATGGTCACGCCGATCCCCCAGAACATCGCCGGCCATTTTACCCACAGATACCCGTCCGACACCTGAGCGTTGATGGCGTAGAGTAAGACCAGAACCGCCAAATAGACCCCCAGGTGATAAAAAAACACAAGTTTCATCCAGGTGGCTGCACGCGCCCTTCGATATGCCTTCCGCTCTGCCGGACTTCTGGTGCGTTCCGTTTCGTTCTCGGTCTTTTTCTCGTTTTCCATTTTATGCTCCTTTTCGAAAAATTACTTTCTTTATGGTTGCTTGCCCCTGATTCCCGCCTATTCTATTTCCTCGTCAGGCTTGGCTTTCTCTTCCGCCTGGTTTTGCTGATCCGGCATTCGGCTGCGCTTGTAAAGCCAGGCATCAATTACATCAGGGTCAAACCGGATAATTCGCCTGCCACCGGACACTCCCAAGTTTATGTAGGGTACATGGTCTTCCATCACCCATTGGTGGATGGTATTGCGGGAAACTCCAAGGTAGTGGGCCACCCATTTGACATTTTTCAATGACCCCTTAACCTTTCCTTTTTCGTCCGTTTCAATGCTCATTTTTATCTCTTTTCATATTTTCGTCATTTTGACTATCTTTTATGCCAAGACAGTAACATATTACAGTGTTTTGTCAAGTTTTTTATTGAATTTTATCTTCGGATTTATGCAACTATACGATTTTTAATGGAAATATTTTTGCTATTTTTCTTTGCCTTGAGGCACAAGTATCACGAAACAGCGCAGAGCAACGAGGTTTAACTCTTCTATTTCTTACTTGTTCTTACTTGCCGAGAGTTCCAGTCTCAGTTGGTTGATGATTCCGCGCGAAACAATTTCAAATCTCAAGGGCCTGTTGCCCATAACGGCCGGGTTTTTGCCCGGGCCGCGAGCTCCGGGGCCGGGGCGTTGAGAATCCTTGGTCCTTAGATTGGTTTTCGTTTAAGCAGGATAATGGTTTCCTGGTCCGTGCTCCGGGCGGAAATGATTTGATACTCGGCTTTGAACCCGGGCTCAACCAGGAGTTGTTTGAGGTGAAGGTATCTTACGTCGCTCAAGATGAACTCGGGTCTGAACCGGACAATGACTTCCTTGACCCAATCCTCTGAACCCCACCAGTCCCATTTATAGGCCGGGGAAATTTTCAGGAGTTTTTCCCGGTCCGCAAGCCGGATTTTGTAGACCTGTTCCGAGACCAGCCCCGCGCTGTCAATGATGTAATAGTCGAGCAACTCGTATCCCGCGATCCCGATCTCCCCGGCAAATACTTTGGCCGCCGGGGTTGAAATCTTCCTCACGGTCCGGGCCAACTCCAGGTTCGCCTGCTCTTTCGCGGTCATGGACTTGAATTTCTCAAATGAATACTGACTGAACAACAGAATGACCAGCGCCACCGGAACCGCCAACTTGAGCAGAGCCGAAACTGTCCTGCCTCTTCCAAGCCAGCGGCAAAACCAGTCCGCGCCCAGCGCCGCCAGTACCAAATACCCGGCCAGCATCGGAATCTTATACCAGAAAAAAGGAGACGCGTTGGCAAGCGAAAGCCCCGCAATATAGAACCCGATCCACAAAATGAAAACAATCGCCCAGCGCTCCTTGAACAACGCCCGCACCGAACCCAAGAGCGCGAAAAACGCATAAGCCGTCATCACCGGATAAACAACCCTGAGCGATCCGGATTTTTCCTCCAAACCAAAAAACCAGTCCCGGAAATTCTCAACCACCAGCCGGCCGGGAAGCACGTGGATCAGCCGCTTGGCCGGGATGGTATGGGGAATGATCGCGCCGAAGTAGGACCAGGAAAACGCGGCCCAGGGGATGAGCGCCAGGACCATGACGGCCGCGGCGGTCAGCGTGTGTCTGGGATGCCGGAACAGCCCGACCAGGACCACCGCGGCCACCAGCGCCAGCGCGTCAACTCTGGTGAGCAGAAGCGCGGCCGCGGCCAAGCCGAGCCAAACCGGCCGCTTGATCAGGTCGAGCCATACCACGAGCAGGCAGAGGAAAAGCGTGAACATGGTTTCCATCCCGGTGACCAGGTTGAGCCAGAAATGGGGGAAGAACACGAACAGAAAAGCGGTCATGAGCCCGAGTGCTTTGCCCTTGGTCTCGCGCGCGATCAGGAAAATAATCATGGCTGCGAGGCCGGCGCCGGCCAGGTTGATCAGGTCCGCGGCCAGCGGGACGCTCACTCTCATTATCTTCATTGCCGCGAGCATGAGGCAGAACAGGGGAGTGGTGGTGCCCGGCACGCGCTCGCCGGGATTGTAAACAAAGCCCAGGCCGGAGGCGACGTTCTCGGCGTAACGGAAGGTGATGTAAGCGTCGTCGATATCGATGATGCCCGCGGCCCTCACCCGCCAGAGCAGCGCGGAAAACAAAACCAGCGAGCCGGCCAGAATCGCGGAGGGAATTAGACGCCCGTGTCTCCGGTGCAGCGCCATGCTTCAGCCCATGACCATCCGGAAGGATTTGACCGCGTGTTCAATTCCCTTGTCGTCCACGTCCAGGTGGGTGACCAGCCGGACCGAATCCGGACCCGTGGTCAGGGCGAGCACGCCTTCGGCCTTCAGCTTGTCCACCAGCGCCCCCGCGGAAAGCCCGGGCCGGCTCACGTTGAAAATGATGATGTTGGTCTGGACCCTGGAAAGTTGAAGTTCGATCCCGGGCAGATCGGACAGCGCCTCGGCCAAACGCCGCGCCCGGGCATGGTCGTCCGACAGGCGTTCCACGTTGTGCTCAAGCGCCCAGATGCCGGCCGCGGCCAAAATGCCCGCCTGCCTCATGCCCCCTCCGAACATCTTGCGATAGCGGTGCGCTGAGACTATGAACTCCCGGGAGCCGGAGAGCAGAGACCCGACCGGCGCGCCCAGTCCCTTGGAAAGGCAGAAGCTCACGGAGTCAAAAGGCTCGCAAATCTTCTTGACCGCCGCCCCCTGCGCGATAGCGGCGTTAAAAACCCGCGCGCCGTCAAGGTGGCTCTTGATCCCGCGCCTCCGCGCTTCCGCGCAAATCTCCTCAATGTCCTTGAGCGGGAAAATAATCCCGCCGCCCCGGTTGTGAGTGTTTTCCACCATGACCAGCGAAGTGGGAGGATAATGAACGTTCCCGGGCATGACCTGGCAAAGGAAATCGTCTTTGGTGAAAGTCCCTCCCGCGCCCGCGATCACCGGGACCACGCCGCTGATCGCGGAAACCGCCCCGGCCTCCAGGAGGTAACTGTGGGCGCCCTCGCCCACGATTATGCTCTGGCCGTGCCGGGTGTGAGCCTTGATCGCAGCCTGGTTGCTCATGGAGCCCGAGGCCATGAACAGCGCGGATTCCTTGCCCGCAAGCCCAGCCGCCAGCTCCTGCAAGCGGTTTACCGTGGGGTCTTCCCCGAAAACGTCGTCGCCAACCTCGGCCTCGGCCATGGCCTTGCGCATCTGTGGGCCCGGCCTGGTCACGGTATCCGACCGGAGGTCAACTATTTGTTCCAGCTTCATGGTTTTCATTCTAATTCAGAATTCATCCCCGCTTCAAACCGTCCGCGCCTGCGGCCAAACAAGACCAAGACAACCAGGGCCAGGGCCGAAGACAGGCCCGCGTATAAACCGACCCTGAAAGACCACGGCTGGTAAACCAGTTTGAGCGCGTGTTTCCCCCCGGGAACATTCACCGCGCTCAGAAAACCAGCCGCGGACAGAGGCGCTTCCCTTCCGTCAACAAAGGCTTTCCATCCCGGATAGAAAATCTGCGAAATAATCACCCAGCCGGCGATGCTGTCCTCCACCCCCAGCTCGTAACTCTGGCTGGTAAAATCACGGACCGAGATTCTGCCCGAAGCATCTCCGCTTTCCCCCGACTTTGACCGCTCCCGGAAAAATATGACCTCGCCCGGCGCACCGCCGTTTTCAATTTTGTCCCACTCCCCGATCTCTCCCCGGAAAAACCTGGGCAGCGCCTCCGGGTTTTCGTAGAACCAGAAATAATTGGACGCGATCAGCTCCAGCCGCTCCAGGGCTTCGGGCTCGTCGATCCGGAGGTCCATCCAGCCGGACCAGTCAAAATCCGGGTTGTCGTTGGGGAGGGTGATGAAGGAAAACCACCTGCTGTTGCCGGAAACGCTGAACTTGACCCGGGCAAGGTCCGACTCATACTCCATCGCCCTCGGGTGCGCGTACCGCGCATAGCTCAAGTCCCGTCCGTTCCGGATCATGAACCATACTCCGTCCGGCTGCCGGGGCCGCGCCAAAACCTGGATCCGGGGATAAAAACCAAACGACATGGCCGGCAGCAATTCGCCGGCCAGGTCCTTGCCGCTATCGCAGCCCAAAGGCATTTCCCCGGTCAGCTTGTAAAACTCGCAGCGGTTGACCTTGATCCTGCTCGGCGGATGCTGGAAAAGCGTCTTGGCCGAGGCGTTCCTGAAAGCAAACCCGGCCGGGCCGATGTGACCGGAAGAAGGCGCCGACTTTTCCCCCGCCTCCAGCAGACGCTCCACCGTCCGGCTGTAAGGCAGCGGGCTCATGGCAACCACGTATTTGACCCCGGCCAAATCCACCAGCGGGTGCTCGATCTTTTCCGGCATGACCTCAAGGTAGCCCACCTTGTTGTACCAGTATTTGAACCCCTGCTCGCGGCTATGGCCGTTGACCTGGTTGACCAGCTCCACAAACTTGCGGTGGTTGACCCCGTCCATCACGCTCAGCGCGGGGACCTCCAGCAACTGGTTGATGTTCGGCGCGAAGAGCTCGCGGTCAAAATAAAACCGCGCAAGACGGTCTGAGCGCAACTTTTCGAAAACCGGGTTGGCGCGGAGCGCGCTCAAGTTGTAGTTGGGATAAACCGGCCCCTGCCAGGAAACCCGCAAGACCGCTCCCAATAAAACCACGCCGGCCGCGAGTCCGAAGCCGACCGGCCTTGACCATCTCAGACCCCGGCTGAAAAACGCCCATGCCAGGAATAAGGCGCAGAACCCGGCTTCAAGCGCGACCGCGGGGGTGATGGCGAAAACGCCTTTTTGCAAGGGCAACAGCGCGGCGACCAGGGCGGCGCCCGCGATAAACCCGGGCAGGATTTTGCGGGCCGGGACCTTGCCGGACAAGGTCCTTTCCAGGACCAGGGCCGAGACCAGGCTCGCGGACAACGCAATCCCGGGCCAGGGATGCTTGAAATTGCCGGAAAAGTTGAAAGGCGGTATCAGGCCCAAAAGCTGGAATATCGGCAGGCCGAAGCTCATGCCCAGAAAAAATATAATCCAGGCAAACCAGAGAAGATATGCGCGCGGAATTTTCCGCAACTCCAAGACTCCAAGGCAGAGCAGGGGCGCAAAAATGATCCCGAGCGAGGGCGCGAGCCAGGGCAGCGCGCTCTTGCTGTAAGCGGGGATCAATCCGCTTAACTTTCCGCCCAGTTCCGGCGGGTGGAAAAATGCCGCGCCCGGGCCGGCCGGCCCAAAAAACCAGGGCGAGAACACCGCGGCCAGTTCCCGGGCCGAATAATGATAAAGCCCGGCGCCGGGCAGATGGAAATGGTATCCCCTGACCCAGTATTCAAGGAAAGTGAGGATCAGCGGCAGGGAGAGCAGCGCCGCGCAAGCATTGGCGAACGCGAACCGGCCAAAGGCCTTGCCGCGGTCCGCTCTTTCCAAGCCCAAAGCAAACCCGGCGAAAGAGAGCGCCAGGAAAAGCCAGTCGTAGAAAACGGCCTCGGGGTGGCCGGAATTGAACAGCGCGAAAAGCGCCAGGGCCAGGAGCGCGGGCCATTTCTTGCTCTTGCCGCGGGCGGTCAAAAAGCCGAGCAGGACCAGGAGCGGGAGCAGGAAGTCGGCGTTCAGGTAGTTTTCATTGAGGAACGTCTGAAAATAGCCGGAAAAAGAGAAGGCGCAGAGCACGAACGCGGAGGCGCCCGGGGAAAGGCCGAGCTTGCGTCCGAGCATCCAGGCGAAAAATCCGGCCAGCCAGAACCTGAAGACCAGGAACAACTGGTAGGAAGCCAGGCCGGGAAAAAAATAAAGCAAAATTTTGGCCGGATAGAACGCTGCGGAGAGCATGTTGCCCAGAAGCGGGGCGCCCAGGGCGTTGTTCGGGTTCCAGAGCGGGAATTGCCCGGCGGCAAGCTCGCTCCGGATCAGGTGGTCGAACGAATACTGTCCCAGCAGATAGTATTGCTCCTGGATGACCCCGAGGTAGATGTTTTCCCCGTTCAGGACTCGCGGACCCCAGATGATGAAAAACCCGATCAAGGGGACGATTGCGGCGAGCAGGTATTCAAACCATCGAATCCTGTCCCTGCTCTCGCGGCTCATCAACCTACCACCATGACAAATTGGAGCATGATTAAATCAATCTTCCCGTTAACATTATCTTCCCAAAATACCGGGCCTCAAAATCCAGCCCCATGTTTTTAGTCGCCGCAAATTGCGCCGGGTTTCCCAAACCCTTGAAGAAATCCCTGAAAACTGATATAGATTTGCTGGGAGGACACATGAATATCCGAAAGTCCGCGGCCGTTTCAGCCTTATGGGTAATTTTGCTGGTATCGACCCCGGCGCTTTCCGCGCCCGAAAAAGTGAGGGAATACTGGCCGGTGAAGCCCGGAGAATTTTCCCTGCCCTCCCGCGTCCATTCCCCGGGCAAAAACATCTCAAACCCGGAATCAGTCCTGGCCGAAGACGACCAATACGCAATCCTGCCCCAAGGCGCGGACCTGGTGGTTGACTTCGGCGCGGGCGTGGGCGGATTCTTTGAGCTCAAGCTGAACCTGGGCAAACCCGCCAAGATCAGGCTGAGCTATTCCGAGGCCGCGGAATTTGTCAGGGGATACCACGGATTTTTCAGCCCCGGTCCGGGGTCCTACATGAAATTCCTGCAGCGCACTTACCAGGTTGAAAACAGCGGCTGGTTTAAGGACCCGGCGCTCATGGGCGCCGCAAGATATTTGCGCATCCAGGTCCTGAGCGGAGCCATCGAGCTCGACGCCGTCCGCTGCCAAAATACTTTTCTCCAATGCGACCCGCTCACAACCGGATGGTTCCTCTCCAACGACGAGATGATCAACAGAATCTGGTATGCAAGCTTCTACACGCTTTGCCTGGACACCATCCATTCCGACCAGGGCGGCAAGCTGGGCCGGGAAAAAATCGGCGAGGGCGAATGGGTGATCGTGGACGGCGCCAAGCGCGACCGGCTGATCTGGTCCGGCGACATGGGCATAGCCGGCCGCACCGGCTACAACACCAACGGCAGGTATGACGTCGCCCGCGACACCCTGCTCAGCCTGGCGCACTGGCAGTTCCCCAACGGGCTTTACCCCGCCTGCAGCCGGGCCGAACTCGGGACTTTTGCCTCCAAACAGTTCATCGAATATTCTATCTGGCAGGTGGTCAACAGCTACGAATATTTCCTCTTCTCCGGCGACCGGGAGTTCCTCAAAGAAATCTACCCCGGAATGATCAAGGCCATGGACTACCACGACTCCAGGACCAACGCCGACGGCATGATCATCCAAAACCCGCTCCGAGCAGGCCTGAATTACAGCTACAGCATCTTCCGCTCAGGCCCGGTCGCTTACCTCAACGCCCTCTATTACATCGCGCTGGACGACGCCGCCAAAATGGCCGTGGCCATGAAAGATTTCGGACAGGCCCAGGTGTTTCTCGGCCGCAGCGACAAGCTCAAGCAAAATTTCAACCCCTATTTCTGGGACAAGAGAAAACGGGCCTACAAGGACACCCGCTATGACGCCACTCACCATGCCCTGGACGGAAATTCTTTCGCCGTCCTTGCCGGGCTCGCCGGCCAGGAACAGGCGGAAAACGTGATCGACTTTTTCGACTCCGAGCTGGCGCTAAAGTGGGGGGACCGACAGTTCGATGCCCCCTACTTCTTCCCCCAAAAAATACCGTTCGCGCCCGGGCATAACGACCGATACGTGATGGCGTTCATGGACGCATTCGACGTGCTCGCGCGCTACCGGGCCGGCCGGGACGACACCGCCATTGACCTCGTCCGCCGCTGCTGGGGCAACATGGTCGACCAAGACCCCAATTTCACCACCTGGGAATGGACCGGCAAGCGCGGGAAACCGGACTCGCCCATGACCTCCCTGGCCCACGCCTGGAGCGCCGGCGCCAGTTTCATCCTGAGCGAGTTCGTGTTGGGGGTGAGGCCGCTGGAGGCCGGATACGCAAGCTATGCCATTGAGCCGCATGCTTCGGGCCTGGCCTGGGTCAAGGGGGCCGTGCCCTCTCCGCGCGGGCTGATCGAGGCGAGCTGGAAAGACGCGCCGGACAATTTTGAGATGGAACTCAATTTGCCGCCAGGCCGAGGGCCGAGGGTGAGCCTCTTGCGCAAGGGCGAAAAATTCAAGGTCTCGCTTGACGGCGAAATTATTTTTGAGCAGGGCCGGGCCGCGTCCAACCCCAAACTCGAGGGCTCCGGCCTGGACGAAAAATATGTCAGCTTTGAGCTTAAAGCGGGCGGCAGCTACAAGTTTGTGGTCGAAAGCGTGAAAGGAGCTGGACAATGAAAAATGGATTTTTGAGGGTCTGCTTTGCCGCGCTTATTTTCGCGCTACTTAGTTCGTGCGCGGTGCAATTCTATCCCCGAGAGGTTACCCGGACGGAAAAGCTGGCGGCCAACGTTGCCTTTCAGGTTGACACCATCGGCGCCATGCTGCTCCGGAGCACTGTGGCCGGCCAGGCGAGCAAACCCGAAAACCAGAAACTGCTGATCGATAGCTACATGTTCTACGCGGACCCCAAGTTCCACGACCCAAGGAATTTCTATCCCGAGCCCGCGCCGGTCAAGGAGATGAAGGTGGAGCTTTGGAAGGACGCCAAAGACTACCAGGTTTTTCTCTGCAGCTGGCCCAGTTCCTACCAGCCGGTCAACCCCGACTTCCGGAAGCTTTATGAGCAATACCAGGAAGACTGGACGGTTTACGCGCTCTATTTCAAGCAGAAGAAGCCGGTGAAGGCCGCGGTGGTGATGACTCACGGCTGGACCGGCGGGGACGTCCGGAGCCAGGCCCAGACCAGGACCAACCGGATCACCCGGCCGCTGGAGCTGGGCTTTGACGTGCTCTTCATCCAGCAGCCCTACCACGGCCGGCGCGCGCCCAAGGGCTCGTTCTTCTCGGGTTCCATGTTCCTGAGCACCGAGGTCAGCCGTTTGAACGAAGCCATGTGCCAGGCGGTGACCGACATGCGCAGCGGCATCCGCTGGCTCAAGGCCCACGACTACAAAGTGGTCGGCATGTACGGCGGCAGCCTGGGAGGAGTGGTCACGCTTGCCACCGCGGTGGCCGAGCCGCAACTCGACTTCGCGATTGCCTGGGTCCCGCCTTCAAGCTGGGCGGACCTCACCTCCAACAGCCAGCTCGTGCCCTACGTGGTCCAGGGCATCTGGAATTCCGGGATCGGGTTTGACGCCGCGCGAGAGATTTTCTATCCCGCCAGCCCGGCCAATTTCAAGCCCGCGATCGCCAAGGAAGACGTGCTGATCGTGGCGGGCATGGGCGATAATTTCGTGCCGGTCAACCAGCCGATCATCGTCTGGGAAAACTGGGGCAAGCCCGGGATTTACTGGTTCCCGGGCGGACACGTCATGAACTTCGGGTCCAAGCAGGCGCTCAAGGTCGAGGATGAATTTTTCGCCCGGCAACTGGCCAAGCTCAACAAGTGAACCCGCCGGATGCCTGAACTCAAAATCCCGCGCTTCGCCCTGATCGCCTGCCAGGTGCTCTGGCGCGAACTGAGCTTCTTCGCAAGCCAGTCCCAGGCCGAAATCCTGTTCTTCTTCCAGCCCCAGGGACTGCACAATAATCCCGCGGACATGCGGAAAAAATTGCAGGACGCCATCAACCAGATCGAGGCGCAACACCAGCTGGACTGCATCCTGTTCGGGTACGGGCTTTGCTCCGCGGGAATCGAAGGGCTGGTCAGCAAAAATACCACCATGGTTTTCCCGCGTGCCCACGACTGCCTCACTTTCCTGCTCGGCGCCCGCGAGCGGCACGAAGAAATTCACCGCCGGCACCCGGACGCATACTGGTACAGCCCGGGATGGATCGAGACCGGCAGCCAGCCGAGCAAGGAGCGGATTGCAAAATCTTTTGACCTGCTCAAAGCCAAATACGGCGAGGACCAGGCAAAAATTTTACTGCCCGAACTCGAATCCTGGATGCGCAACTACCACAAAGCAATTTACATTGACCTCACAACCGCCGGCCGCGAAAAATTCCTGGAATACACCCGAAAATGCGCCCAGGAACTGGGATGGCAACTGATCCAGTTGCAGGGCGAACCAACCCTCATTCAAAACCTTTTCGCCGGCAACTGGAACGAAAAGGATTTCCTGATCGTGCCCCCGGGAAAAGAAGTCAAACTCAGCTTCCAGGGCGACCTGATCGCATGCCAGAAATGAATTCCACCATGCGCCGCAGGCCTGTCTTGGCCTGCGGTTGAAATTTGCTCTCGATAGCCCGGCCATTTATGGCCAGTACTGTGTTTGTAGCTTGCTCTCGATAGACCGGCCATTTATGGCCAGTACCGTGTTTATAGCCCGCTCTCGATAGCCCGGCCATTTATGGCCAGTACCGTGTTTATAGCCCGCTCTCGATAGCCCGGCCATTTATGGCCAGTACCGTGTTTATAGCCCGCTCTCGATAGCCCGGCCATTTATGGCCGGGAACGCCCGAAGCGCCCCTCCTCTGCTCCGGCCCGCGCCGCGGCGCGGGCCGGAGCAGCACGGGGTTGGCCCCGGTTCCCCGGCGCTTAAGCGCCGGGCTATCGAATCCGGCCATCAGTTCCAAATGACTTTGATAGCCTCAGCCCTTGAGAATCAACCATGCACTCAAGCGAATTATTTGCTTGCATATCTTCAGGCAATTTAGTATGATTGTTTTATGGCTAAGCCGGGATTGGGGCACAAACCTACCGAACAAGGAGAAAAATCCTTCAGTAAGCGCAAATATAATATATTGATATTAATATTCACGGCTAATTTTCTGTTCATTTTCGGTTGCCTTTTAAGTGAACATTTTATCGTTGCTCTTATTTTATCAATCCCCTTAATATATGTGTTTATCGAACTGAATAAGATGAAATTTGCATGGGTTGCGCAATTCTTGGAAGCCTTAGGCAAGCTTATAAAATCTGCGTTTAAAAAGAGAGACGATTCTAGTTCTCATTCTCAATATTGAATGTGTGTTTTAAGGCTCGGGGCGCCATCGAGCTGGAAATCATGCCCGAAACTCGTTCTCCGCGCGCGCGGATAATCCGCCGGATGCAACTGTCCGGCCCCTCTGTTATCTAAAGTTTATGCGCCTCTGGTTTGCGCGAATCCCGGAATCCAAAGAAAATGAGGATGTTGGGGGATAAGATTCCAAAGCTTGCGGTCATCATCCCAAATTACAACGGCCAGGATTTCCTGGGTCAATGCCTGGACTCCCTTTCCCGCCAGAGCTTCCGCGACTTTGAAGTGATAATGGTTGACAACGGCTCGTCCGACCAGAGCATCGCCTTGGCGGAAAGACACCCGCTCAAACCGCGCGTCATCCGGCTCCAGCGCAACCTGGGATTTTCCGCGGCGGTGAACGCAGGCATGAACGCCGCCTCCGCCCAACTCATTGCCCTGCTCAATAACGACGCCGAAGCCGATTCCAAATGGCTTGAAACTCTCCTGACCTGCGCAAAAGAGCGGCCGGAAATGGATTTCTTCGCCGCGCTGGTCTTGAAAGATAAAAAGCGCGACCAGGTCGAGAGCGCCGGAGTCGGGTACAACCTCCAGTGCCGGCCATTCCCGATCTTTGCCGGACTCCCCCGGTCCCGGCCGCAAAAGGCTGAAATTTTTCTCGCCTCCGGCGCCGCGGTGCTTTTTAAAAAGACCCTGGTCCAAAAGATCGGACAATTTGACCCCGCCTATTTCGCCTATCTCGAAGACGTGGATTTTTTCCTGCGCGCCCGGCTCGCGGGTTGCCGCGGGATGCTCTGCCCGGACGCGGTCGTCTATCACCGGGCCGCGGCCACGGAACTCGGAGACCGCGCCTCGGCCAAGAGGATGGACAGCAGCCAAAGGGTTTTCCTCATCAGCCGCAACCGCTGGCGACTGGTCTGGGATAATCTGCCGGCCGGAATGATCGTCCTGCTCTGGCCCCTGATCTGCCTGGGCTGGCTCAGGGGACTGGCCTACCACCTTTTCCAGTCCGGACAGCCGGCGCCATTCCTTGCCGGGAGCGCAGCCGGATTCTTTTCCCTGCCCCGCCGCCTTGAGAAACGGCGGGGAAACAAGACCCGGGCCATGAAAAATTCCGAACTTTTGCGCTGGATGCGAAAGGCAGTGAGGGAACTCAAGTGAGAGTCTCGGTGGTCATAGTCAACTTGAACGGCGACCCGTTCATTTTCGAATGCCTGGACGGACTCGCCCGCCAGGTGTTCCAGGACTTTGAAACCATCGTGGTGGACAACGGCTCAACCGACGGCTCGTTGGAAAAAATCCGCAAGCGGTTTCCAGGGGCAAGGCTCTTCGAGCTCGGCGCGAACAAAGGCTTTGCCTGCGCCTGCTGCCGGGGCCGGCGGGAAAGCGCGGGAGAGGACCTGGCGGTGCTCAACAACGACGCGGTCCCGGAGCCCGGCTGGCTTAAGGCAATGGTCGCCTGCATCGACTCCGACCCCAAACTCGGCGCAATCGCCTGCAGGGTGGTCAACCGGAATTCCGGCCGGCTCGAATCCGGAGGCATCTTTGCGGCCCGGAACGGACTGGTCTATTTGAACAAGCCCGCGGATGAGGACAAGCCTTCGGAAGTTTTCGGCGCCTGCGGCGTGGCCGGGCTCTATCGCGGCAGGATGCTGGACCAGGTCGGCTTTTACCCGGAGGATTTTTTCATCTATTACGAAGACGCGGACCTGGCGCATCGCGCTCAACGCGCGGGCTGGAAGGCGCTTTACTGCCCGGGAGCGGTTGTCCGTCATCTCGGCTCCGAGACCACCACGGGCATGGGCATAAAGAATTATTATCTGCCCCGGAACCGCTTGCGCACCGTGGTCAGGAACTGGGAATTGGGCGCCATCCTGGCCAATGCCCCGTGGATCATGGCTTATGAATCGGGCTCGTGCATCGCCGGGCTGCTCAGAAGTCCCGGCCTCGCGCTCAAGGCCCGAATGGATTTCCTCCGGATGATCCCCGCAGACCTTGGCGCGCGCGCAAAAATACTTGCAACAACCGCCCAAGGTTTCAAACTAGACGCATGGCTCTCAAAAAGCTATCCCGGCATGCGGGAACTGTGGAGCAGCCGTAAATGACCTGGCGCGGATTTTCATTCCTGGGACTGGCCCTGCTGGTCGCGGCCTTCGCCGCCTCCGGCGTGCTTTTCCTGCCCATACCCTTCACCCGCGATCAGGGAATTTATTCCTACATGGCCTGGTGTTGGCTCGGCGAATGGTGGCCTTACCAGTATGCTTTTGAGCACAAGGGGCCCTGGCTTTATCTCACTTACGCGATTTTTCTCAAACTGAGCAAAGGCGCCAACTGGGGGCCCAACCTGGCGGACCTCCTGGCCAGGACCGCGACCGTTATCCTGGTCTTTCTTTTCGCCTTGAGAGCGTTCGATGCCAGGAAAGCCCTGCTCGCCTCGCTCTTCGCCGCAGTCCCGCTTTTGTGCGTGTTCAGCAGCTGCTGGTGGGGCGGCCAGGCCGAAACCTTCATGATGCCGCTGGCCGCGGCCGCGGCGCTTTCAGCGTTTGAGTCCGCAAAGGCCTCCGGGAAGCGCGCGGTCTTGTTTGCGGCGGTTTCCGGAGCGGCCCTCAGCCAGTTGCTCATGTTCAAGCCGAGCGCGGCCTGGCTGGTCATCGGTCTCGCGGGTTTCCTGGCCGCGTATCATAAGCGCCGCCTGCGGGCGCTGGCCGCTTTCTCCCTTGCGCTCGCCGCGGGAATCGGCTTCTGGAGCATCTATTTCCTGGGCCGGGGCATCGGCCGGGAATTCTTCGAGTACGTGATCCTCTTCAACTGGTTCCACCTCCAGGGCCACCGGCTGCCCGCGGCAGCGCTGGCCAAAATGGCCGGCAAAGATTTCCGGATCATCTTCGGACCCGGCATCATTATCCTTGCCGCCGGCGCCTGGACCGCGCTTAGAAAGCGGACCGAACCCGCCGTGGCGCTGGCGCTGATCTGGCTGGCCGCGGCTTTGGTCGAAATTTTTTCCCAGACCAGATTTTTCCTCTATCATATGCTCGTGGTCATCCCTCCGGCCGCGGTGGTAATGGCCATCGGCGCAGACGCGGCTGGTTTTCGCCGCGCCCGGGCCTGGAAATGGGCCGCGGCTCTGGCGGCAATCACCTGGGTGGTCATTTCCTTCAGGTTCTATGCCCTTACCCAGACGCATTACCAGACCGCGGGTTATTTACGGGGAAAAATTTCTTATGCCCAATACCTGGCACGGTTCCAGGAACCCGGAAAAGGCCTCAAAAAAGATTTCAACGCCTACGCCGACGCCGTGGCTGCAAATCGCGTCAGGCAACTCACAACCCCCGGAGATTACGTGCTGGTCTTCGGATACGAGCCCCTGATCAACTACCTCGCGGCCCGGAGAGCGCCCTCGCGGTTCCATTCCGACTACCCGCTATCGTTCCCTCCCAAGTCCGCGCTCGCGGCAAGGATGCAGATCAAATGGCGCGATATTTTTCTCGCCGAGCTCAAAGCGCGCAAGCCCAAGTTGGTTATTTTGGCGCATAATGATATAAATGCTCTGGAGCCGGCTGATTCGAGCGACCAGGCCCGGCGGTTCAAGGACTTCTGGGACTGGCTCAACTTGAACTACCGGCAAGGCGAGCGGATCGAAGATTTTGAATTTTGGGAGCAAAAAAATTGACGGCTAGCATCAGGGTGGCGGCGGTCTATCGTCCGGGCAGGGCGCTCACCGGAGTGAGCACCTATGCGGAAACGCTCAAGACCGCACTCGCCGGCCACATAGAGCTTGAGTTCATGAAGCAGCCGCCCGGCGACGGGTTTGACCTCATACACTTCATTGACATCAAGAGCGCCAAGCCCGCGGATTTTGCCGGTAAGAGCGTCCCGGTCATCGCCGACCTCCACGATTACTACTGGTCCGAGGTCAAGGCCATACCCGGACCGGACGCGCCCGTGCGAATGTTCCTCCAAAGCGGAAGAAGGCCGCGCTACCAGCAAATCATCCAGGCCGCCAGCGCCGTGATTGTGCACAGCAAGGCCGTGGCCAAACACGTCCAGGGCAAAAAAGTCTTCAACGTGCCCATTGCCATTGACTTTGAGAAATTCCGCGGCCCGCTCGACCAGGACCGCGAGCAGATGGTGCTGCTGGTCGGCCGGGACGCCTGGCGCAAGGGACTGGGAACCCTGATCAACGCCCTGAGAATGCTCACGCCCGAGTTCCCCTCCGTGCGCGTGGAAGTTGCCGGCAAAGATTACCTGCATAATCGCATCTGGGCCTCGATCATGGCCCTGGGCCTGGACGTGAAATTCATCGGGGAGCTTGACCAGGACCGCCTGGCCCGGAAATACCGAGAGGCCATGGTCATCTACCTGGGCAGTTGGCAGGAGGGGTTCGGGTTGAGCCTGGCCGAGGGCATGGCCGCGGGCTGCGTGGCCGTCGGCTCCACCGCCGGCGGCATCCCGGAGGTGGCCGAGGACGGCTTGAGCGGCATATTGTTCACGGCCGGGGACGAGGTTGAGCTTTCGGCCAAGCTCCGGGCGATGTTTGAGACCCCGGAACTCCGGAAAAGATTCTCGGCCGCGGGACAACGCCGGGTCAAGGAAATGCTCTCATTTGACAAGATGCGCGAAGCCTTGCTCAAGGCCTATGAGGAGGTCTTGAAGGTTGGCGGCTAGAATCCCTCGCAGCCGGCAGGCGCTTTATGCCGCGGTTGCAGTGCTCATATTTTTCGCCTCGGCTGAACTCATTCTCCGCGTCCGCGACTTCGGGTTCTATTACAACTATTCCGCGGACATCCTGGGGATGCCGCTTTTGGACATGTTCCGCTTCCGCAGGATCGCCAACAACACCGTGGAGTTTGACCGCGAGTTGTTCTGGAAATTCAAGCCCAACCAGACCCTTGAGGCCAGAGGAGTTTATCTCAAACCGGTCCGGATCAACAACCTCGGGTTCCGCGGACCGGATTTCCAAATGCCAAAGCGGCCGGGATGCTTCAGGATCATCTGCCTCGGAGACTCCGTGACCTTCGGCTGGAGCGTGGGGGAGGACGAGACCTTCCCGGCGCAACTCTCGCAAATGCTCAAGCGGAATTTCCCGGGATGCGACACCGAAGTGATAAACCTCGGAGTCACCGGCTACAGCTCTTTCCAGGGCAAAAACCTTTTTCTCAAAATCGGCCAAAAGCTCAACCCCGACCTCGTGATCATAGGCTTCGGGGCCAATGACCGCTACCCTGCCCTGCTCTCGGACCAGGAGCACCTTTCCGCAGGGACCTGGCAGCCGAACCCCATTGAACTCGCGCTTCGCCACAGCCAGGTTTACAAGCTGGTCAAGTCCGGCGTGGTTTACGCCCGGCGACGGCGCCGGGGACTGAGCCTCGACCCCAAAAGCTATTTCCCCGGGCTCAAACGGAAAGTCAGCGAGCAGCAATACCTGGCCAACCTGAAAGCCATCAAGGACGAGTGCGGCAAGATCGGGTGCGGAATGATATTGCTCAACGACGATTTCCCGGGACTTGAAACCGATCCCGCGCTCGCGGCCATGAGAGAAATCTCGGCCAGGACCGGCGCGCAAATCCCGGCCCCATTCCAGGAATGGGACATGCTTAAGCTCAACCGGCAAGCGGCCTCGGAACTCGGAATGACTTTGCTCGACCTGCGCGAAACTTTCAAACAAGCAGGACCAGAACCGCTCATGGTTGACAAAGGCCACCCCAACGGGCCGGGACACCGGACCATCGCGGAAAAAATCGCGCAACAGCTATCCGCCCTTGATTCCTTCCAACAGTTCGCGCAGAATTGCGGAAAATGAGTCCCGGCAAACCCAGGCAATTCCTCTTCGCCGCCATCGCCGCCGGGGGATTTTTCCTGGCCCTCGAAGCCGGCCTGCGCGCCGCGCATTTCCACTACCAGCGCAGTTTAAGCTACATGGAGTTCGGCTATCCGGGCAAAATCGAACTGCACCAGGTTTTTGAAAGTGACCACAAACTGCTTTTCCGGATGAAGCCGGGATACGATTTCAAGCTCGGCTTCGGACCGCTTAACCAACAGGGCTTTCGCGGCAAAAATTTTAAAAAGACCAAACCCGCGAACGCCGCGCGCATCGCCTGCCTGGGCGACTCGGTAACCTTCGGCACGGCCGAGGGCGCGTTCCCGGAGATGATGGAGCAAATACTCTTGCGGGACGCCGGCAAGGTTTTCCAGGTTTATAACTTCGGCGTCCCCGGCTATTCCAGCTGGCAGGGCAAAAACCTGCTGCCCCGGGTATTGGACGAATATCACCCGGAGATCGTGCTCATTTTTTACGGCTGGAACGACATGTGGCTGGCCAAGGGGTTTTCCGACCAGGAGCAAAAACCCGCGGAGGCAAACGCGCCTCTGTTTTTCTTGAGGGGCGCGCTCTCCAGGCTCAGGACCTACCAGTTGCTCAACAGAATTTTCGCGTCCGCGAAGCTTAAGCTTTCGGCCGGCAAGCAAGAAAAGCTCCGGGTGCCGCTGAACGAGTTTGAGTCCAACCTTGAGCAGATGATCGAGATGACAAGGGCTGCCGGCGCCGAGCCGGTTTTGGCCACGGCGCCGGCCGGGTTCGGGCTTGCGGCCATGCCCGACTTTTTCGAATACCTCGGCTTTGCCCGCGACGCGGACCAAATCGCGGGACTCCGCAACGATTACAACCAGGCGGTGGCCGCTTCCGCGGCCCGCAACCAGGCCCCGCTCATCGACCTTGACTTGATTTTCAGGCAGCGGGGCGTCAAGAATTTCTTTGACCGGCCGGACAAGGACGTGATTCATCCCAACGCCGCGGGGCTCGAGCTGATTGCGGAATCTGCGGCAAGGATTATTATCGATTCCAGCGTTGCGCACGAACCAAGGAGGGGCAAATGATTAATATTGCTGAAATCCGGGCGCGGGAAATCCTGGACTCGCGCGGCAATCCCACGGTGGAGGTTGAGGTCAAACTGGAGATCGGAATCGTTGGCCGGGCCGCGGTGCCGAGCGGGGCCAGCACCGGGGAGCACGAGGCGCTTGAACTCCGGGACGGAGACGCCAAACGTTACCTGGGCAAGGGCGTGCAGAAGGCGGTCAAGAACGTGAACAACATCATCGCGCGGAACCTGGCCGGGATGCCGGCTGACAAGCAGGCGGAGATCGACCAGGCCATGATCGACCTGGACGGCACCGATCACAAGCAGAAGCTGGGCGCCAACGCCATCCTCGGAGTATCCATGGCCTGCGCGCGCGCGGCCGCGGCTTATTACCAGCTCCCGCTCTACCAATACCTCGGCGGCAGGCTCTGCCGGATTTTGCCCGTGCCCATGATGAACGTGCTCAACGGCGGAAAACACGCGGACAACGACGTGGACTTCCAGGAATACATGATCGTCCCGGGCGGCGCCGCCAACTTTGCCGAGGCGCTCCGCTGGGGCGCGGAAGTGTTCCACCACCTGAAAGCAATCCTCAAGTCCAAGGGGCTGGCCACCGGGGTCGGAGACGAGGGCGGGTTCGCGCCCAGCATGAAATCCAACCAGGAGCCGCTGGTCTTTTTGGTCAGCGCCATCGAGAAGGCCGGGTTCAAGCCCGGCAAGGACGTGGCCATCGCCCTGGACCCGGCGTCTTCGGAATTTTTCAAGAACAACCGCTACCGTCTGGAGGCGGAGGGAAGAGCCCTGACCAGCGAGCAGATGGTTGACTACTACGAGAAGCTGGTCAACGCCTTTCCGATCGTCAGCATTGAGGACGGCCTGGCCCAGGACGACTGGAAGGGCTGGAAGCTCATGACCGAGCGGCTGGGCGAAAAAATCCAGCTGGTGGGCGACGACCTGTTCGTGACCAGCATCGACCGCCTGGAAGAGGGAATTAAAAAAGGCACGGCCAATTCCATCCTGATCAAGTTGAACCAGATCGGGACCGTGACCGAGACGCTCGCGGCAATCGAGCTTGCGCGCAGGTCCGGTTACTCCTGGGTGATCAGCCACCGGAGCGGCGAGACCGAGGACACCTTTATCTCGGACCTGGCGGTGGCCACCGGGTCGGGCATGATCAAGACCGGGTCGGCCAGCCGCTCCGAGCGCATCGCCAAATACAACCAGCTGGTGAGGATTGAGGAAGAGTTGGGCGCGGCCGCGGTGTTCGCAGGGTTCTCGCTCATGAAGTCCTTTTGCGAATGAGTTTCAAAACCATATATTTTGAGAACGGGCGCGTGCTCATGCTCGACCAGCGCCTGCTGCCGGGCAAGGAAAAATATCTCCGGCTCAAAACTTGCGAGCAGGTGGCGAGAGCAATTGAGCACATGGCCATCCGGGGAGCGCCCGCGATCGGCATTGCCGCGGCCTTCGGGATGGCGCTCGCGGCCCGGGAATTGACGGGAGCGGAAAAACCAGAGCAATGGTGGAAACAATTCTCGCAAGCCGCAAAAAGGATGGCGGCCACGCGTCCGACCGCGGTCAACCTGTTCTGGGCCATTGAGCGGATGCGCAAAAAGGCAAGCTCGCTCTTGGCGCTTCCGGCCGGAGAACGCGCCCAGGCGCTGCTTTGCGAGGCGCAAGAATTGCTCGCGGAAGACATCGCCATCAACCGCCGGATGGGCAAACACGGGGCGCAACTGATCAAGAGCGGAGACACCATCCTCACCCATTGCAACGCCGGCGCGCTCGCCACCGGCGGGCACGGCACCGCGCTGGGCGTGATCCGCTCCGCAATAGCCCAGGGCAAGAAGGTCAAGGTCATCGCGGACGAGACCCGGCCCTTTCTCCAAGGCGCCCGGCTCACCGCGTGGGAACTTAAGCAGGATAAAATCCCGGTCACGCTCATCTGCGACAACATGGCCGGGGCAATGATCAAGGCGGGCAAGGTCGACAAGATAATCGTGGGAGCGGACCGGATCGCGAGAAACGGAGACGCCGCCAACAAGATCGGCACTTATCCGCTCGCCGTCCTGGCCGCATACCATAAAATCCCGTTTTACGTGGCCGCGCCGCTTTCAACCATCGACCTCAACTGCCGGACCGGAGACGACATCCCGATTGAAGAGCGCGACCCGGCCGAGGTCTTCGAATTCGCCGGCCGGCTGACCGCGCCCAAAGGCGTCCGGTGCGAAAACCCCGCGTTTGACGTTACCCCCGCAAAACTGATCAGCGCCATCATCACCGAGGCCGGGGTAGTGAGAAACCCGTCGGAGAAAAAAATCCGGAGTTTATTCCGGAATTGAAGGAGAGCGATTGAAGTATCTGGTTACCGGCGTGGCCGGGTTCATAGGGTCGCACCTGGCGGAAAGACTGGTTGCGCAAGGCGAGCAGGTGACCGGCGTGGACTGCTTCACCGATTACTACCCGCGTTGGATCAAAGAACAGAACATGGCCGGACTGCGCGGCAAAAAAACATTCGAGTTCATCGAAGCCGACCTCCGAACCGCCGAACTCAAGCCCCTGCTCTCCCGCGCCGATAATATTTTCCACCTCGCGGCCCAGGCCGGAGTCCGCTCCAGTTGGGGCAAAGACTTTGAACACTACCTGGAAAACAACGTCAAGGTCACCCAGCGATTGCTCGAAGCCATGCTCGAATTCCCCCAGACCAAAATGGTCTTCGCGTCCACCAGCTCGGTTTACGGAGACACCGACCAATACCCCACTCCCGAGCACGCGCTCAAGCGCCCCTTTTCCCCCTACGGAGTGACCAAGCTCGCCTGCGAGTCGCTTTGTTATCTGTATTACAAAAACTTCGGCGCCCGGGTGACCATGCTCCGGTTCTTCACCGTGTTCGGGGCGCGACAGCGGCCGGACATGGCCTTCCATAAATTCATCCGAGCAACGCTTCTGGGAGAGCCGATCGGCATCTACGGAGACGGGTCCCAAACCCGGGACTATACCTATATCCAGGACATCATCTCCGGCGCAATCGCGGCCATGGCCAAAGGAAGGATCGGCGAGGCCTACAACCTCGGCGGCGGACACCAGACCAAATTGATGGACGCGGTGGAACTCATCTTCCAATTGTGCGGCAAAAAATCAGAAATAAAATATCTGTCCCTCCAGAAAGGAGACGTCAAAGAAACCCTGGCCGACACCCAAAAGGCCCGCAAGGAACTCGCCTACAACCCCCAAGGCTCGGTCGAACTCGGACTCAAGGAAGAAATCGACTGGGTGAAAAAAATTATCGAGGAAGATTGAAATTACCTCCGCCAACAGCGCTTTGTTCTTTCTAGAACTCTGGCCGCAATTTTCCATAACTCAAAACTCAAGGTCTGACCCCCCGAATCAATTCGATCTCATCGGAAATATCTGGACCAATGATGCCGAAATACCGGATAATGGAATCGATGATGATCATAACGGTTTTCCAGATGACTATTATGGATGGAACTTTATATTTGATAATAATGACACTCTGGATTGGTACGGTCACGGGACCATGGTGGCCGGCACCATAGGAGCTGTCGGGAATAATAGCGAGGGGCTGGCGGGAGTTGCCTGGAATGTGAAAATCATGCCGCTTACAACTGCCAATTATGCGGGCGAACCAATTTGGTCAGCATGGTATATGGCTCTAAAGTATGCCAAACAAAATGGCGCGGACATCACAAACACGAGTGCCGGCATCATATTAACATCATATGAGGATTATATGACCGTCTTTAATGCTTATCAGGCCCAAGGCACGGGAAATATGCTCAATGTCTTTAGCGCCGGCAACGATGCCGCCAATCTTACTTATGACCCGCGCTATTTCATGCCTGCGGAAATCGGAGGAGAAAATGTACTGACGGTATCCGCCACCGACAAGGATGATTTTCTTGCCGACTTCTCCAATTTCGGAGGCGAGGTTGATATTGCCGCGCCTGGCAAAGATTTGCCCGCCTGCCATTATGGCGGAGGCTATATTTATCATCAAGAAGGCACTTCGCTTTCAGCGCCATTGGTTGCGGGAGCCGCAGCATTGGTTCTTTCCAGACATCCGGAGCTAAAAGGAAACCCCGCCGCGATCCGGCAAAAGATTCTAAAAGGCGGCGAATGGGTTGGACGGAAACGGCTTAATGTGTACAATGCTCTTCAAGAATGACGGAAGGGAGGAAAAAAATGAATGCAGAAACCAGATGGCTTAATGCAACCTCCTTCGCGGGTTTCATGGCTATTATAGGCATTTCTGCAAATGTCATGGCAACTGGGTGTATCTACGAAAATGATGATGAGGAACAGATTGACAACTCTGCAAGGATTTCGATGACCTGCCATGAAGATACCCCTCTCGCTACTGACCCTCGCATGGGCGTAGCAGGCGCGATGCTGATGGAAGACCGGGGCGCCGAAAGCGAAGATGGAGAGTTGGATTGCCTTTGGGTTGGATTCGACGACCCCGCGGTTGGCGAGGGCATAACCGCAAGCGCCAACCTCACAGGGACCGTTGTTGCCGATCCATATTTCCCTTATGGCTTCTATCTTGACCCGGCTACGGTGTCGCTTACCGCTCTGATGATTCCGGAAATGCACACCACGGTTGACCGTGTCGAGGTTTTTCCATATGGTTTTACCCCGGCCGGGGGAGGCTATCAATACTATGATTTCACTTCGCTTGAGATGAGACAAATTTCCTGGAACCCTTAGGGAGAAAATGTTCTGACGGTGAATTTTGGGGTCAGTGATTTTGGGGTCAGGTCTTCAATCATCAAATAAGCCCCTCTCCTTGCTTTTTGAGCCTCGACTTCGGCTTTTGGTTTAACTTCGGTTCGGGAATTAGCCTCGGATAAATCATATCGGAATTTAATTAAGCTGTCAAGTGAAAAAAGCGCGAAACGAGAAACGAGAAACGCTAAACGTGGAGTTCGGAGCTAGGAGTTCGGATTTCGGAATTCGGAACACCGGAACACCGGAACCTCGGAACATTGTACGCCCTCAGACCCCTGTGATTTGCCTTTTCGCACCTTCGAAAACTGCCGAAAACTGCCTGCAATCCATTGATAATAAAGGCGGATAAAATTCGTTTAACCGGATTGAAACGGTGCGATATTGCAACAAAACCGAGATTCTCCTTATTTTTCTTCAATGTGCGAGCGATTTTAGTCGCGATTCTCGTGAACATTTTTTGCTATTAATAGAGGGAGGAGAAGTCCTGTCGATTATCGACAGGACGAACGGCAGTGCAGAGAGCCGGTTCAACAAACGGGCCGGGGTCTGGCCTTATCATCGCAGTCAAACATCCGCGAAAAGGCCTGACCCCATCTTTGCCCGTTTGTTGAATGGTCTCCTGCGGCGCGGACCTAGAGGGGTCTGGCCGGTCAGGTGGGGTCAGGCCTTAACTTCGCAGTTCGAGCTTCGTTGTTAAGGCCTGACCCCGTGAATTCCTGACCGGCCTGACCCCATGATTTGCGCCGCAGGATGGAACAGTTCCGCACTGATCAGCAATGGGAAAAGAGGAGAGAGGATTTCGGTCCGAGTCAAGACAGGACCGACGGCCAGGTCCACCACCTGGTGGGGTCAGGCCTTTTCGCAGGAGAACGAACTGCGATGATAAGGCCAGACCCCTCCGGCGAGGAGACCCAGGCGGCAAGTCAGCGCCCGGCAATTTTCCCGCGCCCCTTTCGCTCCAACTTTTGAAGAAAGTTGTTCCGAAGTTTCGGAAGCACGAGCGAGTCGCTCGAGCTGGTTCCGATGTTCCGAAGTTAAACTCCGAAACACCGGAACCCCGGAACC
>Ga0315294_10000230_pt1 | contig 60901 bp, 58 predicted proteins | sample YL17G13_40_MG_FD_203626 | JGI IMG/M metagenome (GOLD analysis project Ga0315294, IMG submission 203626) | Sediment microbial communities from Yellowstone Lake, YNP, Wyoming, USA - YL17G13_40 | ecosystem: Environmental > Aquatic > Freshwater > Lake > Sediment | place: USA: Wyoming | collected... | reverse complement strand
TCCAGGTCCATTTGCCCTCGTCACCGAACCCTGCCCATTGGACTCCGGTTATTTGGGTTTGATCGCTTGAGAGTTGCAATTGCAGGGTCACGAACACTAGGACGTATGAGGCGTTATATTTTGACAGCATCTTTAGCGATTGCGTTTCATTAGCCATCATGCTGTATCCCACGTTTTCTATTTGGGTAGCGTTTACGGTTGTGTTATCGCATAACGTTGTAACGTTTCCGAGATAACCCAGCCAGTTTCCATAGTCCCACCAACTGCTTACGACAGTGGTTGATTGAAGATTCTGTCTGGTGTAACCTACCATGTTCAACCATTCGGGTATAGGCTCGTTAGGCATTATGGGAAGACTGGCTGCGGTAATGGTTATCGGCGAATATACTGCACTGTACACTCTTGGCGTTCCGCCGGTTTGGGGAGAGAACGCAAAGTTAGTCACCAGCAGAGCAAAGATTACGAGAACAGCGATGGCACTGTATTCTCTGCCTACCCGTTGCAGCCTACGTTTCGATTTCGTCGTAACCTGCGTTCCAGTTTCTCGTAGCATAGTAAAGAATGGCTTCAGGATGCCGAGAGCGCCTACTGAAACCAAGAGGGCGAAGGCTGGAGCTAACAGAATGAGCAAACGAACCATTGAGCTTGCGAAGTACAGCGTTGTCAAACCGAAGATCACAAGAAACACGTTTCGGTTGGTCGGATTTTTCAGTGCAAAGTACATGCCCACTAAGAAGAACAGGATTCCTATTCCCAACTCGTAGTATATTGAACCCCAAGCTGAAATCCTGTGCTCAGCAACTGATTCTATGAGTGGTTGGCTCGCGCGCTGGAATGGATCAAGCACTGAGGTAAACTTACCTGCGATGCTGGTTATGTCGCCGAAACGCCATAATAGGGCGAACCCTCCGACCAAAACAACGAGAAAGGCTATCGCGAGCAAAGTCTTGCTTCTTACCGTTATCTTTGCGCGTAGGACTTCCGCGATGCAAAGGATGGCAAATACGGCTGCGACAGGCAATACTGCACCCGTCAGCAGGTAGTGAGGCGAAAGGAAAGGAACGGCTATGGCTAAGAACAGTCCTAGACCGAAAGTCATGCTGTAGGAAATTAGAAGCCGCTGGCTGTATCTTCTTATGAAGACAAGCACAACAACGAACAGCGCAGCCAAATCTATCAGGAAATATGCTGCGCCCCAGCCTGCGCTGAAGTAGGCTAACGCTCCTGCTGAACCTAAAGAGTATAGTATCATGGAACGTAGCGACCTGTTCGGTTCAATTGCCCTTAGAAACAGAAAGATGAACAGTAAAAGAGAAACTATACCTACGGTTTCGGTATCGAAGAAACCGAGAGAAGACCTTTGAATGTACGAGGGCATTAACGCTAAAATGAGCGCTGAGAGCAAGCCAGCTGGTTTTCCGCCGATGTCTTTGCCAACGAAGTACATTATGAAAACTGCAAGCATACCTAGTAATGGCGCCATAAGTGAGCAGAATGACACTAAGTCGATATTTACACCTATGGCTGAGACTATATCATAGAATATGGCTGTGGTCATCGGCAGAGACGGCAACGATGCAGACATGTCTAATCCTGCAGGATAAAACTGCTGAGTGTTTATCCAAGGAGTTGGCCAGTAAGGTGAGAGCAAACCATCCTGCACCATGCGATTCGTTAAAGAGAACTGGTAGTAGGGGTCAAACTCGTTGAGGCCAAGAGTGCCTGACGGTATTTCCCAGCGCATAGGTAGAACGCGTATTGTGAAAGCAATGAACAATATCAGCAGCAAGGCTGAGTAAGTTATAATTGACCCGTGGCTTACTTGGATGCGTGATTTTCCGAAGCCCTTGAGGCCTTTTGACAATGTCTCCTTGATCCCCATTTGTGCCATCTCTTCACACAGATTGATTATGCCGTCTATTTATTTTTGCGGTTATTGGGTTATATCATAAAACCATTCATATATGCCTTTCCAAGAATTTCAAAACCTGCAGAGACCCAAGCTAATTGGACTTAGTGGCGTATACTATAACCCACGGGCTCAAACTTGGAATTTGCCTCAGTCTCAAAAGCCATTCCAAGCCAGCTAAAAAAGGCACCAGTCGGCTATTGGCCATTCTGCCAAATGGTAGCCAACTGTACCCCATTTTCTTTTTCACGGTGAACCCTGTCTTTAGTAGACATTTCATGACCTTTCCGTAAGAGTGCATGTAAGATTTTCCGCGAAGTTCTCTAAGTTTGGCTTTCAAGCTGGACTGGTTGCCGAAAGAAAGAATCAGGGGCGAATTTGGGTGCAAGATTCTGCTGCATTCACCTAAAGTTTCAGCCAATTCGGGTATGTAATCCAGCACTTCAATCATGAAGACGGCATCGAAAGTTGCGTTTTTCAGCGGGATTTTTCTTGCGTCGGCTTGGATCACTGTTACATCTTTGTTTTTTTGTTTCAGCCTGCGCAGGCTGTAGGAATCGAGGTCTATGCTTACCACTGTTGCTTTGCTGTTTGTTGACATTAGGGAAAATCTGCCTGCTTCTGCCCCCACATCAATGACCATGCGCGTTTTTGAAGGATTAACGGAGTCTAAAATGAAGTTGGTTTCTAAACAGGTTAAGTATTTGCCCATGCGAGTTTGGGCAGCTTTTTCCCAGTGTGTTTCTTCAGAGAGGTTTGCTGAGTGGTTCTCCAAAGTTCACTGTCGCCTGTTTATTTTGCAGGTTTCACTTCTACGTCGATTGGTATAAGCGACAGTTTTTTGCCGCATTTAGGACATTTTCCATCGTGTTTGTGAAGAATTTCGTCTGGAGGTCTGAGCTCCGGGCCTTCGTATAGTACGTGGCTACATCCCTGACAGATAACACGTTGCGGCATCTTGTTCACTTCAATGTGACAGAAAAGATGCGTATAGGGAATATTTAATGATTGCTAAATTTGAAAATGGAGCTCCATCATTACTCTTTTTCCAAGCATAAATGGAGCGGCGTTTTATATCTGGATATTTTTTAACTGTTAAACTGCAAAATCAATTGCAGATTAAGAGAAAGCAAAAAGAAAGCGACGCGAAGTTGCACACGGAACTCGGAAAGTGATGAAAATACCCAATCGAATTGTTTGCACAATCCAATCGAATGTTACGTCTTCAGTTTTGAGAATACGTCACGTTTATTTCTTAAGCACGCGGTTAGAGGTTGAAAGGTTTGAAAAACATGTCTGGAGACAATCGATCAGACGGCGTAGCCTTGGAAACGCTGGTTTTCATAATTAATGCTCTCAAAGAACATGAGAAGCAATTAGACCAGTTGATAAGCGGGCTATGTGCCGCAGAAGACGACCAGACAAACAACATTGACCAGTTTAATAACAAAATTAAGAAATTCGAAGAAAAGACAACTAGGCTGCAGAGCGAAATCGACCACCTAAAAAGTTACGTTTCCTTAGACGTGAATGCAGCGCCAATCGCAGAAAGCAAAACTGATGTTGCCGAAGTAAAAATGCCACGCAGACAACCAACTGTTCTGAGATGCCGCCAATGGGAAGATTTTCAGAGTTCGGCAATACAGGCAGACACATTGGCATTTGAGTATAAAGAAACAGAGAAGACTTTTCGGGTGGATGCCTTGAAAGGCAACCAGATTGTGACTTACAGTGGTGAGGTCCCTACTCTTGAGACCCTTTTTAAAACATGGTTGTCTAAACAACTAGAAATCACTGACGCGGAAAACATGTTTGGTGCAAGTGACCAGCGCAACGCAGATGAGGTAGTTGCGAAAGGTGCCCCCGCAGTTTCACCTGAAATAGTGGCTATCGCCTGCAATGCAGAGTCAAAAGGACCTTAATCGAAAAACCAGTCAGGGCTGAAGAGTAAACCCACACACGGCGTGCAAAAAATCTTTTTATGTTCCTTCTTGAATTTGGAACTTTCAAAGCGTCTTTTAATGTTAGAAAAGAAAAATGCACAGACAAAGTATAATGTTTATTTTGGGGATAAGTTGAATCACAGTACTCAAGTGTGGCTTGCAAAGTTTGGAAAAGTGCACGCTTATAGTAACTGAAAAGCCGGATGCCGCGAATAGGATAGCCTCGGCGCTTGACGCTGCGGGGAAAGCCAAGAGAATGATGGATAATGGCGTTCCTTACTACGTGGCGCAGAGGGACGGAAGAATAGTTGTTGTTCCAGCCTTAGGACACTTGTACTCGGTCACAGGCGAAACTAAGAAGCGAAATCAATATCCAGTCTTCAAATTCAAGTGGGTGCCACTGTACGAGGCGGAACGAGGAGCCGGACGAATCCGCGTTTGGCTGCAAACAATTTCGAAACTATCCAAAGAAGCAGATATATTCATTGACGCCTGCGACTACGACATCGAAGGAAGCATAATCGGCTACTGCATTCTCAAATACGCCTGCGGCAACCGAGAAAAAACGGCGAAGCGCATGAAGTACTCCACCTTGACGGAGGAAGAACTGCAAAAATCCTATGCCGCCCTGTTGCCGCACCTTGACTTCGCACTCATAGAAGCTGGACTGGCAAGACACGAACTAGATTGGCTTTACGGCATAAACCTCTCCAGAGCGCTGACTTTAGCAGCGAAGAATGCAAGCGGGCAGTATACCACGCTCAGCACGGGACGAGTGCAGGGACCGACACTTAAGTTCATAGTGGCACGAGAGAGAAGCATCGCCTGTTTTGTTCCCACGCCTTATTGGAGCATAAAAGCCAGAGTCAAAATCGGCGACGCGATTTTTGAGGCTGAACACGAAAAGAAAGCGATTGCTGTCAAAGAAGAAGCCGATGCCATTGTCAAAGCCTGCAAGGGAAAAAACGGTGAAATAGAGAAAGTGGCGACGAGAAAGTATATCCAAATGCCATCGTTACCTTTCGATTTGGGCTCCCTTCAAAGCGAAGCCTACATCCTCTTTGGGTACACGCCTATGCGCACCTCAAGCATTGCGCAGCGGTTGTACCTTGACGCTTTGATATCATACCCGAGAACTAGTAGCCAAAGGCTTCCGCCAGAGATAGGGTACGACGCTATTCTGAAGAATTTGGCGAAAAATCGCGAGTACACGAAGCTAGCGGGTGGACTCCTTGCCAAACCTGAGTTGAAGCCAGCTCAAGGAAAGAAGGAAGATTCAGCTCACCCTGCCATTTATCCCACGGGAAAACTGCCTGAAAAAACCTTGGTTGGAGCTGAGAAAAACGTTTGGAACCTCGTGGTCAGGCGATTTATGGCCGTTTTCGCTGAACCCGCCCTACGGGAAGTCGTAGAAGTTACCATAAGCATCAATGGAGAAAAGTTCCTCTTAAGAGGCAAGCAGACGCTGGAGGAGGGCTGGCTTCGCTTCTACAGTCCCTTTTCACGGTTGGAAGATACGCCTTTACCTCCGATTAATGAAAGGCAGAGCATAGCAGTCGAAAAAGTGATTCTAGAAGACAAGTTCACTAAACCGCCCCCAAGGTACAATCCCCGAACTCTGCTTAAGAAAATGGAAGAAGGAAACATCGGAACGAAGGCAACCAGAGCAGGAATCATACAAACATTGTATGACCGAAAATACATCTGCGATCAAAGAATTGCGGTAACGGACCTAGGTTTTGAAGTCACAGATGTGCTCAGGAAGTACTGCCCCGCTGTGGTATCTGTGGAGTTTACGCGGAAACTGGAAGAAAAAATGAACTTAGTTCAGCTGGGAAAAGAAAGTAGAAACAGCATTTTGTCCGAAGCTATTGAAATTTTGAAGCCTGTAACGGCGAGTTTGAAAGAAAACGAAAAAGCCATCGGCGAACAATTAAGCCGCGCCGTCAGCAAGTCAAAAATGGGCGAGAGAATAATAGGCGCTTGCCCGACCTGCCAAGATGGAAAACTGGTAATTATCTATTCAAAAAAGACCAAAAAACGCTTCGTCGGCTGCACAAACTACTTCAACGGCACCTGCAAAACCTCCTTTCCTCTTCCCCAGCGAGGCTTAGTTAAACCTTCAGGCAAAGCGTGCAAGGGCTGCGGCTGGTCAACCGTGCAGGTTTGGCTTAAGGGAAAACGTCTCTGGAACCTGTGCCTCAACACAGAGTGCCCAACAAAAACCAAAGAGGAAAGGCGTTGAACTGGATAGTTTGCAACTAGGAATTGAGAAAAGTAAAAGCTGGAAAAAAGAAAAAGGGAATTTACGGGTGATGTCTCCAGTTTGGTGAGGGTACAATTCCCAGCCCCAGCTCTTTCTGTTTATTAAAAGCAGTTAAATTTAAGCTCTGATTTCTGCCACAGAAAGCTGAATTTCAAGAATCAGGGAAAGCCTTGACTTTTTCCCTTTTTTAGGCAAATGCTTTTCTTTCAAACCACACAATACTTGATAAGTTGATAAGACTTGGCAACCATGCTGTTGGATAAACCTTCCCGTATCCATAATCTAAGCTATCTCCTTCTCGGATACTACTTGTCATCTGTCGCTACATTTAGTTTGAACCTATCTTTTGAGCAAAAATTGGCTTTCGTTGGAGCTTTTGGAAGCTTTGTTGGAGCTTTGGTTTACTATATTAAACCCATTGAAAGAGCAATAGCGCTTTATTTTAGACTCTCAAAGAGAAACAGCACAGGCCCGGAAACACCTTTCGACGAAGATTATTTCCCTGTGTATAAATCCGAGGCATTGTTTTCAAGCCTTTTGAGAGAAGAGAGGACAATAATAAATGGCGCTTTCTTCATGGCTGTCGGTTTGCTTTTGTCGTTTGGGCTATTGGGTTCCATCGGCCTATCCTATGTTTACCCGTGGCTGCAAATTCTAACCGTAGTGCTTATCGTAGCAGGCGCCTGGGAAATTTACACTTTAGTCACGAGAAAAATGTCACTGGTTCTCTTCTACTACAATAACTACAATCTGAGCAAAAATACTCCGTTGATGGAAAAGGCAATACGCGCAAAAGATTGGATAATGGCAGACAAAATTAGGGAAAAAGACCCAGAATTAGATGACCCTAACGTGGGCTATCGCGAGTATATACCCGCCTATGGACTTTGTCCCAAGTGCCTGAAAGTAAGAAAGGGCAAGTATTGCACGGAATGCGGGACAATGCTTAACAAAAGGTGCAAATGCGGTAGCGAGTTGGTTGAGAACCCAGAAGATGGTTATCTCAAGTATTGTAGGAGTTGCGGGTCTGAAACAAACCCCGAAAAATCCTACCCGCCTGAGATTTTACAGAGCCCAGCAAAGAATGATTAATAACAAAAAAATACCGTAATAGCAACGGAATAACAATTTATAAAAAAAGAGAAATTTGCGGGTGATATCTCCACTTTGGTGGGGGTTCAAATCCTCCCCAGTCCACTGTAAGGCTAAACTGTGAATGTAAAGCTCTGTCAAGCACCCGCAGAGACCCATGCAGATTCTTTTTTTAGAGGGGGTGTTAGTCAGGAACTGCAGCAGAGTTTTAGGGCGGTTTTTGGCTGTTTTTGTATCTACGTTTTGTATAAACAAATTGTATAAACAACACCCCCCTCGGGTAACTTCGCAGGGGCAAACCAAGAAACAGCGCTTCTATGCCTTCTCTTATCAAAAAGAGCCTCACACGCTGTAGCCTAAAAGCAAGTTGCCACAACCAGACACAACCAAAACCAGCCCAAAACAGACCCGGACAACAAAACACAACCAATAAAGCAAACCCCAGAAGTAGTTGTGTATAGCAATGCTTCCTCAACAACAACTAAACAAAAAACAAAACAACAGCACCAAACGGAGAAAAAAAATGAACTGCAAACTCTGCCAAAAAGAAGCACAAAAAACCGATTTCTGCACCCTACACCAGAAAGCCCATGATAATTTGATGGACAGCTACACCGTTTGGAGAAAGGCTTTAAAGATGTCTTGGCAAGAATATTTAAGTCAGGTTGCAAAGAATTCATTAACAGGAGACTGGGTTAAAGGAGTAGCCAAGTACCTGATTGAAAACGGGGAAACAAGAAATGTCAAACAAAATTAAGAAACAAGCTTCATCGCTGTCCTTCTCGCTTAGCAGATGGTTCAGCAAAATCTCAACCGCAAAGCCTTCAACGTTTCTGGTGACAGCAGTCGTGTTGGCTACAGCACTATTCCTGTTCGGCGGCGGGCTATATGACATCATCAATACGCCTCCTCCATCAGTGTATTATAACTCAAAGTTCTACTTCTTGTATCCCGATTTGAGCCAGCAGTTCATATTCGACACAGTAATATCTGTCATACTTTACCTAGTGGGTTTCATCGGTCTACTATCTGTTTATCAAAGCTCAAGACATGCTTACAACCCAAGGCAAGCATACAAGACACTAATCATAGGCGCAACACTCATACTGTTAACGTACATATTCTTGGAATACTTCATACGCCTTAAGCTCAGCGGCGGATGACAAATTCACCAAGGATTCTTTTTAAGTTTCAGTTTGTAAGCCAAGAAATTGGTAAATAAGTGAATTGGCGGCGTAATCAGGATGACTGCCAATGCCAATTCCCAACTTTTAATCATCATTAAAGGCAGCGAGAACACAAGGGCGCCTACTACAAAGTCGATTTGATCAACTATTGGAAGCAAGCCGCCCGGTGCAATGTTTAAACGTCTTTTCAGAAAAGCCCCTGTTAAATCGCCCAACAATGCTCCCAGCGGCGTGAGGATGCTGAACAAAATATTGTATGCCTCGAAACCAAAAACCGCCCCCTCTGCCAAACCGACGATTAAGCCAATAGCCCAGCCAAAGAAGAAACCCCTGAACGTTTTGTTTTTCCCAAAAATCCGTTTTCCGTCAAAAAAGTTTTTGCCAAAGTCCATGGAGCGTCCGCCGCCCGCAAGGACTGGTGCCGCGTTTGCACAGTATGCTGGAAAAATGAACTTTAACGCTTCAACTATTAATGTGCCTAAGTCCATGCCATCAACCATCATTACCGGGACTCGTAATCATGAATCCCAGTTTCAGCTATTCTCAAATAGCAAGTTGCTTCTTGAGCGTTGCGGTTTTTCTCAAGCACCGCCTCAATTATTGTTGGGTTTTCGGTGGGTTTCAAGGCAATAATGTTGTTTGCCCAGAACTGTACAACGCGCGTAGCCACTGGAGCGACGCTTACGTATGTTTCGTTGAAGACGCTTCTCACTTGGCTTGTTACGATTATTGGGATGTGTTGGATTTTTGCGGTCTGCGCTAAAATTGCCATTTGCCTATTTAGCTCTCGGTTTAGTCCGAATGTTTGGCCAGGAGTTTCCGCGACTTTAACACGATAAAGCGAATTGAAAGTATCAATAACTACCAAACCAAAGTTTTTGGCGATGTAATCGGGCAAGTGATCAACGAGGACTGTTTGCTCATTGAAATCCTTCGGCTTAACCAGCATTATTAGCTCAGCTATTTCGTCAAACTTTCCAGAAGAAACCTGGCTGAACCTCTTGGTGGAGAACGTATTGTCGCAGTCGATGAACAAAGTCTTCAGATTCTGCATGGCGCAGTTTGCGGCGCACTGCATCGCCAAGGTTGATTTTCCCGTTTCAGCTTCGCCGTAAATCAGCGTAATAGTTTCGGGCGAGATGCCGCCGTCCATTTTGCTGTCTATGCACCTGCAGCCTGTGAGAATCTTATGCGTCACGTTAATGCACATCAAGGGATATAAACCGCGAAACTTATAATGTGTTTCGCGCTTAACAGTACAGTTTAGGCTAAGTTGAATGAGGGCGAAGGTTGCGGTTGCGACAGTTTCGGGGAAAGCATATTTTTTAGTGGTCAACGAGATGAAGAAGAGAAATATCCCGTTTGTGAGCCTCATTCCTGGCGAGCATGTTCCCATAGAGATCAAAGTAGTCATAACTACGGAGAAAGAGAAGCACTTGGTTAATCATGAAAGGGTCTTAATTTACAGCGATACAACTGAATTAGACATCATCGGGAGCGAAGTAGTGAAGATTCTTCAGGGAAAGGAATCCTATGAAACAGTTGTCATAGGTGTGGACCCAGGTGAAGTTTTCGGTTTGGGAGTTATAGCTGACGGGAGAGTAATTGATACAGAGAACTGTTTCAGCGTCAAAGAAGTCGTTAACAAGATCATGGGTGTGTTGAAAACTGTGGATTCTTCTTTAAGTGTGGTTTCAGTAAAAATCGGGAACGGGGTGCCTGTGTACAAAGAGCTTGTGGAAGCGTTGGATGAAGCCTTGCCCTCTGAAGTCTTGTTGGAAATTGTCAGTGAGGCGGGAACAAACCGTTACCATCACGAAGCAAAACACAGGCGCGGGCTGAGGCACATTGTTTCAGCCATACACATAGCTGGAAGAGTTGGCCAAGTCTACTCGCGGGGAAAAACCATTGAACAGAACAGTTGAAGTCGGAAGAACTCTTTTGGTGGATGGACCGGCTTCTGTCATGGTTGTCTCGGGAAAGGTTGAAGTTTTCGGTTCCTTGGTGAAAGGCGCACGCAGAATTGTAATCCGTGAAGGAAAACGATTACCCTTTACGACGGAAGAGACGGCAATTTTTGATCTTTCGCTTGGAGCAAACGCCAGCGTCGATGAAGTTGAAGGCGATACAATTCCACCGTCATGGGGTAAAGCTCTTGAATCTTTGCGCGCCATGCAGAAGAGACCGGTTATTGCCTTGGTAGTTGGGGGAGTTGACTCTGGAAAAACGAGTTTCTGCACTTACCTGACAAACAATTTGGTCAGTGAAAAATGCACGGTTGCAGTTTTAGATGAGGATTTGGGGCAATCTGACGTAGGTCCGCCCGGAACCGTGGCGTATACTTATGTAGCTAAACCGTTTGTAGACATGTTTAACCTCGGAGCCGAGAACGCTTTTTTCGTGGGTGCCACTTCCCCAAGCGAAGCAACTGAAAAAACGGTTGAAGGCACCGCATTTTTGAAAGCGGAAATCCTGAGCAAGACGACGGTTGATTTTCTGGTCGTAAACACTGACGGTTGGGTTGAGGGAGAAGATGCGTTGCGATTCAAGACACGGCTGGCGATGGCACTTGAACCTGACGTGGTTTTCTGCTTGCAGCATCAAGACGAGTTGGCTCCCCTGTGCAATGCAATAGGCGATTTGCACCAAGAACGGGTAGAGTCGCCTGCGGCTATTATGCAGAGAAGCAGGGAAAAAAGGAAAAGCTTGCGAGAGCTTAGTTACGTTAAATACTTTGAGAACGCGACTGTGAAGATTTTTCCTCTAAGCCGTTTAAAAGTTGAAGGCGATAACCTGCATCTTCAGAAGGTCCGAGAAAAAACATTGCTGGGATTATATGACACAAACAAAAAGTTTCTGGGGATAGGTATCCTGCGCGACATTGACCACGCGAGGAAAGCTTTGAAGGTTTTCACTTCAGTCACGGCGAACCCCTCAGTTGTGGTTTTTGGGAAGGTGCGGTTGGACAAGAATCTGAATGAAGTCACGGAGCGAACAGAGATGGGCACGGCTAACGGTTAAAGAAATCGTGAATCTCCTTGGCTAATAAATCATCTTTCGCTGGCAAAACCTTCAGGTCCCTGAGCACCCATGAAGGAAGGAAATTTTTGCAGTAGCCAGTGGCAAATCGGTAGTCTAGGAAGACTATGGCACCTCGGTCATCCAATGTTCTTACGGGTCGTCCTGCGGCTTGCGACGCTTTCTTCATGGCGGGTAGAACGTAGCCGTACTCGCGACCATATTTGGGAAAACGCTTTTCGTAGTATTCGATCTGGGCTTTCACTCTGGGCGTTGGCTCCGCGTAGGGAACTCCTATGACCATTACGGAGTTCATCTGGTTGCCTGGAAAATCCACGCCTTCAGAGGTGCGTCCACCTTGAACGCCTAAGAATACGGCGCCACCGCTGAGGGCACATTCTTTGAATTCAATTACCATTTTCTCGTTTGCTTTGGAGCTCATGCCTCTGCGCTCGTAGTATAGGGGCTTGTTTATGTTTCCTTCCAAGCCTGCTTCGATTAGGGATTTGAGAACCTCAAACGATGCCGCGAAAATGCCGGTGTTTACGGGGGTGTTCTGGACGACTTCGCGGATTCGCTTAATCATTATTTGGTACATTTCAGGGGTTCTGCTGTCCATCGCGGTTGAGACGCCTAGGCAAACGGCTGAGAATATATGTTCTCTTGGGAAGGGCGATGGTGCAATGTGTTGAATGGTGTTTTCTGGAAGCTTGGTTATTCTCGCATAAGCATCTAGAGGCTGAAGTGTACCTGACATTACGACGTTGGAGTAGGTTGACGAGAAAACGGGTTGGGTGACTTTGGAAGGGTCTAAGGCGACGATTTCCAGTTTCGCCGTCATTGCATTTTCCCGAGTGAAGTACTTACTGATGATGTTTATGTAAGACTCGTCACCTGTGGTGTCCACCCATCGTAGGAGAAACTCGCTCATGCCGTGAATGTAACTTCGCGGGTGATTGCCCTCCGCTAGCAAGGTCTTCTTTATGGAGACGCCTGTTTCGTTGAGGGTTTGGAAGAAGTTTCTCGGGTTAGGAATTCCGCCTTTTTCCCGAACAATATCTGTCAGAAATTCATGTGGGATTGGCTCCTCTCGGCGGACGCTTTCAACTCGCTTTTCTGTTTCATTTTGAAGCAATCGCGCAAAAGCTTCTACATCCGCATGCCCAAACCTTTTTGCTTCAAGTTCTGCTTGTCTCATGACGAAAAGGGATAAGCTGCTGCTTGAGATATCGATGGCTGTTTCGGGCAGGTTATGGGCTTCGTCCACGATTAAAATGATTTTCTGCAGTTGGGTGTCAAAGTTTTTGAGGAAAGCATTGCGGATTCCCGAGTCAAATACATAGAGATAACTCAGTGCCACTACGTTGACGTCGGAGATGGCGGATTTTACCAGTTCATAGGGGCAAATGTGTTTTTTCTTGCAGATTCTCATTATTTCGGATGAGTTGTACGGGCGAGTGGATATCTGCTGCTGAAGCTGAAGGTAATCGTACGTCTGCTCATCCGAGTTCTTGTAGTATGGGCATTTACCTTTGGCTTTGAGGAGTTCGCAGACTTCCATAAGCGACTTCGCATCGTATGCCTGCCCGGACTCGAACTTGTTGAGGCACATCTCGTTGCGTCCGCGAAGGGAAACCCCAGTCACAGGGTGCTTCTTGGAAATCGCCTTTAATTCTTCTATGACTCGCTCGTGCTGCCGGTGCGTCCGCGCAACATACAGAATTTTCAGTTTCTTTTCAATTGCGGTTGGGAGAACAGCTGATAAGGCTGAGATGGTTTTTCCAAGCCCGTTGCTGCCTTCGATGAGGACAGAGCGTCGCTCTTTGATGCCTGTGAAAACGGTGTTTATGAATTGGTCTTGGAAAGGCCTCACGCTCTCATACGGGAAATAATCCATGACTTCCTTGGGCAGCGCAGGTACCGTCATGTTTATCCCCATTGCCCCTTTGTCGGGCAATACATGTTCACAGGGCATTCCTCGCACAGTGGATGCCTTGCTTTGCAATATCGCCGTCCATGCGCAATAAGCAGCACGTGTACATCCAAGTAATCGCTCGAATCGAAGAGCCCTTGAAGACTCTTGCGGACGGTCTCATAATCGCCGTTTGCAGATGCGAAGCCTAACCGTTTTGCCACGCGGTTCACATGAGTGTCCACGGGGACGGTGGGCTGCTTGGCGGAGAAGAGCATGACAACATCTGCTGTTTTCGGTCCTACACCCTGAAATTGCATGAGTGCTTTTCTTGCTTCTTCAAGAGGCAAAGACAAAATAGGCTGCAGTGTTCCATGATATTTTTCAAGAATTGTGCTTGCGGCCTGTTTTATTGCTTTGGCTTTGCTCTTGTAGAGCCCAGCAGGTTTGATGGCTTCTTCAATTTGGGTGAGTTCTAATTTCGCGAGGGCTCCGGGCGTTATTTCGAACTGCTTCGAGAGGTTTTCGAAGGCTCTTGCAGTGTTCCGTTCCGCCGTGTTTTGGGAAATGATGGTCACTACAAGCGTTTCAAACGGGTCGTTTTTAGATTTGACCCATTTGGGCAGGGCTAACTTTTGCCTTAGTATCTGCAAGACCGTTACTGCCTGGTTTTCTGTCGTGTTGCCGCCTCCGCCTCTTGAAAATAGAATTAGATAGTGAACCCGTCAGGCTATAAATAGCATCTGGGCAAAACTGAGGATACGCCTCGTAGATTTCAGAAGGAAGAAAATCAGTCCTCGACGCCTTTTTTCACGACTGCAAGATGAGGAACGTTCTGCAGTCTTTTTAAGCACTTACTACACAATGGATATGCGCCGTAGGTACTGGAGATATGGAAAATGGAGCGCGCCAACGTAATCAAAGAAGAACTAATCGAGAAAGACACGCGTTTTCTAGCCATTTACGTGGAGGCAAAAAACAGCTGCCTCATACTATTAAGCGAGAAAGAAGACAAGCTCGGAACCATGGCAATCGCCGTTCCCAAACCCAAAGACCTGCTTGGTCCAGTCTCGTCCTCCGTGCTTCTGGGCGATAAAAACGCGATTTCGGCGCGCATGTTCGCTGAGTACGTGGCGTCTATGAAGGGAAAGATAGCTGTGGTTTCAGTGTATTTGGAAAAGCTTACGGAGATGCAGGCGCAAGCGTACTTCATGCGATTGATTGAGAAAGTGCTTCATGCGGAAAAATCAACCAGTGAAAAAGAGAAAGAAGAAACAAGAATTTAGGTGATGTGGCTTTGCTTGCAAACGTTTCGCTAAAGAAAGCGTTCTTCCGATTATTGCATTAGTCTTTTATATATGAGCGGTTAAGAGTCCATTAGCTGGTGATTTTGTGTCCGAAGATGAAAACGGGAACAGTGCTGGAGAAAAAATCGTGATACCCCTGAAAGCAGAGGATGTAATGGTCAGGGAAGTCGTCACTTTAGACGAGAACGTTTCAGTTAAAGAAGCCGCTGACATTATGAGTCAACAGGGTATAAACTCAGTAATTGCTACGGAGAAAGGAAGAGCCATAGGCATAGTCACTGAAAGAGACATTTTAAAACGCATAGTCTCAGAAGACAAAAACTCCAAAAAAACGAAAATAAAGGACATAATGTCAAGCCCGTTAGTGGTTATTGCGCCCAGCACGGATTTGGAAGAGGCTGCGCGTTTGATGTTTGATAAGAAGATAAAGAACCTGCCAGTCATTGACAAGAACCGCTTGATAGGCTTGGTCAGCTTGACTGACATTTGCCGCCTTCAGCCTGAGATTTTAAAAATTCTGAGGCAGACCATCGAGACCCCGAAAAATCTCAAAAAAGTTGTAGAGTGCTACATTGTCTAGTGTTAGCGGGCAGGATTAGTCTTGATTCTCTATTAAGAAAAGGTGCAAACTACAATTGCAGATTTAAGAGAGCCCTTGCGAATTACTGTTCAGGCACAATCTGATGAAGAACACGCTTGTATTGAAGGTTAATCCTCGACTGCCCGAAAACGAAAAGATGCAAATTGCAGCTAACTTCATCAAAGAGGGCGGTTTAGTGGCGTTTCCAACTGAGACAGTTTATGGTTTAGGTGCGAATGCTTTGAACGCTAAGGCTGTTTTGGCGTTGTTTGAGGCGAAAAACCGACCGTTGGATAATCCGCCGATAGTTCACGTGGAAAACGTGGCTGAAGTCTACAAGTTAGCCCAGCAGGTCTCGCCTAAAGCTGAGAAGCTGATGAAAGAGTTTTGGCCTGGACCCTTAACGTTGGTTTTTAAACGTTCAGCGGTTGTTCCTGATGTGACGGTTGCAGGCTTAGGCACAATCGCCATCAGAATGCCGCAGCACAAAGTAGCCTTAGCCCTGATTAGGGAAAGCGGTTGCCCCATTGCGGCGCCCAGCGCGAATCTCGCGGGGAAGCCCAGCCCGACGTCGGCCAAGCATGTTTTCGAGGACCTTAACGGGCGAATAGATGCCATTTTGGACGGCGGCCCCACCCGCATCGGTGTGGAGTCCACTGTGCTCGACCTAAGTGTTGACCCTCCAATGTTGCTTCGCCCAGGTGGAGCGCCGTTTGAAGCGCTGAAGGAAATTGTTGGCGAGGTTACGCTTCACCCGTTTGTCGTTGCCGAAAAAGAGTTGCCCAGCGAGAAGGCGCGGTCGCCTGGAATGAAGCATAAGCATTACGCACCAAAAGCGCAACTGATCCTTGTGGAAGGGTCTATTCCAGCGGTGACGGGCAAGGTCAAAGAGCTAATAACCGGTTTCAGGTTGGAGCGTAAGAAGATAGGCGTGTTAGCCACTGATGAAACTGCGGAAGCTTACAAAGCTGATGTGGTGAAGTCTCTTGGTAGCCGTTTAAATTTGGCGGCTGTTGCGCAGAACCTGTTTAGGCTTCTAAGGGAATTCGACACTGAGGATGTAGAAGTTATTATAGCGGAAGGCGTGCCGTCTGAAGGCTTGGGTTTAGCGGTTATGAATAGACTGCGTAAAGCTTCAGGCTACAATATCGTTAAGGCTGAGTAACGCTGGGAAAACCTTAAATTTCACAGGTCTAATTGTTTGTGATTAGAATTTAACGATTTAAACAAAGAAAAAACTGGTGAAAAATGATATGTCTCAAGGCAGAACAGTTCCAGTTCTAGTATTAAGAGAAGGTACGGGAAGATCAACCGGACGCGAAGTACTAAAGAACAACATAATGGCTGCAAAAATCGTGGCTGAAACAGTGAAAAGCACGCTGGGTCCATGCGGTATGGACAAGATGCTTGTTACCAGCTTCGGAGACGTGGCGATAACCAATGACGGCGCTACTATCATGAAGGAACTTGACGTGCAGCATCCAGCGGGGAAGATGCTGGTGGAAGTAGCTAAAGCGATGGATAATGAAGTGGGTGACGGAACAACAACCGCCGTGATCTTAGCTGGAGAACTGCTTGCCAGGGCAGAGAGCTTGCTGGATAAGAATGTGCATCCAACAGTTATTATTGAAGGGTACAAGAAGGCCAGTGAGAGAGCCCTGGAAATTTTGGATAAGTTGGCTATACCCGTAAAGATTGACGATGATAAGACTCTGCGGGATGTAGCCATAACGTCCTTGGCCAGCAAAGGCATCTCCAACGCTAAGGAGCTCTTTGCCAAAATGAGTGTTGACGCGGTTAGGCAAGTTTCTGAGAAAACGGATGGCAAAATTAACGCTGACATTGACCTGATCAAAATCGTGAAGAAGCACGGCCAAAGCTTGGAAGAGACAGAACTCGTGAAAGGCATGGTTATCGACAAGGAAGTTGCCAGTTCTCAGATGCCCAAGTTCATCGACGGCGCAAAAATCGCGTTGTTGAACGCTAAATTAGAGATTGAAAAGACAGAGTTCGACGCGAAAATCAACATTGAAAGCCCAGACCAAATGAAACTCTTCCTGGACGAGGAGGAGCGCATGCTCAAAGAGATGACTAACACCATCGTCAAGGCAGGCGCTAACGTGGTTTTCTGCGAGAAAGGCATAGACGACATGGCACTGCATTTTCTGGGCAAAGCTGGTGTGCTCGCGGTTAAGAGCATAAGCAGCAGCGACATGGAAAAACTAGCGCGGGCAACAGGCGGCAAAATACTTTCAACCGTCAAAGACCTAACTGCTGATGCGCTGGGCAAAGCCAAGAAGGTTGAAGAAGTCAAGATCGGCGACGACAAACTCATCTACATACGCGACTGCAAGAACCCCAAAGCCGTGACAATAGTCATAAGAGGCAGCAGCGAACACGTCATAGACGAGGCAGAACGCTCACTACACGACGCATTATGCGTTATCCGCAACGCAATTGAAGACGGAAATATCGTGGCGGGCGGCGGCGCACCGGAAGCAGAACTCGCCAAGAACCTGAGAGCATACGCTGTCAAAGTCGGCGGACGCGAGCAACTAGCTGTTGAAGCTTTCGCAGAAGCAGTCGAAGCTATTCCATTGACACTGGCTGAAAACGCAGGATTAGACCCCATAGACATCATGGTTGCATTGAGAGCTAAACACGAGAACGCTGACGGCAAGTACTTCGGCATCAACGTCACTACAGGCAAAATCGTAAACATGCTGGACATGCTGGTTCTTGAGCCCCTACGCGTAAAGCAGCAGCTAATCAAGTCAGCCACAGAAGCGGCAAACATGATACTGAAGATCGACGATTTGATCTCCATCAAAGGTACAGGCGGCGGCAAGATGCCACCGATGCCCTCAGGAATGCCCGGAGGAATGGGCGGAATGGGTGGCATGGGCGGTATGGGCGGAATGCCGTACTAAAAAACCAAATTTCTTCTTTCTTTATGTTTTTGTCTTTTAGAATTGTTCTGAACAGTTTTCTGCACCAGTTTTATATTCGGGAAAACCCCAGAATAGTCTCTGCAGGTAAAGTTCTAAGAGGAAGAGAGTCATGAAGCACGTCAAAATCACGGCGTTTGATTGCCCAGACGCATGGTTCCAAACGTTAAGCCACATATGGAACGAAGGCGACATTTTCCGCGTGGGCTTTGGCTCGGAAGAAACAGAGACCAAAAAGCTCAACCTGTCCATAGAAATCATGCGCCCAGAGAACAGACCGTTGGTCAGCGACAAAGCACCTTGTGACATCAAGTACGTCCAAGGATACGCGCTGGAGTATTTGTGGTGTGGAGAGAAACAGGATGAAACGTACACGTATGGTAGCAGGCTTAACAAGCCCATTAACCAGATAGAAGAAGCAGTAGACCGATACGTCCAAGAACAGTGCGACAGACAAGTTACGATGGTCATTAGGCTGCCCGAAGACATAAAGAAATACGTCGGCGCCAAGAAACACGAACCGCCTTGCCTGAGCTTAATCGACACGGAGATTCTGGAGGGCAAACTGCACTTGACCTGCTACTTCCGAAGCTGGGATGCCTACGCGGGGCTGCCCGCAAACATCGCGGGGCTCCAACTGTTCAACGAAGCTTTTGTGTCCGAAATCAACAGCCGCGGAAACCTCTCATTAGAAACGGGCAAACTGATTTTCCACAGCAAAAACTGCCACATATACCAACGGCAGTACAAGCTTGTGCAGGAGCTGTTATCACCGCAGAACACATCAAAAACGCCAAGAATGGCGCAGACTTTCAAAACTGCTGAAAAAGAACAAGATGAATAGAGCCTACATGCAAACGCTGGTTTAACCCTGAAGTCGGCTCCATATGAGCGGGGATGGACTTGGCTGAACAGTAGAAGACTGCCTCAAGATGCTTTCCAACAGTCATTTTTTTGCTGTTGTAAACGCAAATTCTTCCATAAACCCCTAAGTTTTTGCTTGACTGCGTGGATGCCTGAGGGCAAGTTATAGGCGAAGAAAAGGTGTCTGGAATATCAACTAACATGAACTCCCTGTTTTCGTTGTATGTTTGTACATGAAAAAAGCATAAAGGAGAAAATAGTAATACTCGGGATGTTATGGAGCCAGTAAATGAAAGAGTTAAAGTTAGAATTGATGCTGAAAATAAAAAAGTCATCATAGAGAAACTGGAATAGTCTTACTTTTCACTTCACAAACATTTTTTAGAAGTCATGAAATTTTAAATAGACATTGAAAGAAATAACACGCAGGTACTGGGAAATGAGCGAAGTCATGTCAGATTTTAAGACTAGTTCACTTACAATTCGAGAAGTATTTGAAAGTGTATTTTATTTTCAGATTCCTGATTACCAAAGACCTTATTCATGGGCAGATGAGGAGATAGGACAATTATAGGAGGATATTTATTCTTCATTTGAAAGTAAGGATAGATATTATTTCCTTGGACCCTTAATCCTAGCTCAAACAAACAAAGGTTACCTTGAAGTTGTGGACGGACAACAAAGACTAACTACACTTACAATCCTATTTTGTGTCTTAAGAGATTTCTACTTAAAAGACATAGAAAAAATGGACCCAAAGCTAAGGAACAGGATTAAAAACGCTATTAGAAGCATAGTTGATGAGAAGTATAGGCTTATTTTGATAACCCAAGCGCACTATCAGAACCAATTTGAGCAAGAAATACTAAACAAGACTGTTTTGCCCGCTAATGTCTTAACCAAGAAAGAGAAAGAGAAACCCAAATTCAAATTCATGAACGCTGCGTCTGTCTTCAAAGAGCGAATAGATCAGTTAAAAAAAGATGGGGGGGTTTCCAAACTAAAAGAATTGGTTCAATTTATTTTTGACAATGTTGTTGTTATAACAATAATTTGTTCTGACAGAGTCTCCGCAATTCGACTTTTCCAAACCCTAAATACTAGAGGCTTAGAACTTGACCTAGCTGACCTGACCAAAAGTTTTCTTTTCAGCGGATTACAAGTCGAAACTAAGCGCAAACAGTTTCTGATGTCTTGGAGAGAAATTGAGAAAATAGCAGAAGATAATAATGAAACCGTCTCTGACCTGCTTACTTACTATGGCTATTATGTATTCTCCAGCAAACCTAAGAAGGCGTTAAACGAAGAGTTCGAGAAGTATTTCAAGGGTAAAGACCCCAACCAAGTTGTGTATGACATTAAGAAGTTTGCTGATTACTTTGGTGACATATTGGAAATGAAGTCAAAGTCAATTGATGCCTTGAAGTATCTACCTGACAAAGTCTTTTGGAAAACTGTGTTACTTACGGCAAAAATGAAAGGATTTCCCAATTTTCCTCAATTATGCGAAGAAATGAGAAGGATGTATTATGCTTATTGGCTTGCCAATTACACTACTGCCAAAACCAGAGACTTCTCATTTAATCTTGTAAAAAAAATAAAGGACGGAAAATCAATTAGCGAACTGAGAAAGGAAATAGACAAAAAAATGAGCTTAGACAACGTTCTTGAGTACGTTAAAGCAAGTCTAGATTCAAATGCGTATGGTTATGTTTCTTGGGTTAAACCTCTTTTAGTTTTGATTGAGAAAGAGCAAACTGATGAATCTGTGTCAATAGAATACAGTAGAAATCTCCATCTTGACCACATTCTCCCAGAAGAATGGGAAAAGAACGAGTATTGGAACAAGAAATGGAAGAAAGAAAACGCAGAGCAATGGATAGATAAGATTGGCAATCTTACTTTGTTATCAGGCAGTAAAAACATCAAAGCGGGCAATTCAGAGTTTGCTAAAAAGAAAAGAATCTACAAGGGAAGGGGCATTGATGGTACAACATCTTTTGAAATAACGAAAAGGATACTTAAGAATCCAAAGTGGACTGTAACTGAAGTCCGTAACAGACAGAAGTGGCTGGTCAAGCAGACAAAAGAAATTTTGGACCTTGATTTATGACGGAATTAACAACAACTATCTTTTTATTATTCTGATTATTGTCTTTGGTTCAGCTATAACATTTTTGCAGCAGTCTCTCCCCTGCCTGAGCTATCCTTTCCAACACTTGCCTTTAATCTCTAATCCACAGGCTAAGATTGAGCGTTTATGCCTAATGAAGCAGACTTAAGCAGACCTTGTGATGTTTACGGTAAACTCATAGGTGGTGGGTTTAAGCGCTGTCCAAAATGTAACATTTGGTTCTGTTTCTTCTGTGGAGCAGACTTGATGCTTAAACAAAAGGCACTTCCACCCAATTGCCCAATGTGCGGTGAGAAACTAAAATAGATTAGCAATAAGCAGAATTTATATTATCTAAATGAATAATCAGAAGGATATGCCATACTACTGTTACATTTGCAAAGAGCCAATTAGCGAAAAAATTTATGAATATTGTAAAAGTCGTTTTGACAGACCTCTCTGCATGAAACATCAGACGATAGCAAGAGAAGCTGCAGCACGCCTTGCAAACTCTGCCCAAAAAACACATTCAAAAGAACCAGAACCTAAAAACAAGTAACCAGAAGTCATCAATTTGCTTCTGCAAACTCCCAGCCCCAAGAAAACAGCAGCTTGTGACAACTGCCACAACCTAAACAGAACCGCCAAGCACACCCAAACGCACACCAGAACCCAAAACACAAAATTCAAGTAGTTGTGCTAAGCAACCACCCACAACAACAACTAAACAAAAAACAACAAACCAAACCCAAAAAACCAACATAAACAACCCCTCCAACATCAAAAACAACATCCCCTTTAAAAGGAAAGGTTTTTAGTGTGGTTATCATATGAGAATCAGCGAAAGCGAAAAGAGTAAAGAGAGGTTAAAATTATGTCCGTATTTGCAGCACCAGGAGCATACGACCGTGCAATAACCGTTTTCTCACCAGACGGCAGACTTTTCCAAGTCGAATACGCTATGGAACTCGTTAATCGTGGCGCAACCATCATCGGCATGCAATGTGCCGAAGGCGTAGTGCTTGCCGCTGAAGAAAGCATTGAACCCCTTGAAGAAGCAGGGTACTCATGGAAAATCTTCAGGGTAGATGAACACGTCGGTGCAGCCATCGTAGGCTTAAGCAGCGACGCGCGCATACTCATCGATCAAGCACGCATTTACGCGCAAAGCAACAAGCTAACCTACGACGAACCCATAGACACCGAAGTCGTAACCAAACGCATCTGCGACATCCAACAAATGTACACGCAACACGCAGGAGTAAGACCCTTCGGAGTTTCGATAATCTTCGGCGGAGTGGACAAAACGGGAAGCCGAGTTTTCGGGACACACCCAAGCGGAACCTACAGAGGCTACAAAGTCACAGCGTTAGGCGCTGGCAGGGAAACCGTGCTCGCCATACTCAAAGACGAGTACAAAGAAGATATGACTCTTGAACAAAACAAAATGCTCTCAGTGAAATGTCTCGTAAAAGCTCTTGAAGCCAGACAACTGCCGCCAAGAATAAAAGTCGCCGTGATCCCAACCACAACCAAGAAACTGGAAATGCTCTCAGACGAAGCTGTAGACGGACTAATCAAACAGTTCGGTTCGGGCAAGTGAAATCCTGATGAGTGAAAAGTTCACTATCGCACGTCTTACGAAAGAAAATGAACATTTTGAGGTCCTCGTAAAACCCCAAAAAGCCCTTGACTACCGCAACGGGAAAATCCCGGGGATAACCGAGGTTTTGGTAGCTGAAACCATTTTCACCGATGCTAACAAAGGCACGCGGGTTGGTGAAGACGAGTTGCGCAAAGCCTTCGGCACAACAGATGCCCTTAAAATTGCGGATATAATTCTTAAAAAAGGTCAACTGCAACTCACCACCGAGCAAAGGCGCAAAATGGTTGAAGACAAACGAAAACAGATAATCGACTTCATTTCAAGACAGGCAGTTGACCCAAAAACAAACCTTCCGCACCCACCTATGCGCATCGAAAATGCTATGGAGCAAATTCGCTACCCAATAGACCCTTACAAACCTATTGAGGAGCAAGCGCGAGACATAATTAAACTCCTGCGCCCGATTCTGCCACTTAAAATCGAACAGCTCCAAGTCGGCGTTACCGTGCCCGCATCTCATGCTGTACGCGCTTACGGAGCAATCAAAGCTTACGGCGCGATAAAACGGGAAGAATGGCGCTCTGACGGTTCATGGTACGGCGTGCTGGAAATGCCCGCTGGCAGCTACGCTTCGTTCATTAACAAACTAGGCGATGTAACCAAAGGCTCTGGAGAAGCAAAAGTAATCAGTTAACAAAAACTTGAAACTATACACTGGAGGTAAAAGTTGAATTATGCCAACATTCTTTGAAGCAAAACAGCTTGTAACGCCTGGCGAACTACTCGCAGAAGGCGAATATCAAGCTGGAGAAAACACATACCTTGAAGGCGGAAAAATATACGCCTCACGAATCGGACTCGTAGACTGTGACAATAAAAAAGTAAACGTGGTCGCCCTAAGAGCCTTCTACGCTCCCAAAGTAGGCGACATAATAATCGGCTCAGTTAAAGAAGTCGGATTCAACGGGTGGACAATCGACATCAAAGCACCCTACGAGGCGCTTTTGCGTGCGTCAGACGTTCTAGGCAGACCATTCAAACCACAGAACGACGAGTTATCACAAGTTCTCAACTCAGGAGACTTGATAGTGGCAAAAATAGCCTCTTACGACAGAGCGCACGACCCACAACTCACTGTCGGCGAACCCGGCTTGGGCAAAATCACCCGTGGGCAACTAATGTGCGTCATACCAACCAAGATTCCTAGAGTTATCGGCAGGAAAGGCTCGATGATTTCCATGATTAAGCAGGAAACAGGCTGCCAAATTATCTTAGGCGTGAACGGCGTGATACTGGTTACTGGAAAGAATATAGAAGACGAAGAACTCGCCATGGCGGCGATCAAGAAAATCGATGAAGAATCCCACACAACTGGGTTAACCGCTCGCGTCACACAACTGCTTAAAGATGAAAAAGCTAAACGGGAGGAAAATAAAAATTGAATGAGAAAACAGAAAAACTAATTGATAAAAAAGGTATAAGACTTGACGGACGAAAAGCCGACGAGTTAAGGTCACTGAAACTTGAAGTAGGCGTTTTACCAAACGCTGACGGATCCGCATATATTGAACATGGAAAAAACAAGATTCTAGTCGGGGTGTTCGGACCGCGCGAAGTGCACCCAAAACACCTGTCGCGTCCAGACCGAATGGTCGTAAAATGCCGATACCACATGGCGCCGTTCAGTGTGCCGGAACGCAAGTCACCCGCGCCATCACGCAGAGAAGTGGAACTCGGTAAAGTTATCAGGGAATCCCTTGAACCAGCATTGTTCCTGGAACTTTATCCACGCACGGGCATTGATGTGTTTATTGAGGTTTTGCAGGCTGACGGCGGAAGCCGATGTGCAAGCATCACTGCAGCCGCTTTAGCCATAGCAGATTCAGGTATTCCAATGCGTGACCTCGTGGCTGCGTGCGCAGCTGGAAAGGTCGAAGATACTGTTGTCTTGGACCTGTACGATGCTGAGGACAAACTAGGCGCTGCAGATGTTCCCGTAGCTTACATGCCTAACTTGAACGCTGTGACACTGTTGCAGATGGACGGAATACTTGCTCCAGATGAGTTTGAGAAGGCAGTGGACATGGCTATTGACGGATGTAAGAAAATTTACGCTTTACAGAAAGAAGCGTTAAAAACCAAGTATATGAATGTTAAGGAAGAAATCAAGGAGGAGCCAGAAGAGTAATGTCAACATTAATCACACGTGTAAGACAGAAACAGATTGGACAAACGATTGATGCCGGAAAACGTCTCGATGGCAGAGCATTAACCGATTACCGCGAAATCAAAATTGAACAAGGACTAATCGAGAAAGCAGAAGGCTCAGCCAGAATACTTCTGGGCAAAACTGAGGTTCTTGTCGGAATAAAAGTTGAAATAGGCACACCGTTTCCTGACACACCAAACGAAGGAGTGTTAACGGTAAACGTTGAGCTTGTGCCGTTGGCATCTCCAAATTTTGAGCCAGGACCACCAGACGAAAACTCCATTGAGCTGGCAAGGATAGTTGACCGTGGGATACGCGAGTCAAAAGCCATAGATAACGAGAAACTGTGCATTGAACCTGGCAAGAAAGTGTTCGTCGTTTTCGTCGATGTTTACGTGCTTAATCACGATGGAAACCTGATTGACGCTTCAGCTTTAGCTGCGGTTTCCGCTTTGTTAAACACAAAGATGCCTAACTATGAAATCAAAGATGGCGAAGTGAAGATAAAGCAGGGTTACACACCGCTACCGCTCAGAAGCCACCCAATAACCGTTACCATTGGAAAGATAAATGACAAATTAGTTGTTGATCCTTGGCTGGAAGAGGAACAGGTGATGGACGCGAGAATTTCCATGGCTATCAACGATGAAGGCAACATTTGCGCCATACAGAAGGGTTTAGCAGGCTACTTTACACCGCAACAGATAAAAGAAGCCAGCAAAATTGCTCAAGAAAAAGCCGCTGAAATGCGCAAGAAACTCAAGTGGTGAAACAGTTGGGAAGAACAAAGAAAGTTGGTCCAACACGAGGCTTTGGAACAAGATATGGTGCCACACTCAGGAAACGCTACAATAAAGTCACCGCTGGGCTGAAACACGCACACAAGTGTCCACAATGCGGCTTCGTCAAGGTTAAGCGGCAGAGCGTAGGCGTCTGGAAATGCGGCAAATGCAACTTTACGTTTACGGGTGGAGCATACATGCCAACAACGAAGCTTGGTATTGTAGCCAAACGTGCAGCGAAAGGTGCACCAGTCGAAGAAACCGCCAAAAAAATTGCAGAAGAAGAAACCGAAACTGCATAATTTCTTTTTCTTAGTTTTCTTTAGTTTTTCTTGTTTACGCTGTAACCTATTTTAGATTGTAACGTTTCATCTTGCATAAGGAAGTAAACTTGCAATGAAGGCTAAAGCTACCATTCGCTTGCAATTCTCATCAGAAAAACGGTTAACAGCACTAGTCAATGCCTTAACACCTGAAATTAACAGACAAATCACCACACGCTCCAAAACAACACTGACAAAAGAAAAACAGTTTCTAGTGCTGGACGTCGAAGCCAAAGACACAGTTGCCCTCAGAGCAACACTGAACGCTTACCTCAGATGGATAAACTCGACAATGAACGTTCTCGAAACCGTGGAGAATGCATCTTCCTGATCTGTTGTGCTCTCGGAGACCTATCCCCCCTCTATTTATAGATTCAACTTCAGAGTAGAATCAGAGAGTGACTGTGCGTGTTGCTACGAAGAAGCGGTTTAGATGCAACTTGGTGAAACACCTGTTGTTATTAGGTGGAATCCCACAACTCGCTGGCCTGGCGCTTCTTCTTTTCCTCTTTAAGCTTCTCGATTTCATTAAACAGTCTAATTGATTGCTTGAACAACCCATCATATTTCTGAAGGGTGTACTGCATCTCTTTAGACCATTCCAGCAGGTGTGGGAAGTACGGACGAGCAGCAGACCCAGAGCCTTCTGGATAGTCGAACCAAAATTCTGGATATGACCCTGTGAAAGCACCGCCAGTAGTAACACCATAACCGAACTGCTCTAGGGCAGTGCCTAATTCTCCGAGAGCGCGCCTCACTGGCTTGTCAACTGCATCGGGGAATCTGTTTCCAACTTGGTCATTTCCAAGTTGCTCATACAAAGAAAAAGAGTCGTGTTTGCGCGGTGCCAGGTGCCACCAAATACTTGGATCTGACAGAGCATCTTTGACTATCTTGTCGACGTTTCGTATAAGGTCATTGACTTTTGCTTTCATCTTGGCGAGTTTTTCTTTACTCAAAGTTAATGTGATTCCAGAGTATTTTGAGACATAATGTTTTGCTGTCTCTTCATACCATTTTGCAGCAAATCTTGCAGCCTCGTTGATGAATTGCAGTCGAAGTTCTTCCATTCGTAAACGGAAAGGACGAAGCTCTCGCGCTTTTTCCTGAATCAACAAGTCTAAATCCTCACTCATGGCGAACCTCGATTTAGTTTCCAACATTCATTGGAGAGGTGATTTGGGCATAAAAGACTTTGCTCACTTAACATAGCAAGCGGAAAAATTCGCATTCTAGTTATACCTTCAAGTTTGAACATAGTGTACATCCGAGGCGTATTACGCCGCTATTTTTTTGGTTTTTTGCTCGCTTCGGGTTTTCTTCTTCTGATAGTTCCCGTGAAGCTTCGCGTTTTTTCTTCGCAAAGCTCTGGTTTCCATTCGCATATGCCCTTGATAATCTCCTCAAGATAATACTCAAGTTCTTCATTCGTCAAGTCGCTAGAACAATCAACTTTGTAGACAATTTCGTCTTTCTCTCGGCTTGCAGTAATCGCAACTAAGACATTGTTTTTCATGACACATCAGGCTGTTATTCCTATCAGATGCAATTTGGATTTAAGCTTTTTAGACTCATGCCTTCAATCAATGTTGCTTTTTTTCTTTTACTGATATGTTTCCTGAAGCGAATGTTAGTCAGATAAAACAGGGGTATTTTCAAGAGAGGATGGAGACAATATGTCCAATAAATTTACATTTAGCTGTACATTTTTACAGTTTTTCATAAAACTTATGAACAAATCTTAACTATATATATATTTACGTAAACAATTAGAAGAATTATAAAATAGAATGGTTGAGTTGGTTGAAATGACGAAAGAAATGATTTACAGATTCAGAGAATATGTGAAAAAAACAAGCACCGAGTGGATAGAGTCAGGTTTGGAAGAAATTGAGGAGTGAAATTGAATGATTGACTCAGCCACATTAGTATTGGTTGCTTTCGGAACGGCTTCCCTAGTGTTTTCGATGCTGCACTATAGGCTGGCAAAAAATAATAAAGCAAACACTTCACCCGCCTGATAAAAATCGCCAATCTTTCATTGAATTTACGCTACTTCAAAATCGAAAATGCCCTAAGAAAAAATTAGGTAACTTCAAACGAGAATTTGATTGGCTATTCCGAGATACCCCAAACACTTAAGGCGTCAGTTTGTCTTGCGCGCATCACAATAGACCCAACTAGTCCTCCGTTCAGATTATCCTCTAAGATGAAGTAGCCCGCGTAAAATTTTTGCGATTGAGGAATCACCGACAGTCGATAATCAATTATTGCCACCTTGCCATTAACCAACACATTGTCCAAAAATTCCTCAGTAACAGAAGACATTTTTTGCACATTAATACGCCGCAAGAGGTCTGTCAAATAACCGCCAAGTGTATCAGGGTTACCGTAATAAACAAGATTTTCTGTCCCATTTTCGGCTAGGTACAAGCGGCAGTATGCCAAGAAAACTCCTGGGTCAGTGGTGTTGGAACATGGATTGTAGTTTTCAATCATATTGTTGACAGTTTCGACCCATGAAATATCTATCAGAGTTGGAGAAACGTAGCTGGATTGCATTTGGAGGTGGCTGGTTACCCAGTTGAACCCTATCACGAATGATGTGCAAATCAACACGAGAACAAGAATCGAAAGGATTAACCGTCTCGCAATGGTTCCCCTGTATTAATTAGGGAAAGCGGAGATAAAGTTTGTTTTATACCCAGAAAAAGAGATTACACGGCGCTGATTAGTTGGTTAAGCTGCCGGATCATTAGATGCATAATAACTCTGCTTGTTGCTGTGGAATAGCAGTCACATTATTTTAAATTGTTTGTTCAACTTTCTTTAGAAGCAATTCTCAGAAGCACGTGCTAAAAATGGAGGTGATTTATTGTTATTTGAGGCTACCCACACCCATCCTGCTGCCATGTGTCCCTTGTTGAAACCCGAAGGAAAAACCATGGTCAAACAACTTTTCTCCGCGGAGGACGTCAAGAAAGCAGGAATCAAAATAAACGCAGCTTACCTTAGCTGCCCAAAAGACACGGCAGTAGACCACAAAGGGTTCTTTACAATAGAAGCAGACAGCGCAGCCGCGGTTACAAAGTTTTTCGGTCCGATGACCGTTGACGTCAGACCTGTTCAGCCCTTCAGCGAAATCGCAAAAACGCTGTAGACTTCTATCGTGCCATGAATTCAAACATTCATCCTCTCTTTATTTGACAGTTATTGACGAAACCGTGTGCTAATTTTTTTAGAGAAGGCTTTTGAGAAAATAATCTGATATTGATTTGGCATTAGTTTATTAGTGTCAAGCTTGTTGTTTAATGGAGCTTGTAAGAAGCGATTTTTGCATAGCTAACGTTAGAGGTTGAAATACAGAATGTTGACTTACAAAGAAATGTTTGGGGAAAAATCGTTTAAGTGCAGATTATGCGCCGCTTGTTTTTCTTCTCCTGATGAGCTAAGAGTACACAGGATGGTAAAACATAAGGGGCATATGCTTGTCCCTAAACGTTAATTGGGTTTTTGATAAATAATTTAAGCAGGCACCCAGTTTCTGCTTAGAAACTGTACGCTGTTTTTTTCGAAGCCTGTGGTTTGCATTTTGAAGAGCCGCATATCTACTTGACTATTTCTGCGTTTGCTGCCTTGTCCCCTATCCGGGTGATCTTTATTTTCACGTGATCTCCGGGCTTTGCATTGGGGACATGTATTACCAAGCCCTGAACTCGGGCTATGCCTTCCTCTTTTTGGCTCAATTCCATAATATCTACGTCTAATTCCTCGCCTAACTCGACTGGACGACGTTTAAAACCCTTGCCATGACCACGTCTTCCCTCATAACTACCGCCTTGTCTTCCCGAATAACCCATATGAAAACACCTCGTCTACACTTATCTATCATAATAATGAAGGAACTTCAGTGCTTAAAATGTTCCGCAAATGGCCCGAATTCCACTAATAGCGTGGGCTCAGCACACTATTCGATTCCTGATAGCTACTAACAAAACCGTACGCTGATTTTTATGTCGCAATAAAAGTTCTTCTCGTGATGAAGGAACCCGCAGAAACGTCATGCAAAAGAACGTTTTTATCTAAATTTGCATTATACATATTCCCTCAAGGTGCTTAACGATGGGAAAAGGCTCAGGCTATGGAAAAGTCATCCTGTTCGGCGAACACTTCGTCGTGCACGGCGTGCCCGGAATCGTCTCCGCCGTTGATTCAACTACCGACGCCGAAGTGAAAAAAACCGCGAAAGGCATAACAATAAAGGATGAGAGGAAGGGTTCGAAAGGCTACGCTGAAGAAAAGAAACTACAGCAAATAGAGTCCATCGAGCGAATGCTTAAAACGATGGGCATGCCCCAAACCACTGCCATGAGCATCTGGTTGGGCGGAAACCTGCCAGGATTCAGCGGACTAGGCGCTTCCGCGGCAAGCAGTGTCGCCATTGCCAGAGCCATCGCTGAAGAGTTCGGGTTGAAATTATCGGATGAGAGAATTAACGAGATTGCCTATGAAGCAGAGAAAGCGTATGCCGGAAACCCTTCAGGCATTGATAACACGGCAGCAACCTACGGCGGATTGCTGTGGTTCAAGAAGAACATGAAAGGCGGTCCAGATATGATTGAGAAACTGAGCATTCGGAAACCAGTTGAAATCATCATAAGCAGCACGGGAATCGTCGCGAACACGAAAGCCATGGTTGAAGGTGTAGCGGAGAGAAAGAAGAAGAACCCGCAAAAATACGACCCCCTGTTCAAGCAAGCAGAAAACTTGGCAGTAACGGGAAGGAAAGCCCTGAAAGACTTCGACCTCAAAAAAGTCGGCGAACTCATGAACGAAAACCACCGTTTACTCCAAGAAATCGGCGTTTCCTGCAAAGAACTCGACCACCTCGTTGAGGTAGCCAGAAAACAGGGCGCTATCGGCGCAAAACTCACGGGCGGCGGTGGCGGAGGCTGCATGACCGCGTTGACACCGGGAAAAGAACTCCAAGAAACGGTGGCGGCAGTCATAGAAAAAGAAGGATTCCAAGTACTACGAACGAAGATTGGAGTCGAAAAGATATAAGCAAAACATGAACCATTAAGAAAACAAGGTTGAAGAAAGTTGGGTTTTAGAAGTTATCTGGAGCAACTCGGCAAAAGCGGAGAACTGATCCGAATTAAGAAGGAAGTGTCAACCGAGTACGAAATAGCCAGCGTTATAGAGGCGCTTGGCGAGAAGCCCGTGTTTTTCGAGAAAGTGAGAGAATCCAGCATCCCCGTTGCAGCAGGTTTAGTGTCATCTAAAGACCTAATTGCTATGTCCTTGGGCATAAAGAAAGAACAATTACTCCCAAAACTGTCCAACGCCCTAGAACACCCGATTCCACCCAAGGTTGTGGAGAACGGCGAATGCCAAGAAATAGTAGAAAAAAACGTTGACTTAACCAAACTGCCCATAATGAGGTACACCGAAAAAGACGGTGGAAAATACATTACGTCCGCCATAGCCATAGTTAAAGACCCTGAGTTGGGCAGGAATACGTGTTTTCATAGGTTGATGCTCTTGGATAAGAACCATTTTGTGGTCCGAATAGTCGAAGACCGAGGAACGGACAGCGCCCTCAAAAAGGCAGGCGGAGAACTCGAAATCGCCATCTGCATAGGCAACTCAACCGCCGTGCTCCTCGCAGCCGCCACATCCCTGCCTAAAGGCGTCGACGAATTGGGAATGGCAAATGCACTGGAACAAACCGAGTTGGTGAAGTGCAAAACCGTTGACCTTGAAGTTCCAAGGAACTGCGAATTTGTATTAGAAGGCAGGATAACAAAGGAGAAAACCTCGGAAGGTCCATTCTTGGACTTAACAGGCACCGCTGACAAGATAAGACAGCAGCCCATCATAGAAATCAAGTGCATCACACACAGGGAGAAACCCATTTACCAAACCATACTCGCAGGAAGAAACGAGCACAAGTTCCTCATGGGCATGCCAAAAGAACCCACCATCTTCAACGAAGTGAACAAGGTCTGCGAGTGCAAGGATGTTTACATAACGCCTGGCGGCTGCAGCTGGCTCCACGCCGTGGTGCAGATAAAGAAGAAGAACCCAGACGACGGCAAAAAAGCGATTGCCGCCGCTTTCGAAGGCCACAAGTCACTAAAACACTGCATCATCGTAGATGACGACATTAACATTTACGACCCCCACGACGTTGAATGGGCGATAGCCACAAGGTTCCAAGCAGACAAGAACGCGGTTATCTTGTCGAACCAGCCAGGCTCGTCACTTGACCCCTCAGGAGACTTATCAGAGGGAAAGAAAGCCACCACAGCCAAAGTAGGGTTAGACGCAACCATCCCCTTCACAACAACGGGCAAGGGATTCAAGAAAGAGGAATACCGAAAAATTGACTTGAACAAATTCCTGTGATTATATGTACTTAACGAAAGAAGAACAGCGAATGCTCAGCGGCGAAGAAGGCCACGCTGTACGTAAGTCCATGGAGATACTCGTGGCTCTAGGCAACATTTACGGCGCCGAACGCCTCATAAAAGTCGGCTCCGTCCAAGTAGCGGGCGTATCCTACCACAACCTCGGAGACGCAGGACTAGAATTCCTCAACGAACTGGCAAAAGATGGCAAAGTCAAAGTGCTCACCACCCTGAACCCCGCAGGCATGGACTTAGAGAACTGGAAGCAACTGGGCATCAGCGAGGAATTCGCCGCAAAACAGAACTTAGTTATTGACGCGTTCAGGAAGATGGGTATTCTTATCAGCTGCACCTGCACGCCCTACTTGATTGGAAACTTGCCAAGGTACAAAGAGCATATTGCTTGGTCCGAATCATCAGCCGTGACTTTCGCTAACTCAGTCATCGGAGCCATGACGAACAGGGAAGGCGGACCATCAGCACTTGCCGCGGCTTTTGTCGGCAAAACGCCAAACTATGGACTACATTTAGAAGAAAACCGAGTGCCCGACATCCACGTGCAAGTAAACGCGAGTTTGACCAAACTTTCTGATTGGGGAGCCCTTGGCTACGCAATAGGCAAGAAAGCCGAGAACAAAATCCCATACATAACAGGCATCAAGGACGCGGAACTGGACGAGTTGAAGTCTTTTTGCGCTTCAGTGGTGACTTACGGTTCAAAACCGCTTTTCTACATGAAAGGCATAACTCCCGCGTCAGAAAACTGCCAAGCTCCCAAAGACACACTCACAATCGAAGAGAAAGACATCAAAGACGCGTATGCGAACATCAACGACGAAGTCACAGACATCGAACTAGTATGCGTAGGCTGTCCCCACTGCTCCATAAAGGAAATTGCGCAAATAGCCGAACTCCTCAAAGACAAGGAAATAGCTGAGACCACGGAGTTCTGGGTTGCCACATCAAGAACAGCAAAACAACTCGCGGACAAACGCGGCTACACGGAAACAATTGAGAGTGCTGGAGGAAAATTCGCCTGTGACACCTGCATGGCAGTGGCTCCGTTGAAAGGGAGATTCAAATCATTAGCAACGACCTCAGCGAAAGGATGCTTCTATTCAAGGCAGAACAACATGAAAACAAAGATGGGAAGCATAGAAGAATGCATTGAAGCAGCGGTGACTGGAAAATGGAAATGAAAGGAAGAATCATCTTTATGGGAAAGGGCGAAGGCGAAGCCCTCACAACCACGCAGCCCATCTCATTCTACGGCGGAGTAGACCCCAACACAGGCGAAGTAATCGAGAAGGGCCATGAGTTGCAGGGAAAAAGCGTCAAAGGCAAAATCCTTGTGTTCCCGAACGGGAAAGGGTCAACAGTTGGCTCTTACACACTTTACAGGATGAAAAAGAATGGCACTGCTCCAGCTGGGATAGTTAATAGAGAATGCGAGACGGTGGTCGCTGTCGGCGCAATAATCTCGGAGATTCCATGCGTTGACAAGGTGGACATATCCAAAATCAAGACTGGAGACCACGTCAAAGTAGAGAACGAAACGGTTACGTTACTGTAAAATTAATCTGCAAGTATGTAGTAAACAGTTTAAGGTGTGCGAATGAGCGAAGCTAAACCCATAATCCTAAAAATCGGCGGTTCCGCAATCACGGACAAGAACGAAGAACTAGCCGCTAAAACCGAAGTGATAAACCGCCTAGCAGAAGAAATTAAGCGGGCAGACTTGGATAATTTGATAATAGTGCATGGTGGCGGAAGCTTTGGTCACCCCACAGCACAAAAACACGGCATAAAAGACGGCTATAAGGAGCCAACTCAAAAACTAGGTTACGCCGAAACCCATCACATAATGACAGTGCTTAACGGTTTAGTTATGGACTCGCTCATCTGGCATGAAACCCCCGCCGTAAGCATTGCCCCTTCATCAATAATAGTAACTGAGAATGGCAGAATAAAATCGTTCGAGAAAACGATTCTGGAAAAAATGATGAAAACAGGTTTCACACCAGTTCTTTATGGCGACGCTGTTTTAGACGAAAAAATGGGTTTCACGATACTTTCAGGAGACCAGCTTGTCGCCTACTTAGCAGTGAAATTCAACGCATCAAAAATCGTGGTAGGCGTGGACACGGACGGCTTATTCGACGCAGACCCCAAAGTGAACCAAAATGCGAAACCGTACGAACATCTTACCCTTGAAGAATTGAAGAAAATTCAAGGCAAACTGGGCAAGTCTGCGGGAACCGACGTTACAGGCGGCATGCAAGGCAAGATAGCCGAGCTAATTCCAGCTATCGAACAGGGAATTCCAGTAACAATTACAGGCGCCACAAAAGCGCTGTCTATTTTCAGGGCGCTAACAGACCAGAGTGTCATGGGCACTATAATTGAGAAGGCGTAGAAGTGGCTGAAGAAACACGCAAACGCAAAGCAGACCATATTAGAATCTGTCTAAACGAGAAAGCTCAAGCCAGAAAAGCCACAACTGGCTTTGAAGATATCCACTTTGTCAACAAAGCCCTACCAGAAATCAACAAGCAAAAAATCGACTTGACTACGTACGTTTTCGGTCACAAGTTCAATGCACCACTCATCGTGGGCGCCATGACGGGCGGGACAGAGGAAGCCGAAAAAATCAACGCTACTATAGCCCAAGCCGTGGAGAAACTGCATTTGGGTATGGGTGTTGGAAGCCAAAGAGCCGCTATGGAAGACAAGAAACTCGAAAAAACCTTTGCCATAGCCAGAAAAAAAGCGCCCACAGCCTTCTTAATCGCCAACATAGGCGGGGTACAACTTACACACGGCTTCGGCTTGAAAGAGGTTAAAAAAGCCGTCGAAATGATTGACGCGGACGCGGTGGCCATACACTTGAATGCTCTGCAGGAAGCTGTGCAGCCTGAAGGACAAACCAACTTTGAAGGGGTCCTCGCAAAAATAGGCGAAATCGCGGGCGAACTGGACAAGCCAGTAATCGTGAAAGAAACAGGTTCAGGCATCGCCGCAGAAGAGGCGAAGAAACTTGAAGCGGCAGGCGTGAAAGGGATAGATGTGGGCGGTGCAGGGGGAACAAGCTTTGCCGCAGTTGAATATTACCGCGCGAACGGACAGGAAAACAGTGTTCAACGGGTTCTGGGCGAAGTTTTCTGGGACTGGGGTATCCCAACAGCCTTAAGCATAGCGGAAATTACTCAAACTGTCAAGATTCCAGTTATCGGTTCTGGTGGAGTGCGAGATGGCACTGACGCAGCCAAAGCATTAGCACTTGGCGCCAGCTTGGCAAGTATTTCTCAGCCCGTGCTCCAAGCCGCTGATAAAAGCGCTGAAGAAACGGAAAACATGCTTTCGCTCCTGATCGAAGAGTTGAGAAACGTCATGTTCCTTGTGGGAGCAGAAAATGTACAACAGCTGTCCAAAGCACCCTTAGTAATAACGGGCAAAACAGCCAAGTGGCTGAAAACAAGAGGCTTCGACGTCAAAGGCTATGCAAGAAGAGGAGCACGGTGAGCAGTGGATATTGAAAAGTTCCTTGAAGAAAAAGCGCCCTTAATAGATAAGGCGATCGAGAAGTACATTCCCAGAAAATTCACAAAGAACGCGGTACTGTTCAAGGTTGACCCGCCAAAATACAGTTACAACATGGAAACCGTGAACAAGGCGATTGCTGAGCCAATCTGGGACATGCTGGATAGAGGCGGCAAAAGATGGCGACCTGCACTTTTTCTGCTCATCTGTGAGGCATTGGGGAAGAAGTCGGAAGACTTTTTGGATTTCGCCATAATCCCCGAGGTTATTCACAACGGCACGCTTGTAATTGACGACATAGAAGACGCTTCTGAGGTTAGAAGAGGAAAGCAATGCACGTACAAGGTCTTCGGTTTGGACATTGCGGTTAACGCTGGCAACACAATGTACTATTTGCCGCTTTTGCCGCTAATGGCGAAAAGAAAAGAGATTCCAGCGGAAAAACTCGGCGATATTTACGAGATTTACGTGCAGGAAATGATCAATCTAAGTATTGGGCAAGCCATGGACATCGCGTGGCATAGAGGCTTGGCCAACGCAGACGAGATAGATGAAAAAGATTACCTGCAGATGTGCGCTTACAAAACAGGCACTTTGGCTCGCATGGCAGCCAGACTCGCGGCGGTTTTAGCGGGCGCAGACAAGAAGCTGGTTCAGAAGCTGGGAACCTTCGCTGAAAGCATAGGCGTCGCGTTTCAAATGCAGGACGACATTCTGGATTTGACAGGAAAAGAGTTTGCCCAAAAGAAAGGCGGTCTCGGACAGGACATCACCGAGGGAAAAAGGACATTAATGGTTATTCGCGCGTTGAAAACGGCAAAGCCCGAAGACAAGAAACGCCTTGTTGAAATTCTTAACATGCACACTTCAGACCAGAAACTGCGGGACGAAGCCATTGCTATAATGCAGAAAAACAAAGCCATAGAATCCGTGAAGCACACAGCCGCCAAAATCGTGGAGGACAGCTGGAGAGAAGTGGACAAGCTCTTGCCGGCTACCGAGGGTAAGGAAAAATTAAAAGCCTTCGCGGAATTCTTGATTAAGAGAAGCATCTGAACCTTCACGAGTGTAAAACCGTTATGCTGAGAGATAATGAGGAACTTAGAGGTCTTATTCGAAAAATCGCCCTGATAAACGCCGTTCAACACGACGGCAAAGCCCAAGCAGGACCCATTGTAGGAAAGATTTTAGGCGAAAAACAAGACCTGCGAACCCAAGTGAAAGAGTTATCAGCCCTCATCAACGAGGTAGTGAATGAAGTAAACAGCCTCAACTTTGAAAAGCAAAAACAGATAGTTGAGGAAAACTGGCCAGAAACATTCAAGAAAGAGAAAGCTGAGGAGAAACATCTTCCAGCCCTGCCAAACGCTGACAAGTACCCACAGGTTGTGACGCGTTTTTCTCCTAACCCCGATTGCGTCTTGCATTTGGGTTCAGCCCGGGCAATAATATTGAGTCATGAGTACGCTCGGATTTACAAGGGAAAATTCATTCTGCGCTTCGAAGACACAGACCCAAAAGTGAAAAGACCAGGTTTAGAGTTTTACGGCAAAATCAGAGAAGACCTTGCTTGGCTGGGATGCAAAGTTGACGAGGAATACATCCAAAGCGACAGAATCCCCATTTACTACGAGTACACCGAAAAGCTCCTGGGAGACGGCAACGCTTACGTTTGTACCTGCATTCCCGACGAGTTCAGAAAGAAAACTATAGCGAGCGAACCGTGCAGCTGCCGCAGCCTATCATCAGCTGAGCATTTGGAACGGTGGAAACGCATGCTGGATGAAGGCTACGCTGAGGGTGAAGCAGTAGTGCGCGTCAAGACCGATTTGAACCATCCGAACCCTGCAGTGAGAGACTGGCCAGCACTTAGAATAATAGACACCAAAAAATACCCGCACCCGAGAGTAGGCAGCAAATACCGCGTCTGGCCCCTGTACAACATGGCAGCAGGCGTGGACGACCATTTGCTGGGCATAACGCACATCATTCGGGGCAAAGAGCACCTCACGAATGGGGTCAGGCAAGAGTTCATGTACAAATATTTAGGATGGGAATATCCACAAGCCATACATTACGGCAGATTGAAAATCACAGGCGCATTTTTGAGTAAATCCAAAATCGTCCAAGGCATACGCGAAGGCATGTTCACAGGTTTTGATGACCCACGACTGGCAACATTCGCCGCGTTGAGAAAGCGAGGAATCACGCCGGAAGCCATCAAAAAACTGATAATCGACGTTGGACCCAAAACCGCCGATGTCACCTTGAGCTGGGAAAACCTGTACGCGTATAACCGAAAAATCCTTGACCCCCAAGTCAACAGGTACTTCTTTGTCGCGGAACCCGTGCAGCTGAAAGTCAAAGATGTTCCGAAACCTTTCAAGGTGGACCTTCCGTTGCATCCTGAAAAACCTGAAAAAGGGTTCAGACAATATACTGTGACGCCTAACGGTGATGAAAAAGAAGTTACTTTCTGGATAGCAAAAAAAGACGCAGCCAACATGGAAGCGGGGAAAATAATCAGGCTCATGGAGCTTTTCAACGTCAAAATCGAAAAATCAACCGCCAATTCAGCTGACGCATCTTTCGCAAGCGAATCCTACGAGGACGTAAGAAAAGCTAAAGCACAACTCATTCACTGGATACCCGTAGGCGAGGAGTACCCTTGCCAAGTAGTCATGTCTGACGCATCAACGATTGAGGGAATGGCGGAGGGAGCCTGCAAAAACTTAAAGCCAGACGCTGTAATACAATTTGAACGCTTCGGCTTCGTACGCGTAGACGAAGTCTCCTCGAAACTGACAGCTTATTACGCACATAAATAATGAAAAACAGAGGGAAACCAATTGCGCAAACAAGAAAAAGCCATAATCTGGCCAGCATATTTCGATTCAAACAAAACTAGAAAGAAGGGACGTCGCGTCTCGAAAAACTTGGCGGTGCAGTCCCCGAAAATTCTGGAAATCCAAGAAGCAGCACAAAAACTCGGCTTAAACCACGAAGTCACATTGGAAAAAGGGTACCCTAAAACGCCTTATCTTAAAACAGGCATGTTGCTTGTCGAAAAGAAAGGGTCAAAAGAACAAGTGATAAACAAACTTGCAAAGCAGTTGCTGAAAACTCGGAACGAAGCACCAAAATAAAAGTAAGAAAGGTTTAGGTTTTTTCTTCTTTGCCGCTGACTAAAACAGCGTTTATGACACCGTCGTTACCTGGGCGACTGGTGACGCGGGCTAACCCCAAGGAAGTTTCAATTTCTGCACCTTTGGTAATTACCCCTCTTCGGTTGTAGTCTACGTTCGCTCGGTTCTTCACTACCCGCAGAATATCAGCTTTCGCAGTCTTTCCACTCTTATGGTCAGTTACGGAAGCATATTTGTCCCTTAAGACTTTGACTTTGGTGTTACCGCCGTAGCCTCGTGTGGTTTTCCTTTTTGGTTCTCCAAGCGTGGTTTCCGCTGGGAAGGTTCCTTGCTCAAACTTGCGTTTCGAACGGTAGACTCGTTTTCTGCCGCCAGTAAGTTTCTTTTTATGTATGTGACCTTGCCAGACTGACATTTTACATTTCCCTTTTAATTGTTAAATTCGAGTGCTCACTATCACCGCTATTTTAAATATAAACGTATCCGTTCTACGGTTGTTGCCCGTCCTTAAGTGCTTCCCCAAATATGCGCTTCAAATCCTTCTTCATGGATGCGGTGTCCATGGTTAACCCGAAATAGTCCGCGAAATAATCGGTCGTTTTGAGAAGAGTGGAGCGCCCGTTGCGTTCAGCTGATATTAGCCCCATTTCCTTAAGCAGTTTAACGTGGCCGTAGGCGTGTTGACCGCGTACTTCAATTACTCGTTTCTGAGATAGCGGCTGCCTATATGCAATGTAACTAAGCGTCTTCAATGGACCAGAAGAAAGCAAGGGTCTGTTGACGAGTTTCTTGACCAGTGGCGTGAATTCAGCTTTTAGCTGCAAAACGTACCGTTCATCCTTCAACTCTAAGATTTCAAGCGCTGTGCTCCTGCTGATGTATTCCTGCATGAGAGCTCTAACATATTCCTGAGCCTTTTTCTTGGACCGCGTATTCAGAACCGAGCATATCTCGTTAAGGTCCAAGGGGCGACCTGCAACGTATAATGAGGCTTCCAACAAAACTAAGCAGTGCTGCTTTTTCTCCAAGTCTGGATTCTGATGAGCCTCAGGATTCTCGTCAACTGGTCGGTTGTTCATGTTTAGCAACCTTCAAGTCCCCCACAGCCATGTATATTTCTTCCGTTTCCTCGTTCTGCCACAAACTCACCTTTCCATCCTGCGCCAGAAACAGCAACAAGATGAACATGCGGACCGCTTCTATCCTGGGGATTCCCCTTATCAGGGTTGAGAACTCGATTATCCCTGCTCCCTTAACCATTTCAAGGAGACGCGTGTACAGCTTGTCCATCTGCAGCTCGAGTTCTACGATGAACTTGTCGAACTGGGGCATGAGGTCTGATGCCTGTGGAAGAACAGGGTGAGCAACAACTTTGTCGATGATGGCAAGTTTTTCGCCTTTGAGCACTTCATCTAATACTTCCAAGAGGTGCTTTATTGTGGTGGATGTCAATTCATGCCTGAGAGGTAGAAAAAGGGGTGGCGGAACAAAATCCGTCGGAGCTTTAGGTGGCGCAGGTGGTTCCTGAAGGGTGAGCAGAAGTTTTGACTTCATCAGGTAGATGAGCGCAGATGAGTCTAGGGCAACTCCTGACGCTCTGAAATCTACTTTGCCCGCTTTGTCCATTTCAGAAAGGAACGACTTGAGCAGGTAGGCGATGTTTACGTTCCATGGCGTGAGCTTTTCGAGTTTGCTGATTTCGAATAGAATGTTCCATGGTGGTCGCATGTAGAAGGGTTTTCTGGTCACGGTTTCCATTTAGCGTGCTGCCTCCATGAACTTAGCCGAGATAACAGCTGAGACTCCGTTGCGTTCGTAGACGCCGTAGACTCTTTGTGCCTTGTTCACCATCTCAGGTTTTAAGGTGATGACTACAAACTGGATTTTCTCCGATTCTTCCAAGAAAAGCTCGGCAAGTTTGGCGGTGTGGAAAGCATCCAAGTGAGCGTCAACTTCATCAAGCACATAGAACGCTGCTGGAGTGAACTCTTTCAAAGCAAAAATGAAGGCGACAGCGGAAACTGAACGTTCGCCACCACTAGCGCCGCTGACAACAATTGACGGCTTGTCAGGGAACTGCACAAGCATATCGATGCCGCCTGCAAAAGGTTCGTCGGGATTTTCAAGTTTCAAATTGGCTGTGCCGCCGCCTGTTAGTTTAGCGAAGTATTTTTGCAGGTTAGTGTTGATTTTCCCGAATGCGTCCATGAAAATTCTCCGCTTCTTGCTTTCGATTTGGTCCATGAACTGGACGATTGCCTGTTTTTCTCTTTCTAGTTCGTTTAGGCGTAATGAAAGTTCGCGGTATCTTGAAATCTGCTCCGCGTAATGTGCGAGAGCAAGTTGGTTTACTGCACCTATTCTTTCAAGTTCGAAGCGCATCATCTGGATGCTGGTTTCTGCTTCTTCAACTTGTTTTTGGGTTGTTTCAAGCGGTTTCTCATACTTCAATTGTCTAAGCTGGTTTTCATACTGTGCAAGTTGAAGCCGCGAGGTTTGAACGCTAAGCTGCAACTGGTTGAATAATGAATCCGCCTGCTCGTATTCTTCGTCAAGAGACCGCAACTCAAAGTCAATGTTATCTATTTGAGAAGTGAATTTTTTGGAGTCTTCTCGGGCGGAAAGCACTGCATTTGAGAGTTCAACACGGCTTTTCTCTTGTTCAGCAAGTTCTGTTTTGATTGACTCGCGTTCTTGAAGTGCCTCGGCTACTTCCTTCTCGACTTTTCTATGCTGCTGTTCCACTTTGGAGACTTGTATTTTGCTGTTTTGGTATCCTACTCTGAGGACGTTGTCAAATTGGGATTGGCAAGTGGAGATTTCAGTTTGAACTGTGCCAAGTTTCTGTCGGAGAGTATTTAATTCCTCACCGATTTTTTCTCTTTTCACTTCTAATTCTTGTATGTGTCCAACATCAGTTTTCCGTCTGAAATCAGCATGTTCGATTTGAAGTTTTTGAAGCTCCTTCTGGATGGAGCCTCTTTCGACCTTGTACAAGTTCATATGGCCTTTTTCTATTTCGATTTCCTTTTCTATTCTGGAGCGGAACTTGTCTACTCGTCTTACACTGATTTGGGTTCTTTTGACGCTGCGTTTTACTCGGATTATTTCCCTGTAAAGTGTGCCTATTGCTTCCGAGAGACGCGTGATTTCTATTTTGGAGCGTTCAATTTCCTCTTCGAAAGCCTCAATGTCGCTGCCGCGTTGAGTAAGGTGAGTCTGGAGGGCTTTTACGGCTTCGTCAAGGCTTTTTATGGCATTTTCACTGGGAATTATCGTGGAAAAATCTATGGGCGCACGGTAATAGCCGCTTTCGAATGCGCCTTGCTCATAAAGGTCACCGTTAATGGTAACTGAACGGTAACCTTCGTTTGAGAGGGCAAACGCGGTTTTGTCGTCAGCAACTACCAGTGTATCTCCGAATACGTAGTTGACGGCGGGTTCATGGTTTTTGTCGCATTTGACGAAGTCTGAAGCTACGCCACTGATTCCGCCACGTTCAGGAGTCTTGAAGGGTTTGGAGCTTAATGTGCCTTGGAGGGGAATGATTTTGATGCGCCCTAATTTCATTCTTCTCAGCGTTTCCATGCACATGAATGCGGAATCTATGTCTTTCACAACTAGCGCATCAAGCCAACCTATAGCTGCTGCGTCGATAGCTTTTTTGTAGCTCCTGTCGACTTTGATGAGGTTTCGAAGCCGCCCGTAAACGCCTGCGATTACGCCCAAATCGCCGAGTTCTTCAATGCTTCGCAACGCTTTTTCTCCAGCCGCAACTGTTTCGGCGAGTTCGCGTTGAGTGACAAATTCTATGACGGCTTCTTTGGCGGAGTTGGCTATTTTTCCTGCTTCGGTTATTTCTCTTTCGGCTGATTCTTTTTGCACGATTCTTTTTTCTATTGTTTTTTCAAGGTTTTTAAGTTGGATTTTCTGTTCTTTTTGGACTTTTTCAAGTTCCACCAGAGCGGTTTCAACTTCCGCCAAAGTTGCCGTTAAGCGTTCTTTTCGGGCGCTCAGTTCTTTAAGGCGACCTGAACTGGCTTTAACGAATGTTTTTGATTTGGTGAATTCTGAACGCAAGAAGCCAAGCCGTTTATTGTGACCGCCAATTTGAAGTTCGATTACGCGTGTTTTTTTGCTGTTTTCGCCCAGGTTTTCCCAAAGTTGAGCAGTTTCCTGTGCAAGAGAGGTGTGCTCGGTTTCTTCTGTACTCATTTGGGTTTGCAATGCTACGAATTCTATGCGCTGCTTCCTTATGCTTAATCGGTTTTGGTGGATTTCATTGCGTAAGGTTTGGTACTGTCCCAAGTTGTTTTCTTTTACACGCTTAAGGCTTTCAAGGCTTGACTGACCTGAACTTATTTTGGAAGTCAACTCGGCAAGCTTTGATTTCAATTCGCCGACTCTGATCTGAACCTTCATTACCTGGGACCCGCCGCCATCGACGATTTCAGAGCTTAATTTTCGCCATTCACCTTCGATTTCTCGTCTTTTGGACCTACGTCCATCGCGGAGTTCTTTGAGTTTGTCGGCTTTGGTTTTGGCTTTTTCAGTTTGTGCTAGAGTTTCTTCTACTTTTTTGTTTAGTTGGGTGATGTCGTGGCTGATTTTGACGGCTTCGAATTTTTTGATTTCGTTTTGGATGAAGCTGGACCGTTGGAGCTGGTTGCGTTCTCGTTCTAAATCGTCTAAGCGGTTTTGCACTTCGTCGATTCTTCCCATGGCTGTACGGATAGAGATGTCTGCGGTGCGCAGTTTTTCTTCGGCATCTGCTTTTTCCGCGTCGTACTGCGCGATGCCCACCAAGTCTTCGATGATTCTTCGGCGTTCCATGGGAACGATGTCGGTTAACTTGGTGATGGATCCTTGGGGGATGATGTTTTGGCTGGCGCTGCTTATAGCAGCTACTGAAAGTGTTTCAAGAAGGTGTTGACGTGAGATTCTTCTGCCGTTTAGCCTGTAAACGCTTTGCCCGTTTCGGTAGACTTCGCGGCTAACCGTAACGGTGGTTGTGTCTACTGGCATTAAGCCATCTGCATTGTCAAATTGTATAATGACCTTGGCCATTTTGGATTTTTCCATTCCGGATTTTTCTGATCCGTGGAAGATTAGTTTGGCGGCGTTTTCAGCGCGGAGTCTGCGCGTGCTTAATTCGCCTAGGCAGAATAGGAGCGCGTCCATGATGTTGGTTTTTCCGCTTCCGTTGGGACCTGTTATGGCTGTGAAGCCCTTATCCAGCACTACTTTAACTGTTTGCGGTCCGAATGATTTGAAGCCTTTTATCTCAATTCTTTTTATGTAGGGCATTAATTGTGCGCTCTCTGTTTGGAAGCGTGTAATCTTGCTAGTTAAACAACTTCGTCAACATTCTTATAAAAGCTTATTCGCCTCAAAAAGTTTTAAGGGTTACAAATAAAAAACACAAACCTGAAGAAAACTGATAAATAGTTCGCCGAGAAAAAGAAACTAAAAGGTTGTGAGAAAAGAATGAGCTTTTTTAAGCTGGGCGTAGATAAAGTTCAGGAAGTTCTGGTTCTGGCGCTGATGCTGGTGTTCATTTTCGCAGTTATCTACTCGAACATAGAGCTTACGTACAAGGTGGGCATTGGAGCGCTGGTTTTCGGTGTTATCTTCGTGACAGGCTTGGCAAGTCAAGCGCTGAAACAGCAACGAGCAGAGGACAAAGCGAGAAGGAAATAAGAGCGCATCTAGCTGCTCGGAAAAGACTACCCCCTCCCTCATTTAAAGACTGAAACGAAGGTTGAACTCTTGGTTCAGCACCAGTCTCTTTCGTAGCGTTTGCTTTGGTTTTGAGGTGCGAGAAAATTTTGGGGCATAAGCGGGATAAGCCCATATGGGTAATTCCCCATGCTCTTATGCTCGGAGGCTTGTACGGCGAAAAACGCCGTGGTACTATCGGGTCATCATTCTTCTGAACACAGGCACTGCAATCGCGGTCAAGACTGCTCCGAACGCTATGAGTATGATCAGCTCTGTAGATATCGCTGGTATCCCTGCGCCAAGCACCATGACTTTCCTAAGAGCATCCGAAGCATACGTCAGGGGGAGGAATTTGCTTATGGTCTGCATGAACCAAGGCATCTGCTGTATCGGGAAGAATATGCCGCTGAGGAACATCATTGGGAACATTATCGTCATCATTAGCATCTGAGCCGTCTCTTGGTCCTTTGTGAAGGAGGTTATCACGATGCCTAGACCGACGAACGCGAATATGCCCAGCAAGAGCAGCCCGAACACCAAGAAGATGCTCCCCTGGATAGTAACGCCAAACAGACCCACTGCCAGTACGAGTATGATGATGCCTTGGATTAGGCCTCTTGCAACTTGGCCCAACGTTTTCCCCAGTATGATTGAGAGCCTGTTGATCGGGGCAACCATCATTCCATCCATTGTGCCGATTTCTTTCTCTTGAGATATAGCTACTGGGAGCCCTGTCATGACACTCATCATCACAGTCATAGCCATGATACCCGGAGCAATGAAGTCAAAGTAGCTCGGGGTTCCAGAGACTATGCCTTGGGTTTGTACGTTATAGGGTTTGACTATGGCGAGGGGGTTGGTTGCGTTCAGCGGCTGAACCTTCTGGATTGCCAACTGTGTGCCCATTTGGTCAAACACAGCGGACAAAGCGGCTTGAACCGTTGCGGAAACCTGCGGATTCGACTGGTCGCTTACGATTATGAGGGCGCCCTGTTGTCCTGTCATGATACTCTCGGAGAAGTTGCTGGGTATGATGATGCCTCCGTTCAGTTCTCCGCGTTGCACCATGGCTTTGATGTCGTCTACTGTGGACACATTAGAGAGCTTGAGCATGTTGGTTTGGGTGTTGAAAGTCTGCAAGCCCATGATGAAAGTTTGGCTTGGAATAGTTGAATTGTTGTAGCTTGAATCTTCATTCACAAGTCCAATGGGCAAATTGTTCAAGGTGGAGCCGTTGGAGGGGTAAATGAAGCCGACCATAACCATCATGAACAGCGGCATCACTATGAGCAGGACTAAGCCTAGTCTGTTCCTGAATAGTTCAGTTAAGTCTTTCCAAGCGATTCTTAAGCTATGGGAAAGTAGAGTTTTTGCGCCCATCTTAATCACCTTATTCTCCCTTGTCTTTGAGCAAATGGACCTTTGTGCGTTTCTTGTGGAATCTTTTGGTCTGCGCTGTCTCGCACCTGATGACCAGTTATGTGCAAAAATACGTCCTCAAGCGTAGGTTGAAGATTTTGCATAGAGTTGATCTTGCCGTTCAATGCTCGCACCTTATCAATTACGGAGTCGAACGCCTCGGTCCCATGAACGATGATTCGCAGGTGCATCGAGTTTTCTTGAGTAACAGCATCCACGCAGTCAAGCTCCCGAATCGCGGTAATCAAGTCAGGTGTGAGATTGGCAATTTCCAAAATTATAATCGTAGTATCAGCTCCCGAAATTAACTTCTTCAAATTAGTCGATGTGTCAAGCGCCACGATTTTGCCGTGATCCACAATGGCGATGCGGTCACACAACAAGTCAGCATCAACCATCATGTGCGTGGTGATAATCACGGTGGTGCCGTTTTCCCTATTGAGCTTCTTTATGAATTCCCTAATCTCAACGGACGACTGAGGGTCCAAACCCAGCGTTGGCTCATCCAAGAACAGCACCTTGGGCATGTTAAGTAATGCGCGAATAACGTTCATCTTCTGTCGCATGCCCGTTGAAAACGTGCCCACTTGAGCATTCTTCCACTTTGTAAGTTGAACCAGCTCCAACAATTCATCAACTCTCTTAGCCAGAACGTCTTTAGGAATGTTGAAGAGACTCCCAAAAAACCACAGGTTCTCCTTAGCTGTCAGACGGTTGTACATTATCATCTTCTCGGAAACGATGCCGATTAGTTTGCGCACTTCGGTGTCGTTTTTGACTATGTCGTAACCGCCGATGATTGCGGTTCCCTTTGTAGGCCTAGCCAATGTGGAGAGCACTCGCAGGATTGTGCTTTTACCTGCTCCGTTAGGACCCAGCAGACCGAAGATTTCGCCTTTTTTAACGTCGAATGTAATGTCGTCTACGGCTGTGAATTTGTTGAATTTCTTTGTCAGGTTCTTGACTTCAATTAGTGGTACGTTTTCCAACGAGGGCACCAACATGGAATATTATTCAGTGCAATATATTGAAGTAAGATATAAGTATTTCCTACGACAATAACAACTCTGGAAGACAATGTTCCCAGACACTGAAGAGAAGACCACGGCAAACTGGATGAAAGAAGCCCAGAAAGGGTACATACGCATTGCAGTACTCATCCTCCTCAACAAGAAACCGTCCCACGGCTACGAAATCATGAAAGAAATTAAAGACAGAACAAAAGGCTTCTGGAGGCCCACAGCCGGCGGCGTGTACCCCATCCTTCGAAGCCTAGAACAAGCCAGCTACATCAAAGGCGAATGGCGCACACATAAAAACCGAAAAATAAAAAGTTACAGAATCACCGAAAAAGGCAAACTCATTCTAAAGCACGCTATGATAAAACAGAGCGAAATCGCAAACAACATTAACTCTCTCTTTGAAGAGTTCGCAAGAAATGTACTTAATGTTGAACCGAAAATGTTTCCAATGCCAACAATGCCTGCACCCTTCTCACCTTTCTTCGAAGAAGAAAACGAAGAAGCCGAAGAGGGCATCAAAAAACTGGAAGAACAGCGAAACCACGTCAGACACACAATCAGCATGCTGCAAGAGAGGCTGCAACTCATAAACAAGAAAATAGCACATGAAAAGCAATCAGATATAAAGAAACAATAATCGAAGAGAGCAAGCTAGCGTTGTCTGGGAGATAGGAGCTCCTGATACTCCGTGTTGACGTTGCCATACTTGTCTTGGATTGCCCTGTTGATTTTGAGCCAGTCTTCAATTACCATTGGCCACATCTCGCTGGCTACCACGCGTTTCGCCACGTACTCCTTTATCGGTCCCTCGCGTTTGATTACTCTCTGATGCCAGTCTATGTTGACTAAGCCTCCGCGTCGCAGGTGCTGCAGGTTTTGCAGAACTTGGTCTGAGTCAATCGGGTAACTTACGCTCCTTGACAGATCTTCAAGCAGAGAATCAAAGGAAATCTCGTTTTCCACACGGAGGCATACGACAGCCACTATGTCCTGCACGAGCCTTGCGCTCCTGCTCAAGTAAAATACTCGCCGTTTAGGAATCAAAACCTGTTCTATGCGGTATGAGTGCCGCTTGTAGAACCAACGTTTAACCACTTCTGCAAGCACCAAGTAAGCTCCAACTAGCACCGCTAGGAACACGAAGAACAATGGATAGGGTGACAGACTCACGAAACTAAAGTACCTTTCACCAAGTGACGTGAACGGGATAATCAACGCAACCCCGAGAATGCTAAAACTGCTCAGCAACAACAGTTTACCCGGTTTACTCTTCCAGAAAGGTGACTTTCGTGTTCTGATGACAAAAATAACCAGCGTCTGGGTAAATAATGACTCAAGGAACCAAGCAGTCTGGAACAAGCGCGCTCCTGTACCAAGTGGCGCGGAAGCTGGAACCATAGGCAGAAAGATAAACAGCATTATAAAGAACGTTAAGAAATCGAAAACAGAACTTACGGGTCCCATCGAGATCATAAACTTGCGAATGAAGCCAATGTCCCAACGCTTCGGTTTCTCTACGTACTCTGAATCAACATTATCCGTGGTTATGGTGGACTGAGATAAATCGTAAAGCAAATTGTTCAAGAGTATCTGAATTGGCAGCATTGGAAGGAAATTAAAGCCCATTATAGGCAGAATCAAAGATGCCCCGGCAACGCTGAACATGTTGCCAAAGTTTGAGCTGACGCCCATCATGATGTATTTCATGGTGTTGCCGAAAGTCTTTCGTCCTTCCAGCACACCTTCCGCTAAAACAGTTAAGTCATGTTTCAAAAGAATAATGTCAGCAGATTCCTTTGCCACATCCACCGCGTTATCAACTGAAACGCCAACATCCGACGTCTTCAACGAAGGGGCATCGTTGATGCCATCACCCATGAAGCCGACAACATGCCCGTTGGCTTTTAGCATGTTAATTATGCGGTCTTTTTGAGCAGGAGTTACCCTTGCGAAAACATTGGCTTCTTCAGCCACTCGAGCTAATGCGTCATCATGCATCTGGGCAATCTCGCTTCCAAGAACAACACCTTTAATTTCGAAACCCAGCTGCTCACACGTTTTCCTAGCCACCAGATCGTTGTCGCCTGTAAGAATTTTCAGCTCAATTCCAGCTTTACTAAGCAGCTTCAATGATTCCTTGGCTGTTTCCTTTGGCGGGTCAAGGAAAGCCACGAACCCTAAGAAAACCATGTTGTTTTCGTCGTTCACAGAGTAAACAGGTTTTTCTTCCCGTAGCTTCTTGTAGGAAACACCCAAAACTCTGAAGCCTTCAGAACTTAAATCAAAATATTTCTGTTCAGCTTTTTTGCGGACCTCATCGGTTAAATCAGTTGCCAAGCCGCCGATTTCACAAAAAGAAGAAACCTTGAGAATCTCTTCAGGGGCGCCTTTGGCTATGAAGAAACGTTGCCTATCCTTTTCCACGACAACGCTGACGCGTCTGCGAACAAAGTCAAAGGGGACTTCATCGATTTTCTGGAAACCACTTATGTTCTGTTCTTCATGAACCAGTATAGCTTCGTCAAGCGGGCTCTTCAGCCCAGTTTGGTAGTAACTGTTCAAGTAAGAATACAGTAGAACTTTGTTGTCGTCTTTCCCTTCCGCATCCACATGCAGCACAAGGGTTATGCGGTTTTCAGTAAGCGTCCCCGTCTTGTCGGTGCATAGAACGTTCATGCTGCCGAAGTTTTCAATTGAGGACAGCCGCTTCACTATGACGCCTTTCTTGGACATGGATATGGCGCCCTTGGAAAGGTTCACAGTTATAATCATAGGTAACAATTCAGGAGTCAAACCCACGGCAAGGGCAACAGAGAAAAGCAGAGCTTGCAGAACACCATTAGTGTCTGGATGGCGCAGAGCGTTAATCAGGAAGACAAATAACACCAGCAAAATGGTGACCTGCATTATGAGGAAACCAAAACTCCGTATGCCCTTTTCAAACTCGGTCTCAGGAGCTTTCTCGACAAGACGCTTGGCTATTTTGCCGTATTCAGTTGAACCCCCTGTGCGAACAACCGCTGCCATGGAGGTTCCGCTGACAATGGAAGTGCCCATGAAAAGGTAATTGTTCCATTCGGAGATGGAAGCGTCCTTCATTTTCACTGGGGCTGTTGTTTTCTCAACAGGGAAAGATTCACCTGTCAAGGAGGATTGGTTAACGAAAAGGTCTTTCGCACTAATTACACGTGCATCCGCAGGCGTGATGTCTCCTGCTGAAAGGTAAATGATGTCGCCGGGGACAATTTCTGGAAGTTTAACTTCTTGCTTTGTGCTGTCTCTTAGAACGGTTGCGGTAGTGGTTACCTTTTCTTTGAGTGCTTCGGCGGCTTTTTCAGCTTTAGATTCTTGGTAGTAGTCAAGAATTACGCTGAGGAAAACTATGACGAAAATTATTATCATGTTAGCGTATTCTTGGAGTATTCCTGAAATTGAGCCTGCAACCAACAAAATGATGGTTAGCGGGCTTTTGAAGTTCATGAGGAACTCGATTATTGCGGCGCGTTTCTTTTTTCTAGCGAGTTCGTTGCGCCCGTAGACTTCAAGACGTTTAGTTGCTTCTTCCGAAGACATGCCTGACTGGGAGGTTTCAAGGCGTGGAAGAAGCTCTTCAATCGGGAGACTTAGAAGTTCTTCTGCACTTAGCATCTGTTGCACTTTATTTGCGGCAGTTTCGCCTGAAGTGCCATTGCTCTCCCTCGCCATAACCACTCCTTCTTTTTACGCCATGCTACGCGTGCAGAATCACTAGAGCATACGGACATCATCATTCTTAAAACGGTTTCTAGTCACTGGCACAGGAAACTTTTGAGAAATCCTTTTTGAACAAATACCAATGCCCCGGTCAATTGGTTGTAAAGCGTTAAAAGCCCGCGATAAAATACTCTTAACAACACTGACATAAGGAAGCAGAAGCACTATGGAAAAAACGTTTGCCATGTTGAAACCCTCCGCGGTAACCAGAGGAATAGTAGGAAGCATATTGACCAGAATCGAGAATAAAGGTCTCAAAATCGTGGCGATGAAAATGGCGTCAATTACCAGGGAAAAAGCAGAGACGCTGTACGCTGTCCATAAAGGGAAACCGTTCTACGGAAGCCTCATCGAATATGTCATGTCAGCGCCAGCAGTAGTCATGGTAGCTGAAGGGGATGAGGCTGTGGCGACAATGCGGAAACTCATGGGAAGCACAAACCCGAAAGAAGCACAATCAGGCACAATAAGAGGCGACATGGCCATGACAACAACAAAAAACCTAATTCACGCGTCCGATTCTGTTGATAACGCAAAATGCGAAATGGGAATCTTCTTCACTCCCGAAGAAATCGTGGCGTATAAACGCGCGGATGAGACTTGGGTCTACTAAGCCGTTTATGCCGCTAGCTAAGCTACACTTTTAGAAGATGGTTTCTGGTGCTCCGGCCGGGATTCGAACCCGGGTCCGCGACTCGAGAGGCCGCTATACTTGACCGGACTATACTACCGGAGCATCAAACGCGAAGGGTACTCTACGTGTTTGGTTTAATAAAAATAGCGTTTACAAAAAAGAAAATTTGGGGAATGTGTTTATTCTTCGCCTTCAGGACCGCCAGGCATTCCGCCGCCTGGACCGCCTGCTTTTGGCTTGGAAGAGGATATTACGTCGTCTATGCGCAGTATCATGGCTGCGGATTCGGCTGCTGACTTTAGCGCTTGTTCTTTGACTACGATTGGTTCGATGACTCCGTTGTCAATGCTGTTCTCAACTTTGCCTGTGAAGACGTTTATGCCCATGTATTTGCCGTCTTCTTTCTCGTGAGCTGATCTCAGTTCTACTAGTACATCTATTGGATCGAATCCAGCGTTTTCTGCGAGTGCGCGGGGGATTACTTCCATTGCGTCGGCGAAGGCTTCTATGGCGAGTTGTTCTCTGCCGCCGACTTTGTTGGCGTATCTGCGCAGTTCTTTTGCAACTTCGATTTCCACTGCTCCGCCGCCTGCGACTATTTTGCTGTTCTCTATGACGTCTGAAATTACTGATAATGCGTCGGTCATTGCGCGTTCAGCTTCGTCCACCATGCGTTCTAAGCCTGCGCGTATGAGTATCGCTACGCTGTGGGGGTCTTTGCATTTTTCAACGAAGACCATTTTGTCATCGCCGATTTTGCGTTCTTCCACCATGCCAGCCATGCCTAAGTCTGCTGCTTTCAAATCGTCGAGGTCGGAAACTATTCTCCCGCCTGTCGCTCTTGAGAGTTTCTCCATGTCTGACTCTTTCACGCGGCGAGCAGCCATTATGCCCTCTTTCGCGAGGAAGTGCTGGACCATGTCGTCGACGCCTTTCTGACAGAAGACAATGTCTGCGCCTGACTTTTTGATCTTCTGTGCCATTTCCTGCATCATGCTGGTCTCTTGGTTTAGGAAAGCTTGCATCTGAGTTGGATCGCGGATGCGTATTTCAGCGCTCATCTCGGTTTTTTCAATTTCCAACGCTGAATCCAAAAGGGCAATTTTCGCGTTTTCCTTCTTTCTGGGCATTCCTGGGTGAACTATTTCTTTGTCAACGATTATGCCTCTTACGAGCTGTGTTTCGAGGAGGCTTTTTCCGGTTTTCTTTATGAGTTGGATGTTGTCTATGTCGGCTATCATTTTTTCTCCGCGCTGTTCAGCGATCTGGGTTACTGCATCTATGGCTATTTCTGCCAAGTGCTCTTTGGCGCTGCCGACGGCTTTGCTGCCTATTGATGTTAAAGCTACTTTGAGCATTGCTTTTTTGTCTTTGGTGTCGATTGGCACGGCGGTTTTTCCTATGACTTCGATTGCTTTTTGGGCTGCTTTGCGGTAGCCGCTTACGAGTATGGTTGGGTGAATGTTCTGGTCCAAAAGTTCCTCAGCTTTCTTGAGGAGTTCACTTGCTAGGACCACGGCTGTGGTTGTTCCGTCGCCTACCATGTCGTCTTGTGTTTTGGCGATTTCAACCATCATTTTTGCTGCTGGGTGCTCAACTTCTATCTCGTTGAGGATGGTTGCGCCGTCGTTGGTTATGGTTATGTCGCCTAGGTTGTCGATGAGCATTTTGTCCATGCCGCGTGGGCCGAGAGTGGTTTTGAGCACTTCTCCGATTACGCGTGCTGCCATGATGTTGTTTCTTTGGGCTTCTTTGCCTCTGCTTCTTGTTGTACCTTCTTTAAGGATCAAGACGGGTTGTCCTGAACCTGTTGTTGTTAAATATGCCATACTGTTAACCTCTTTTTTCTCCTGTAGAATACTAGTCTAATCGGAAATAAGCAAAAACCAAACGAAAATATAAACCTTAACCCTTACTACCGAGAGAATTCGTTTTTTAAGAGCATCACGTTTGCTCTTTGAAACACTCCATAGGGAAAGTTTGAGGCGATTTGAGAGCAACAGTTTAATTCAGCCAGTTTTTCTATTTGTTGAACGTGAGGAAAACTTGCAGGTCTCGGTTCGCTTTTTCACCGTCCTAAGAGAAGTGACAGGCAAAAAAGAAGAAATCCTCCAATTTTCAGAAGGCACAAAAGTCACAGTTGACACTGTCCTCAAAAGCCTAGCTAAAAGCTACGGCAAGCGCTTCACCGAATACGTTTACGAGCCGAGAACAGGCGAGGTTAAGGGTTTTCTTCAGTTTTTCATTAATGGAAAAAGCGCATCAACTTTGAACGGGTTGGAGACGGTGCTGGAGGATGGGAATGTTTTGGCGATTGTTCCGCCTGTGGGTGGAGGCTAACATTTCCATCGGTAATTAGGAAATAAGTGGAAGTGTCTTTCAGAACTGTTGTGCTTGGGGCAAACTTAGCCCCTTATTTAAAGGCGGAATTGACCTCTGATAGGACCCTATAGTTTTGCCTACCCCCCTATAGGTTTCTGCATACTATTACTATTAGGCTCCAAATATGACGACTGCACTTTGATTTAGCGTCTACTGCTCTACAGGCGCCTACCCCCCTCTATAAATAGAGTCAACTGTAGCGTGAATTGCTCCTTGCTAATACGAAGGGTTTGCTGGGGCTTTGGCGGACAGAAATTTTTGGAGCTCAAGCTACGCCTACAGGTTACAGTCAGCTAGAAAGCGAAGAAGGAAGATTTCTTCCGCATTGCAGCCACGTATTCTTTTAGCACTGCTTGTTCTTCATCGGTGAGTTTATCCGCGAAGACATTTTGGAAAGTTCTCACGTCTGCCTCAGGCACTTTCACGTACAATACGTCTTTCTCGAAAACATGTCTTCCGACGATGGGTTTATCCATGGAAACAGCCACTTGCATGCCTCGGGTTGCTTCGGGCACGGCTTTGCCTTGGTCTTGGATTTGCTGTAATTCACCTATATCTTCGCCACTTATCGCTCGGATGAGGGAGGTTTTTGCCTTTAGTGTTCCTTCTAAGACTTCAACGCCAAATATGGCGGGTTTTGCTTTGTGGAAGATGTAGCCGGGCATGACCACGATTTTTCCAGGTTTGACCATTTTTTCGAGTTCTTGCTCTATTTTGGCTTCACTTCTCGATTTAACCCATTTCAAGTAGTTTTCTATCAAATGGTACACTATTTGTTCCCTAAATACCTGAACTCCTCTCGAAACGGCTTCTTCTTCAGCATCAGGCAAAATTTTCACACCGAATGCCAAAATAACGCCCAGCAGTGGTTGACGCGCTTTAACAGACGAGGCTTCAACTATGTCGCGTTTGGAAACATCGCCTACATCCGCGATTCGCACTTGCACGTTGTTCTGTTTCAGAATCTCAGCGATGGCTTCCAAAGAGCCCAGTGTGTCAGCCTTCAGGATAACGCCTTCGTTCTGAGTGACTATTCGGATTTTTTTAATCTCATCCTCGATAAGCTGAGCGTAGTGCTCAGGTGTTTCTCCTGAGGCAACAGCGTACAATGGTGCACCAGCAAGAGCGCCTTCCAAACCTGCCGCAACAATTTTAACTCCTGCTGCTGCAAAAACCGAGTCAACCGACGAGAATTTGTCGCGAGGGTCCCTCATTTCATCCAAGGGTTTAGGAACCAAGATTGCTCTTATGCGGGTCACGATGGGTTTCTCTTTGCCGCCTACAACGATTAAGTCGTCTTTTTGCAGTGTGCCATCATAAATAATTGCATTAAGCGTCAAGCCTAATCCCGGTTCTTCTTTGACTTCAAGAACAGAGCCCTTCGCTGGACCCTCAGTAGTCTGCAGCTGCTTCTTCAGGTACTGCTGAGTCAAGCCGACGAGAACCATAAGAAGCTCGTTGATGCCCTCACCCGTTTTCGCACTAACAGGCACCAAAGCAACCGTCGACGTGAAGGCCCTCACGCGGTCGAAACGGTCGGTACTAAGCGCCAAACGAGAAAAAGAGCCCATAATCTCGTAGAGCTTGTTATCCAAATCCTCTTTAACATAAGAATTCTGAGCAGCATACGACTTCAAGAAAGCTGTGTCAGGTTGAGACTTCCAGCCCGGAACACGGTCAATTTTGTTCACAGCCACAATAAAAGGGGTTTTACGTGCCTTCAATATTTCAATGCACTCGAAAGTTTGCGCTTCAAACCCCCGCAGAACATCAATAACGAGAATGGCAATGTCAGCCACGCTTCCGCCTCTTCGCCGCAGATTCGTGAAAGCCTCATGCCCAGGCGTATCGATAACCAGTAAACCAGGAATTTCTATCCCACTTTTGATTGCGGAAAGCGACGGACCAATCAGTTGCTTGAGGGTTTCAACGGGGAAGAAACTTGCGCCAATGTGCTGTGTAATGCCGCCTACTTCTCTCGCACCAACGGTGGTCTTTCTGATTTTATCTAAGATCAGAGTCTTGCCGCTGTCTACGTGACCAAGAACGCACACAATTGGTTGGCGAATAGGCATTTTGAAACGAAACCCCATTATACGCAGGATGAACAAGTTAATTGTTGCAACAATAATTAACCTAACGGTTTATAAACACTCAGTTGCATGCTAAACGCTATTTCCTTTCAGACCGCTTTCCTCGGCATTGTCACTAATTATTCCTTTCTCTTTTTGGAAAGAACAGGGGGAGCATCATTGTGGCACTCATCCACGCCCACGGCTATGCAGCAGTTCAACAGTCAGTGAGTAAGCAAACAGAACCAGATAAAACAGGCTTGGGATCACCAACAATAGTGGAATAGATCCCTCAAAACTCCTGCCTACTTGAAGCATAGGTCCCAAAACTGCTCCAAAAGCTATGAGCAACAGCCAATTGTATTTGTTGGGTTTCAATAGCGACTGCAGGTTCTGTGTCCGAAGCATAATTGCTAACGTTACCGCGAACAAAACAAGCTCAATCAAGATGGGACCTAGACTTTTCACGTCAATGTTTTCGAAGCCGAACCAACCTTGCGACATGGGCCAGAAAAGTTCGAGACCGCCTGTGAAGAAGTCGCCGATGAGTGAATGTGAAAGCAGCGCGGCATAATAGGGAACTGCTCGTTTCCTGTAGATAATGAAGAGGGGAACCATGAGTACGGTGAAGGTAATTATGGAATGTGTTGGTCCCCTGTGCATGAAAAGCGTTGGGTCCACGAACTGCAGAATCAAATCAACATCAGAAATGACCGAAACGGCAAGCAGCAGAGGCAAATTTAGTTTAACTTTTAGAAGTCTAGAAGAACCTTTTCCAGTCAAGTATCCTAGAGCAAAGTGGCCAATCGCAAACGTCCCATATCCCTCGTAAATACCTCGCAAATGTTGAAAGAGCTTATTAAATTCAACTTAAAGCGGGCATGCAAAATTTATTCAAGATTCTGGTGCACTCAGTCTCCATTTGACAAAATTTTTAAGCGTGCAGCCTATTTTGATTATTGTACCTGACGTTTTGGAGTGTGAATGTGAAATGGCTTATTGCACAAAGTGTGGAGCTCTACTCAGAGAAGATGATAAGTTCTGCCCTGTCTGCGGTGCGCCCGTAGCTAAAGTTACCCGAGAAGAGTTCACCGTTTCAGGCAGCAACGTTGTTGACCGAGTCAGAGAACTCCTGCATGAAGGAAACGTGACAAGAGTAATTGTGAAGGATGAGCAAGGAAAAACGCTGCTGGAAATTCCCGTAACTGTAGGTGTCATCGGGACAGTTCTGGCGCCTTGGCTTGCGGCTCTAGGCGTTATTGCAGCGTTAGCTACGAAATGCAGAATAGTGGTTGAACGAAGAGAGTAAAACGCAAAGTTACTCTGGCGGCTTTACCACAATTAGGAACACGCCAACAATCAATGGCACTGCGCTCAGGAAACCGAAGAAGCCAGAGAACACGCCTAAACTTGCCGTGCTTGTGGCTGTGAAATAGATCATTAGTATGCTGAGAATGATTAGTAAGAAGCCGAAGAATTTCTCGGCCATTTTTATCCAGAATGAACCTGTTTCGCTCATGTCTATCTGTCCTTGTTTGGTTGTTGTTCTGCAGTATTAAATAAGCTTGAGTATTTTAAATTTCTCTTAGTTGGGTGGTTGTGTGACGGGGTTGTTTTGTAAATTGGGTCTTTTTGGTTGCAGTTTGTACTTTTTTGTTGCTTTTGGTTGCTGAAAGCTGCAGTGTGTGCACATGGACTTGTGGGTTGGGGTGTGTTGTTTATACAGTTTGTTTATACAAAATGCAGATACACTGACACATAGCGAAAAGACGACCTCTGTTGCTCGGGGAAGACTATAGCCTCCCTATTTATAGATTGGACTTTCGCGTGAACCTTTTTCTTTTGAGGAGGGTTTGCTGGGGCTTGGCGGACAGGAAATTCGGAGAGAGAATGAAAACCCTATGCTACCACTTTTAAGTGGAACCGCCAGAGCCCACTCAGCCCCATTTGATGCCTGAAGGACTAAAAAAGGGGAGGAGTGTTTTGGTTTTTTTCACGGGTTTTTACTTGTGTTTTCTTAGGAAGACTGCTGCGGCTGCTACTGCTGCGATGATGACTGCGGCTGCTGCGGCTATGATGTACATGTCAGTTGATGGGCCTGCTTCAGGCTGCGGAGCCGGCGAAGGCGAAGCAGTTGGAACTGGAGTTACGGTTGGCGCTGCTGTCGGTGTTGGAGTTGCGGTTGCCGTTGGTGAAGCTGCTGGAGCTGCTGATACTCCTATGGCTGTTTCTGCGTATGAGGCATAGTAGGATTCTGACCCCTCAAACGAGGCAATTACGGTGTATTCCCCTGGAACTGGCGGAGTCCACATCTTCTTGAACATGCCGCTTGCGTCGCTTGTCACTGTGCCGATTTCCTGCGTGTTGCCGTTGGGGTCAAGGGCTGTTAAATGCACTGTAACACCTGTCGCGTTGGTTGGCTTTAGCTGCTGCATGTATACATACTCCATCCAATCGCTTATGCTGGCATCAGAGACCGCTGGAACTCCATTTGGAAAACGTGCTTCCCTGTCAGAATCCTTCGTTCCCGGAGACTCGTCAGTAACCATGCCTTCTATCAGTACGCTGCTGCTATGCACTGAAATCTTCGGCGAAGCAGAGATTGAAGTGGCGGTTTGACCCTTGCCAAAAGTGTATATCTGGCAGTCGTAGCTATTCCATTCCACTAGGAAGCCGTCTGCAATAGCGCCAGGAGATCGACCGCCGTAACTCAATATGCTCCAAACCAGCGTTCCGTCTGTGCAGTTTATGGCTAATCGCTGACACCCGGTACTTAGTGGTGGATCGTACATTTTGCCCTCAGAGAGAAATAGCTTTCCGTCAGCAATACTTCCCGTCCCAAAGTGCCAAAGAGGCCATATGCCATAGGGAGTGTTGTATCCAGCGCTTCTAGGTGACCAAGTCCATTTAATCTGTCCTGTTTGAAGATCAAGAGCATTCACATAGCCGCCATAGTCCCAAATATAGACCTTACCGTAAGCGATTAGACCACCACGGCAAATGGTACTCCAAGCGTTGCCTATCAGTTTAACTGGACCCCATAGTTGCTCTCCGGTCGTGAGGGAGTAGCCATATGCTTCATTCGAATCTTTGTTGTGCATAACGTTGACGCCGTCGTTTGTAGCCATTTGGGCAAAGTCCTCATATTCGGGTATTGTTTGGTTTATCGGTCCCCATAACAGCTTCCCTGTGATTGCGTCGTAGCCTGCTGAGATCATGAAACCTTGCTGGACGTTTGGGGCATAGGTTGGTGCTGAGCGGAGAAGTATTACTTCGGGGGTTCTTGCAGCAATGCTTAGCGCTCCACTGGTGATGGTTACACTTCCGACTTTGGTAGCAATTGGTACTGACCACTGTATTCCTGCTGACCAGTTAATGCTGCCACTTGGTTTTGCGTCTCGCCCTATGCGGATTTGGGTACGTGGATAGTCGAAACCGTTGGGATAGGCTATAGCTTTGGTTGAGTTCCACAGAGTGAGATTGCCGCCAATGGTGTACCAGCCTAAGAGGGTTCCTTGTTCCATAGAGGTCGGACTGTAATCGGCTATCATTGCCAGATTTGAAGCGTTGGTAATTTCAGCCATGTATGCTCCGGTCATTGGATCATATATTCTTAAGGTGGTCGCGCCGGTTCTGGGTACGCTCCATAGTAATGGGGTAGACCCGTACTCCTGCACTGTTTTGAACGTAAACACTTGACCATACCTTAATAGTTCATCGCCTGTTATCCCCGGTTTTGTAGTCCATAGTGTTTGTCCTGTGCGTAAATCTACGGCAACCCAGCTTGTTGGCACCGAATTTACCGTCGGGTAATGATTGTAGTAGAGTATTCCGTAGATGATTATTGGCTCCCAGTGGTTGATAACTATCGAGGTTGATGTATACTGGCTACTTTGATCAGCGCGATATGGCTCGCCTACTTGACCTCCAAATGCGGTTGGCTTTGTCCAGAGTATGTGACCAGTGTTTGGCGCGGGAGAATATGGCTGGAAGTTTCCAACGGCATCATACATGCCGGTAGTTGCAAATGAGGGCGCTCCCAATCCTAACCAGTTCCCGCCAAGCTTAGCCCATGCGTAGTTGACGGCGTATATTGGACGAGACCAGTATCCAGTTGGTTCCGCAGGACCACCACCATACTCCGCTATTGGGTTCTCCTGTACAATGAGCGTCACTTTTGCGCTGACAGAGGGCATCATAATAGAGCCATTATATGTTGTTCCGTACGTCAATGTCTGTCCAGGGTAGAATGCTTGCAAAGCGTAGTTGCCGGTTTTGGTGGGCACGAACGAAGCCCATGTTCCCCCTGTAGTGTCAGCAGTAAATGGCCCAAGAGTTTTCTTAGTTCCATCGGGTTGCACGATATCTACTGTTATTTTTTCATATCTGTCACCAGCATTAGCAGTCGCAGAACCGCCCATCGTGGCTGTCGGTTTACTGAGGAAGGCGTTAACGTACACGATTTGACCGACGCCTACGGGGTTAGGTGCAACACTGAGTAGTAGGTATGTGGGAATTACTACTGCTTTAGCAGTTGGTAATGAAGTTACGATTGCCATAGTCATAGTTAAGGTCAGAATCAAAGCGATTGCGTAGAGTGTTTTGTTTCCTCTGTTTTTTGCTGATTTAACATCAAGTTTTTCATGCATTTTTGTATTCTTCCTATTTTCTCTGGAAACGTTATTTGTGCAACTGATACTTAACAACTTGGCGTATGTGTCTCCGCTTACAAAAAGCAAA